>ERZ1034844.215-NODE-215-length-33610-cov-39.344718_pt1 | contig 33610 bp, 44 predicted proteins | sample MGYA00520594_ERZ1034844 | MGnify/ENA primary metagenome ERZ1034844 (study PRJEB33766, sample SAMN09781733) | gut metagenome | biome: gut microbiome | host: Homo sapiens | place: Madagascar | study: EMG produced TPA metagenomics assembly of the PRJNA485056 data... | reverse complement strand
CCTTTACTCCGTTATCCATTGACCTCAGAATTTTTCGATTTTTTACCCGGGGGTATGTCTTTTTTTGACTTACCACCGTTCAGCAAACTCATCTTTTAATTTTTTCGGCTCGTATTTGTGATGTTCTTTGTAATGGCAGTCTTTGCAAAGACACTCAAGGTTGTTGATGTCGAGAGCAAGGTCAGGTCTTGCCTTGAGATACAACTTGTGATGCACCGCCTCACAAGGGCTGTACTTACCCACAGCCCGACAGCGTTCACACTCGTAATGTTCTTTTGCTTTTTTTGCGTCCCGAACCTTTTGCCAGTCCGCAGTTAAATAAAACCTGTATGCCTTGCCCTCTCGGATTTGGCGGACGATCCAGTCTGTTGTTACTTTTCGTTTTATCATTACAATTAAATTTTACAACAGATTTAATCGCTTCTACTGACATCTTTCTTTGTGCAATATGCACAACTTGTGTTAAGTCCGCGAAGCTTAGCACAGAGCAATCGTGCCTCTTTGAGCCAGCGGAACACCGTGCGCTCATCAGTGTAATTGTTTATTGCAAACTTGGTTACTCTCAAATTTATTTCGCCCTTGTGTAGAGGTGCTGTCGGAGCAACAAAATAAACAGCGCTAACGGCTTGACAGATGTAGTCTTTACCGCTGTTTGTCAAACCATCGAGCGTGTCAATCACAGCAAGCAGATCAAGTTGTAATGCTCGGTGCATTGTTTTATCTGCAACGACTTGTGCCTTGCTTGGATAACCAAGAGAAGCATAAAGTCTAAACTGTGCAATCGTATAATCTCTTGTCGAATCTCTCAAATCTTCGCACCTCCGATTTTCTTGTGTTTGTGAGTGTCGGCTAAATAAACAAAGTGAAAAGACGCACCCGTGAAGTCGTTTATCCACATTTCGTCACGATAAAAATAATATCCTTCAGGGCAAGGCAAGGCTTCCCCTCGTTCCAGTTTTCGATATTCTCGTTTTTTCCCTTCGGTAACTTTGACCTCGGGCTTGGTAAGGTTGCGAGATGTTTTCAGCCGCTTTTTTCCATTGACATCTTTGCGTATGTACTTGGCAAGATCAGCATAGTTTCCACTTTGGTAGAGCGGAGTGAAATTTATTCCGTTTTTCCACGGCCAACATTCCGTTAAGATTTCACGCACGCAATCTTCAATTACGATGTGCAAATGCCAGTTTCTACCGAGTTTGCCGCATTCGCAGTACCCGATGTATTTAAACTTGATTTGTTTTTTATCTGTTCTGCGTTTTACTCTTTTAAAAAAATTTGAGACAACCCTCTCAAACTCATCTTCTGTAAACTCACCAAACGGAGCGGAAAACCGAGCGAACCAATCGCCCTCAGAAAAGTTGCAGAGGATAAGCCTCTGCGTGTGTTGTTCTCCTCTGATGCGGTTTGCTTTTGTTTGCTTCTCACTTGATTTTGATTGATTAATTTGCCGAGCAAGATTTTTCTTATTCCGTCTGCGAAATGATTTATAATATTTGACCTCGAGCAAAGGGCCTGATTTAATTTCACACTTGTATGTAAACATATTAAACTTCCTATTATATATATAAAAACTAAAACGGTCACTTAATTAATTCCTTGAGCAGGCTATTAAAGGAGTATCTCAACTCCTTTTTTTGTGACTATTATTATTCTATTTTCGCATTAAAAAGTCAGATGATATAAATATGCAGTAACCCAATCTGACCACTTGAGTTACTGCTCTGTGCAACCTTGCCGCTGCAATTGTGTGTTTAATTTTTGGTGCATTCTTTTTTTTAACAGCTTAATCAAAGCGGAAGTCATCACTTTGATTACTTTTGAATATAGGATTTAACTTGATTTGAATTTTCTTTAAGATTTTGCACACGGCAAGAATATTGCCTTATTAAATGCCAAAGTATTCTTTATAGCTTTTTGCGATTCCTCGACAATCGTCCGACTTAACCGGCACGTGACAAGCTACGGTTCTGATGTTGTCGGAATCCAATTCCTTAAAGATTTCAGTTGCTCTTGTTTCTTCTGCTGACTTGTAAAATTTAAAGAGCAAATCCACAAACGGTATGTTGCCAAACTCGTCCAAAAACGCTGTATCATTTTCGGTTAGTGTTTTTAAACATTTTTCCTTGTATGTATCTGATGCGTCCGATAAAATAAAAAGTTTGTTATAAATGTCATGCTTTGTGAGCAGGTCAATTATTTGTAAAGCAATTTGCAACACATTAGTATCGTGATTGGCAATAGTCTTTGACAGCTCCGTTAGTTTGCAAGAAGTTTCTTTCGTCCTTTTTATCCATTCGATGTGTTCCTTGTTTGCAAAAAAAGTGTCCGTCCTAAACCTGCGATACTCTTGCAGGAGCTTGTATTTTGCTTTGACGCAAGATTTAGCGGATAGTAAGCCTATCTTTGTGCAACTGTATATGGCTGACATTGACAACACTAACCAACGATTAAACATATCTAAGCTATTGAGCGTAGCCACGTCAAGGTCCCCGTCAATAAAACCTATCACAAGTTTGTCGAGTTCTGACAATGTTTCTGCCGGTGTCGGATTGTCTTGCATTTCCGCTGCAACCGATTTTTCGTTTTCACTCATTCAGCAAGACCTCCTTTGTAGTCGTATAACCCAAGTCTTTTAATTTTTCCTGCGGCTATCTGCGCAACAAACTGGCCGTAGCTGTAACTTGTGCCGTGCTTTGCGTTGTAATCAGCGCAGTAAAGACACATCCTGTCTATTCGGTCGAGTTTCTTCTTGCGACCTCGTTTCTTTTTTTCTTCACTCATTTATTTCACCTAATTTCAAATACTTTAATATTTTTTTGCTTGCCTCGTCGCAACCATAACATACAGCGACAGCGTAGCCTTGTTCATTAAGGCTTTTAAGCCATTCGGTTTGTTTTTTAGTTGGCTTATTTTTACCGTATTTTAATTCGATGAACAGACCATGATAGCCTCCACGACTGATCGGTAAAAACAAATCCGGTACACCTGCCTTTACACCTTGCTTTTTAAGGTTGGCCGCTTCGAGCTTATTCCTGCTCCCACCATTCGGAATGTGGAACATCAAATCAATTTCAGGATATTTTGCCCTGATGAAGGTTGTCCATTGAAATAATTTCCGCTGTTGGTCAGCTTCATACTGCTTCATTAGCAGGTCATCCTTTCTTGTTTTTCAAAATCATATCGCTTTCAATGTATAATGATTTCAATTGTCTCACAAAATCTTCATCAACAATTTCATAAGCGCATATAAAGCCGTATGCAATCATTCCAAATTTAACAGCGAAGTACGGAGTACCTTCGATGTCCTTACGCAGTGCAAGTGCCATTGTTTCGTTTGGCATATCCACAAAAGGATTAAGATATACTCTGTCAATAAACATTAAGCCCTCTGCGGTGCTAATCGGGAGCATTACTTTACCGTCGTATATAATGCTTATATCCCACATTTCAGCCGGTGTTTCATCCGCCGAACAATCATCAACATCAATCAACGGCTTGGCTTGACTGATTGTAAATCTAATCTTATCTCTCTGCGCATCGTTGATGTCATAGAGTTTGTATATGTAATCTTCATTGAGTTCCGGCAAGCCGAAAATAGGATAGACCGCAGAGCCGTCTGACAGCCATTGCTCACCTTTTTCGTTGCCGAAAATGGAAATAATTTTATTTTTCTTGCATATGTCGAATGCTTTTTTTATTTTCATTGTTAAACCTCATTTCAACAGTTCATCTATCGAAATTTTAAATAAATCTGATATAGCTATTATGGTATTAATATCAGGTTCAAATTTTCCGTGTTCATAGTTAGATATACTTGTTCTACTCAAGCAGAGCTTTTCGCCTAATTCTTCTTGTTTTAATTTATGTTTAAGCCTTAATGCTTTTAATTTTTCGGGGAATGCCATTTTTTCACGCTCCTTTTGAAGTCGGAAACATTCCGCTTAAATGAAACTTTTTGAAATATTCCCATTTTCTTTTTTCGTTAAGCTCTTATTGCAACGCTTATTAGTGATGTCCCAGTTTTGATTGATTGTTCGACCTTGCTTTTGATTCTCTTTCAAAAGGCGGTCGTTTTCTTCCTTCTCAACTTTATAAAGGTCACGATAAAAGTTAATGTTTTCCCTCATCCAAATAAGCGTTAAAATAAACTTTTCGAGAGTGTCAAATATTGTAAACAAAGTCTTGCACCTTTTACATTTGACTCTCATTTCGTTATGTCCTTCATGAAACCCCAGTACAAAATCTTCGCTACCGCAGAACGGGCAAGGTTTAAGTCTTACTTCTGTCATTTCCTTTGTCATTGTCTTTCTCCTCAAGTAGCAGCCGGCACATTTTAACAATTTGGTCTTTAAGTTCCATATTTCCGGTTGCAAGCATTTCTAATCTCAGCATGTGAGATTCTATGTAGGGTGTGGTTGGATCATCAATAGGATTAGGTGCATAAGCTCCTTTCTCCATAATCTTACATTGAGCGCAAAATTTTTGGTTGTTTTTTTCAGGAAAGAACTTTTGGCACAATTTGATTATTGTGTCGTATAAAACTGCGTTTTCGTCTGAAATCACATTGATTTCACGGCTCAATGATACAAGCATAGAATGACGAGTAGATTGAGTAATGTACCCTGCATTATCTTCCTCATTTTTTGCCATTATTTTCATCTCCTAAAAGTTCGGGATTATCGTAGATATTGCCTACAACTTCAACGTTTTCAGGCCAATAACGCCGTCCTAAATCCTCGCAGAAGTTATCATACTCAAACTCGAAAATTGTTTCTTCGGCATCGTACCAAACAACTCCGTAGCCGTCACCGTCTGAACGGGCAGAAAAATCAATGATATCTCCTTCAAAAATTTTTGTGCCGTGCTTATCAACCATACCCGTGTACTGGCCGACCGTTTCGGGATCTACTGCCCCATAGCTGCCTAAAACGGTTGCATCGGGTGTTATACAGCAACCTTGTTTAGTCACAAGCAAATTGCCCTCTGTCCACTTACCGTTAGCTATCATCTTACCCCTGAATAAATATTCTCTCATGACTCTTCACCAATCCTCTCCGTCAAAACTTAATTGTCCCGGCAAAACACCATCCTGCATCCACCAATGGAAAACCTCAAGTCCATTAGCGTGTTGTGTAGCTTTGCCTCTTTGCTTTCTCACTTCAAGCATCTTATCGAATGCTCTTATATACATTTTTCGGTACTTGGGATATCGTGCAAACTCCGCAAATCTCTTCTTACTTGCCATCGGACAGCCAATGCATCCAACACGGTCAAATCCACAACTGTATAACGGATTAAGATTAATGCGTTCTTGGTTGATGTACTCCCTAACATCACTATCCGACCAATCACAAATAGGGTTGAAGATTATCTTCCCTTGTAACTGACAATGCTCAACTATCTGCCTCTTATCGCCATTGTCATTGTTAAGGACGATTCTATTCGACGGATTAGAGTTATAAGTTTCGATTACTCCCTTCGACCGTCTTTTCGTACTTTCGGCTCTTCGCACTCCTGTGGCAATAGCACGATTCTTACCGCCTGTTTCTTTCAAAATTGCGCAACAATATCTTACTAACCGTGTGGGGGGAATACCTTTCTGCACTATCAGTGACCACATAGATGTCGGCTTGCCCTTGTATCTCGGCATATCAATGTTGCATTTTATGCCTTTAGACTCTAACTCCTTGAATTTATTGCGTATGTGGTAAACTGTTTCGGGAGCATCAGCCGTTGTGTGACTATGTTGGACCTCAAAGTCTATACCCGATTTAATCGCTAAATCTAAAATAATGTCGCTGTCTTTACCCCCTGAATAACAAAGCATAAGCGGTTTATCATAGTAGCGTTTACTTATTTCTGCTCCGTCATGAAGTCGCATTATAGCGACCTTTTCTAAGTCCATTATATTTTTGCTCCTTAAAGTCATCTCAGACATCTGCACCTGTCTGAGATATTTGTAAAATGGTAATATTCAGAAAAGTAGGTATAGGTAAAAATGAGATATATATAATCTCGCTGTGCAGAGCGTGATTAACTTATTTAGTTTATTTTACTTCACCGGATGTAAAAATCGGATGTGTGCCGTCACGGAGCTGTATCTCTTCGTCTGACATCACATAACCGAGCTTACAAAGTAAGTTATAAAATCTGTTTAGTTCGGGATTGATTTTTCGGGTAATTGTTTTATCCGCATAGTCGACTGAAATGTAACTGCTGTTGTTTTGCCAGCTTTTAAAAAACGCATATGCCGCTGCCATTAACATTTTGCCGGTGTCCTTCATGCAATCATCAAGGTTTATGCATTCGTAGTTTTCGTGTTTGAGACCACATAGATCGTAAAAACTTCTGTTATCGTATTCTCTGCACTCCGACATCGAATACAATATGTAATTGATTAATTCCTGTTTTTTGGCATCATCGTTAAAGTTGCCCTCTCGCATAAAGCCTTCTCTGAGAGCCTCACAGCGTTCGTCTATTTCTTCCGCCTCTTCATCAATCTCGTACCATTTCTGCTCTTCAAGCTTTCGCTTTTCTACTTCGGGATCGTTCTTTTCCTGTTTTTTCAATGCCTCTACGTAAATGTAGATGTTTGAGCTATACGCGAAATAAAAATATCTTTTCCTGCCGTCTGCAAAATCTTTACCGACCAAATCTTTGAGCGCAAATATGCCCATGTAGTCGTAGTCGTTCGGGATTTCACTGAATCCCTGCACTTTGGTCATTCCATGTTCAAGACAGAGCTTTTCAATTTTTTCTTTTTCTTCATCGGTCTCCTGCTTCTTAACAGCAGAGTACAAAAGATTATCGAAATTATTCGTTCCGATTGATTTAAGCAATTCATTCCTTACATCAATATCCTTAATCTGATTCAATCGGTCATAATCCTGCAATGTAGGCTGTCTGATTTGGCTCTCTTTGAAAGCTTCTTCATCAAGCTCACAGAGTTTTACTCTCCTCCTTATTTTGCTCTCAGAAAAGCCTGTCTTTTCGGCAACCTCTGCGACCGTATCACCGAGGTCAAGCAATAGCTGACAGCCCTTTGCTTCTTCATATACGGTTAAGTCGGACCTCTGCATATTCTCTGTGAGCATCGTTGACAGCTGTTCTTTCTCTGTCATTTCAACGACAGCGCACGGCAGTTCGGTCAAGCCTGCCTGCTTTGCCGCTGCAAGCCTGCGATGTCCGATGATAACGGTAAAATCATCCCAGTTATCATTGTTTGGCACTACGGTCAAATTCTGCAAGATACCGTTTGCTTTGATAGATTCTGCAAGTTCGGACACATCGCCGATAACCTTTCTTGGATTATCAGGGTGTGGATGAAGTTTGTCAGTCGGTATCATTTGTAATTTAGATTTCTTGTTCATTTTTATAATCTCCTTGATTTTCGCAAGGTTATCTGATACAATAATGTTAAACTGTATTTATACATTGCAGATAGCCTTGTGTTATTTGCCGACCGTTGATTGTAGTGCAAGCAATCAACGGTCTTTTTCTTTTGTGTTTAAAATATAATCAATCATATGCAAACACGCTTTAATATTTACAGCCGATGGATTTAATAAGCATTCACGCATATCTTTGAGTATATGCGGTATGTTGTCAATAAAATCAATTGTGTATCCTGTATTTTCGTAGTCGTAAAGTTTGCGAATACAGCCATAAAACTCGTTTGGTACATCTTTGCAGTCGTGCATTTTGCCGTAGATGTCCTTGACTTTGATTTCGCTGTCCTGATTTAAAGTTAATCTTTTCATTGGTTTGCCTCAATCGGATTGCAAACTACACCGTCAACAGTTTCTTCAAGCTCAACAACATTCTTGAGGGTGAGCTCAGCAAGAATATTCTCAACCTCGGGCGGTACGCTCAACCCCTCTGCGCTACACATTGCAAACAGCGAGTTTATGATTTTTGCTATCCTGTTTTTAACAAACTCATTGCTTGCGGTCGTTGCATCAAGTGCTGATTCTGTGTTTTTAAGACTTTTGCGTGTGTGGTCAAGCGTTAATTCGCTGAAGAACAGCTTGTCTTTCAGCGTTTTTTTAGTCTGTATGTTTTTAAATATCATAATCGCAATGCTCCTTTTCGTTATTTATTTGATTTGCGACATCTCGTATGGATGTCGATTTTATGACAGATGTAATTAAAAAAGTCATAATTTTTAGAGCGTTCGGCTCGGCGATTGTCACACTTTGATTTGTACTCGAGGTATCTTTCGCATTCTGTATGACATCTTGTCGTCCGTATCTGACAGCCGTAGCACGGCGAATTTATCATTTTTATGCCGTCCTTTCGTTGATTGTATTTCCGCTGCCGATCAATTTGTTGAGCAGTGTGGTCAGTAAGGATATATCTGCACCGCTTGCGTAGGTCTTGAGCCGATCAATCGGTATGTTATAAGTCCACCTGCCTTTGTCGCTCTGTACGGCTGAGCCGATAGGCAAGGTTTGCTTTTTCAAGCCCTCATAAACATAATTGAGAGCAACTCCGAGATATTCAGCCGCCACGGTCGGCGGTACATCAGTGTACTCTTGATTTGTTTTAGGGTTGACGAGTATTTTGTCATTCATCATTTATAATCGCCTCACTTTCGAGCCAAAGTTTAATCCTCAATGCTTTTAAGTTTTTGTGGAATGCCATTTTCACCAGTTCTCTCCGTCAAAACTTAATTGTCCAGGCAAAACACCGTCCTGCATCCACCAATGAAAAACCTCAAGTCCATTAGTTTGTCGTATGGCTTTGCCTCTTTGCTTTCTCATTTCAAGCATCTTGTCGAATGCCCTTATATATAAATTTCGGAATTTGGGATATCGTGCAAATTCTGCAAATCTCTTCTTACCCGCCATCGGACAGCCAATGCATCCAACACGGTCAAATCCACAACTGTATAACGGATTAAGATTAATGTGTTCTTGGTTGATGTACTCCCAAACATCACTATCCGACCAATCACAAATAGGGTTGACTATTATTTTTCCTTGTAACTGACAATGTTCAAGGATTTTCCTTTTATCATCATTGTCATTGTTAAGGATAATCCTATTTGATAAATTTGAAGTATAAGTTTCGATTACTCCCCTTGACTGTCTTTTCGTGCTTTCGGCTCTTCGCACTCCTGTGGCAATAGCACGATTTGCACCTCCTGTTTCTTTCAAAATTGCACAGCAATATCTCACTAACCTTGTAGGAGGCATACCTTTTTGGACAATCAGCGACCACATAGATGTAGGCTTGCCCTTATATCTCGGCATATCAATGTTGCATTTTATGCCTTGAGATTCGAGAACCTTGAATTTTTCGCGTATATGGTAAACTGTTTCGGGAGCGTCAGCTGTTGTGTGACTGTGTTGCACTTCAAAATCTATGCCCGATTTAAGGGTTAAATCTAAGATAATATCGCTGTCTTTGCCTCCTGAATAACAAAGCATAAGCGGTTTATCATAGTAGCGTTTACTTATTTCTGCTCCGTCACGAAGTCGCATTATAGCAACCTTTTCTAAGTCCATTACTTTTCATCGCCCTCAATAGGCTGATTCCAACATTTAATACAGTTATCGTCACAATCATCTATGTCCGTCAGTCCTAACGTATGTGGACATACACCTTTAGGTGCTCCGTCATCGTCAAGCGGAACATTTGGATAATTCTTCAAAAACTCACTCAAATAAGTTTTCTGTGGGTGTTCGTCACTCCACTTCTGGACGATTTCGATTGCCTTTTCGGGGTAGAATGCTTCAAAGTCTGAACAAGATGTCATGTCGTTTGTACCATTATTCAAACTGTTCAGTGGACAGTTGGCACAATCAATTTTACACATATATGCATTACCGTATATTTTGCGTCTTTTCGTCATTCTTCGTTTTTCAGCGAAATAGTTTTCTGTGATACTGCAATCAATCATTTTTTCACCTCAAATCCTTTAAATCTTATTGTCTTGCCGGCGGCTTCTTTGGAGCAGTCGGCAAGTTCTTTGTCAGTGGGTATTCTGAAATTCTTTGTGCAATAAACTACCATTGCTCTTGTAGCAATTTTCCATTTTACGGCTTTTATGATCGCCACTACTGCTACTACGGTAGCGACTACCGCATATATGATTAGTGCCATTTTTATCATTCCTTTCTTGTGTTTTACTTCTTACAATGTTAAAATAAAATTGTAAGGAGGTGTAATAATGGATAGTACTGTTGCCTTAATTATTTCTATATCTGCGCTTTTATTTTCTGTTCTCTCTCCGATAGTCACTGCAATAATAAACGGACATTATTCGATTAAAGAGAAAGACTTGGCAATGCGTTCGGAAAATGTAAAAGAAAACAATGAATTCTATGTCAAGCATAGAACCGAAGTTATAGAATCATATATAGCAAGTGCAGGTGCCGTTGTGTATCACCACAACAACACTTCAAAAACAGATTTTGGTAAATGTGTCACGGAAATATATTTATACATTGATGAATCAGAATGGATTTATATTGACAGCATAAATAACGGCATAGCTAATCTTTGTTACGATGAAACAAGAGAAATTTTAGAAGAGTTTGTAAAGATTATTGCTAAGAAATATAGTGTTAGAGTCCCCAGAAAAGTAGAATAAAGCACAAATGCAATAAGCAACAAACTGTTCCAAGTATGTGAATTATCATCGATGTAGCATACTTGGAATTTTTGTACGCAAATGTATAAATCAAAGTAGCTATTTCAAAACTTACACCTACCGCTCCGAGTAAGTACATTAAAAGCATTTTTCACTTCCTTTCGTTAAGCCGCTGAACCGAATAAATCTTCGATAGATAAATCAGTTTGTAGAACCGACTTTAAGCGGAGAGCTTCGTCAAGCGTAAAGGGATATTCCCCACGCATTTTTGCACAAAACTGTCCGTAAGAAATTCCCATTTTCTCGGCAACTTCTTTCTTCTTCATTTTCTTTTCAAAAATGATTACTTCGATTTTGTCAAACACGATTTTTCACCTCCTAAATGCGATATTTCGTGTTTCTGTATTAAATATAACACGATATTTCGCACTTGTCAACGGATTTTTAAAAATATTTTTACGAAATTTCGCATTTTAGTATTGATTTTTCGTAAACAGCGTGTTACAATCAGTAATAGTAAAGGGTGATTAACTTGACAAGAGAAGATTACATAAAACAGTTAATAAGCGACAAAGGATTTAGTGTAAAGACCTTTGCCGAGAAAATTGAAATACCATACAGCACACTTAGATCTATGCTTAACGGCTCTATTGGTGGAGCTGCTGTTGATAGTGTGATTAAAATTTGTGCAGGTTTGGGAATTAGCATAAACGATTTGCAAAATTGTAATGCGGTTAAACTACCTTTTGAAATATCAGATAAAGAAAAGAAACTTATAATCGCATACAGAAATACCCCTGAAATGCAACCTGCAGTTGATAGATTGCTCGGTGTTGAGGAAGAGGTTTTGATACCAACCGTAAAAGCCGCACGAAGTGACGGCAATAATCAGCCTATCGAAATAGTTAATCTTCCTGACCTCAGCAAGTTTGAGCCTGACGATACAGACTTATAAGCTTTACATAATAAAAAACACCCCATAGGTTACAATACCTATGAGGTGGTAAGATTTGAATTATGGTAAATACAAACAGGCACGCAATGCCTCTTGGCAATGTCTAATCGACTACAAAATAAATAGCCTGCCTATTAAAGTCAGTCAGATAGCCAAGCAAGCCGACATTGTTTTACTAAAAAATTCGGTGGTCAATCTGCTTAATAGCAACGAGAGCGGTACAACTTTAATGCAAAACGATAAGCTGTACATTATCTACGCTGATGAACAATCTCCTCAGCGTTGTAGATTTACAATTGCCCACGAACTCGGGCATATCTTTTTAGGTCACTTGTTTAAGGAAAACGGCAACGGCTTTGCAACAACCGATGATGCCGAACATTCGGCAAATGTATTTGCTCGGGATTTGCTCACACCCGCTTGTGTGCTGCACGAATTGCAAGCAATCAATGCCGCTGCAATTGCAAATTTATGTGACATCAGCCTTGAGGCGGCAACCTACAGGGCTGAACGAATGGCAGAGCTCGAACGCAGAAACGCTTTTTATCTACACCCCCTTGAAAAACAGGTAAAAGAGCAATTTGCAGAATTTATATCAGAATTTTTAAACAAAAAGAAAAGCCTACCATAGCGGCAACTATGGTAGGAAAAATAGGAATAGTGAGAAGTCTGAACCTCTCTGATATTATTTTAGTATATGATATATATTTTGTCAATATATATCACAAAAGAGGAGGATTTATAAATGAGATTTAAAAAGTATTTCGCAATCTTATCAATCGTGGCAATTTGTTCAACCACTCTTGTAGGCTGTTCTTCTGCCACATCTGATGTTTCCGAAACAACTGCCGAAACATCAGCACATTCAGATGTCGAACCGCCAAAGGATTATTACAGCGATATTGATAGTTCTTCTGATGTTTCTGATTATGAGAGTTCCAATGATGTTTCGTCAGATTCTGAACCCGAACCAAACACGACCGAAATGGTTGATTACATTGCAAGCAAAGCTAAAAAGGATGCAAAAACAGCTACCGATGAAGATATTCAGGCGGCTGTTGATTGGTTAAAAGCTAATAAATATAATTATTTTTCAGGCAACGAAAATATGGAAAAGACTATGTATTATGGATACTTGCTTGAAGAAAAATATATGAATACAGAAAACGATTACGAAAAAGTAGGCTTCCAAGCATATAAAACAGTTAAGTATGTTTATAGAGGTCTTGAGTCCATTAAAGATGCACATGACAACCTTTTAGAACTACAAGAAATGGTTGATGCATTATAAAAATAAAAAAACCGCCCTGACCTGTTGGCGCAAGTCGGAGCGGAAACCATTACACGGGTGCAATGGTACTAATCAAGCAATAATATTGTACCACACCCCTGCGAAAATTACAACATTTTGCAGGGGATTTTTGCGCCCTTTTTTAGGAGCGTTGAAAATGAAAAAGTGTATAAACCGACGGTGTAATCGAGAGTTGCAGGACGATTATATATATTGTCCTTACTGCGGTAAAAATCAATCAGCCGACAAGCCCAAAAATAGGCGCAGGACAAAAGGTACAGGCAGTATCTACATACGAAAAGACAACAAGTCAAAACCGTATGCAGCTGCAAGCAGTATCACCGGCAAACAAGTTTACTTGGGTACATTTGCGACAAAGCGAGAAGCAGAAAATGCCCTCAAAGATTACGAATACAATCCTGTCAATGGCTTTAATATGACGCTTGAGCAGTTGCACGAAAAATGGATAAGAACTAAAGCGTATCAAAAACTCGGCGACAGCGTAAAAAGCAACTATGCAAGTGCTTATATCAAGTTAAAGCCTCTGTATAAGCGTAAATTTAGGGATTTACGCACATCAGACTATCAGTACATCGTGGATTATTATGACAATCCACATCACGAGGTCGGAGCAGGAGGCAAATTAAAATATCTTTTGCCAAACGGCAAAGGTACTTACAAAGTCACAAGCACACCGAAAATCTGTCAAGGCTTAGGTTACTCGGCTCTACATAAGATTAAATGCTTTGTCACCAGTCTTTACAATTTTGCTATGCAAGAGGATATTGTTAATAAGGACTATGGCACATTTATCGAACTTCCGGAACCTGAGGAGGTAAATGCTACACGCTTTACAGATGTACAGCTTGAGCTTATCAGACAAAACATAGGTAAAGTGCCTTATGCTGATTATGTTTACATTATGTGCTATCTCAATTTCAGAGTGACCGAGTTTTTGTCGCTTACAACTGACCAATACCATGTAAGCGAACAGGGCATACCTTACTTTATTGCAGGCATAAAGTCAGATGCCGGCAAAAACCGTATTGTGCCCATCCACCCTAAAATTTTAAAATTGGTTGAGAATTGTATAAACAATAAAGGCGAAACAATCTTCTGCCGAACACACGAAGGTTCAGAGTTTGGCAAAGCGATGAACAAGGATTACTTTTTAAAATACGGATTTCGCCCTACAATGCAAGCCCTCGGGCTGGGTGATGAATTTACTCCACATTCTTGCCGTCGAACCTTTTCAACAAGGATGTCAGCGGCAGGAGCAAGGGAGGAAGATATTATCGCACTTATGGGACATGCAGATTACAAGGTCGATATTGACCACTACATTATCCAAGAGGTTGACACACTTTACAATGCAATCAAATTGTTGGCATAAAATAAGCCGTCCGATTATATCTCGGGCGGCTTTTATTACGAAAAACCTGTAGTTTATCTGTAGTATAACACATCAAAAGGCATAAAAAGGGGTAAACATTTTTTAAAATCAAAAATGTTGTAAACAAAGCAAAAAGCCAGTAAACAAGCCGTTTTTGGCTTAATTACTGACTTTTCTCTTGGCTCCCCCAACTGGGCTCGAACCAGTGACATCATGATTAACAGTCAAGATGTCTATTTTAAAAAAGTCAGTGTTTATCGGCATTTTCAGACTTTTTAAACTGTGTCTGTAGTAAATCTGTAGTAATTCTCGCAATTAAAAAATAGTCAAAAAAGTAAACTAAGTGCTTGACAAAGTAAACTGCTTATGGTATAATATAGTCAAAGGTTAGAGATAACAAACAAAACAAAATCATCAAAGGAGTTTTTAACTATGGCTAAATACGATATCACTTTTTCATGCGGACACACAGGCACGATCGAACTCTTCGGCAAAACCTCAGAGCGCGAAAGCAAAATCAATTATTTCGAAAACCACGGCCTCTGCGCTGAGTGCAGAAAAGCTGAAAAAGCAAGCCTTACAGATACGCTCGAGCAGGAGCTTGACCTCCCTGAAATTGAGGGAGTATCAGAAAAGCAGATTGCTTATGCTCGCAGTCTCAGATATAAAATCGCAAATGAATACAAAAAGCAGATCGAGACTATCAAAAAGGAACGCATTGAATGTGCCGAATGTGCTAATATCACAGACGAGCAGATTAAAAACAAAGCTTGCGAAAAGCCACACTCAATTATTGGAGCTTATTATTTTAGCGTGCTCGAAACTAATGCCGCAAAAATTATTGAGGCATTAAAATAAAATAAAAGAAAGGACCACAAAAAATGAAAAATAATTTAAAACAAATCAGACAGAGAGCTGGCCTCACTCAAGAACAGCTTGCTGAAATTATGGGAACAAAGAAACAATACATTTGTTCTCTTGAGACTGGGGCAAGGAATATATCGACGATTAAAACAGACACAATGTCACGCTTATGCACAGCACTTAATTGCTCAATTAACGATTTATTTATTTCAGACGAACTTTTTGAGTTTGATGAAGACGGCAATCTGATAATCGACAATCTTTACCTCATAAACGGACTTAAAATTATTGACATAAAAGGCACATACTTTATCTGCCCGATGTCATCTGTGTACTACAGTAATCGCGAGGTGAAAAACATTGTTGATTATTTAAAGCCGTACATGGGTAAAATAAGTCCAAAAGCCGAAAAGCTGCCGCCTGAAATTAACTATCCGCTTCTCGGTGTGGCTCCCCGAGAAGGCTATAAAATCAAAATCGGCAGAGCCATAACAGCTGATGAGTTTAAGGCCTTTTGCGACAAATATAAAATCGCAAAGGATGACACGACACAAGAGTTTGTCGCTGTCAAAGGCGAGCTTTACGGTAAATACGCAAAAACTTATACAGCTGTACAGGTAAAAATAAAATCAAATCCTCTTGTAGCTGAGGAAGATTTGACAAGCAAGGGCATTGAGGCAAATGCAGTAACGCCCACATTGATTGATATCAGAGTTAAATAAAAAAACAAAATAGCAGAAAAGACTCAGTCATCGACTGGGTCTTTTCTGCCAAAACTAAAAAAATAACATTTCAATCCACAAAGGTTAATACCTTCGACAATTGTTATGATACACCTTTATTTCTCAAAAGTCAATACTTTTTAAAAAAATTATCCGAGTGCTTTCTTGGCATTGGCGATTTTGCTGTCTTTCGCCCTGATGCCGTCATTGATGAGATGATAGATAGCGTTGATTGTCTTTTCTCCAACAATACCATCAACTGTGACCTTACCTGCTTTCTGTGCCTCTTTGACCGCTTTCAGAGTGCCGTCACCGAAACCGTTTGAGTTGTCAACCTTTGTCTTAATGATACCCATATTATATAAAGTAATCAGTTGCTTTTTAAACGCAAGTGTAGCTGTATTGTGTGAACCGTATTTAATCATTTCTTCAACCTCCATATCTGTTGTTTTACCGCCAAGTTGTGCGGTTACTGTTTTTGCAAGATTACCAAGTCTATTGTAAAGCCAGTCGCCCGGGCAAGATTTATTTGCAAACCACCTATGTACAGTCAAGACCATTTCATTCGACTTTGGTGAATAGTTTAAAGTCTTGTCCTCATTGCCAAACCAAAGCAGTTTAGTCTTGCCGTTACGCTTGCAAATGTCAACGCAGAGTGCAACAAGTTTGTTGTACACCTTACTGTTCATGGTGTACGGAGCTACCGTGTCGCTTGCACATTCAATTGTTACCGCCCTCTGGTCATTTGCGTTTGATGAACTACACCAAGAACGATTGCCCTCATCGACACAGAGCAACACTCTCCCGTCATAGCCGATTCCGTAGTTACAGCTTGCCTCACAAGCTGTGTTCATAAAGATGTTGCCGAGTGTTTCAACGCTACACTGACCTACAACACAATGCGGAGTAATGCGGTCAATACTGTGTGTACGCTTACCGCTGTGATTTGGCGATAATTTAGTGTAATTTACAAGTTTTGAATTACTCATAGTCATTCCTCACTTTCATTTTTGTTGTACTTGTAAGCTGATAAACCGAGCAGAGCGCCTAAGAAGGTGTCAACGGCTGTGATAGTGCCTACAATCTGTTCGCCGTATGGCAAGCCCCAAATGCCTGCTACGGCAAAGTAAAGTGTACCGATTGCAGGCAGTACGATAAGAGCAATGTATTTAAGTACATCATAGATTTTGTTTGTCATTTTCATTATTTTCATCCTTTCTAATAGGGTTAGTCTGTAAGTTCATGACCTTTTCGTGCATATCGTCCATTGTGCCGTTCTGCCCGAGATGATGATATGACTGGTAACACTTGTCATATGCATCCTTTGCATAAACCTCGATCCAACCTCTTTCAATATATTTTTCGCCCGAGCGGATAAGCTCCGCCCTGAGCAATGACTGTGTGCCTTTGCCGATTGCCCTGATTTTGCTCCACTCGGTTTTTATTATTGCAACGATAGCGCCGAGTATAATACCAAAAAGGGCCTGCACCCAATATTGTATAATCCAATCCCACATTTTAACTTACTCCTTTTATGATCCAGTCGCAATGGTCGGCTGGAGCAGCATACATCTTATTGACAGCTGATATATTGATACAATTGTCAAGTGTTAATACATTCGGTGTGTCAGCATATGCTCCTTTAAGCGTGCGTGCCTGGATTTCTGTACCGCCAAAATCACAATCCTTAATAGTGATTTTTGAACCAACTTTAATAGGTAAACCAAAATCGCTGTTATCGGCATTATCGTGACTTTGATAACCAATAGTGCAATGCGTAGGTATGATTTTACAGTTTTCAATCAAGCCGACTTCGCCAAAACTGTGTCCGCAGCCAAAGACCGGCACTGTTGTCTTATTCGCATAATCCACACAATCAGCACGACCGCCCCAAATAAAGGTACAGTGTCCCACAACCCAATTTGTTGCATAACCTGTTCCGCCACTTTCTAGGTGTATGCCGTATCTGATGTTTTTACAGTCAAATGTAAATCCTTTGATGTGCGTATGAACATTCAAATCAAGGTGGAATGGGCACTTTTTAATAATGTCTTCAGATTTTAATGTAGATTTATCAAATCCTGTTGCTCCGTCCCATTTGATGACTGTTGCGGCAGGATTATAAATGTTTTCAGATTCGTAGTAAACATAATCCTTAGTCATTATGCCCCTGTAACCGACCAAGCCGACATCTGACATTCCTGCATATTTATCTTGCAAATCTGTGTATGTTCCTGCCATAACAATAATTGTATAACGGTTATGATAACTGTTGTCTGAAATACTGTTATTTGCCGATAAGATAGAGTTAAATTTTGTTTCTCCGAATCCATCTGTATCTTCATTATAATCGTTAGAAACATACAAATAGTGCATTGTGTAGTCGGGAGCTTGATACAATGTAGGCTTAACCTTTTGGACAATCTTTTCGGCGTCAACATATGCAGTCTTTTGATTGTTTTGCTCAATCTGCAAGTGGCAGCTATTGTCTGTTAATCTATTTGCAGCAATGGCAATTTTAATATGGTCAATGACGATATCCTGTGTGGGAGTGTATGTAGCTGCTGCATTTTTAAGCGCACTCACCTCAGATAGTAACCATTTTGAGTCGATAACCGTTTGACCGTGTGCAGGATAAAACACACATCCTGTGTTGTTAGTTGTAAAATCCTGTAACGACAGGCAGTAAGGTTTATTAGCTTGTAATGCTATCGGTGTTTTGAGTGGTAAAAATGCGTTGATAGCCGCCGTAGATGTACCGCTTAAACTGATTTTGTTTTTACTAACAGTAATAGTTACACCGTTTTGGTATTGTGAGTAATCTGCCAAATTAGCTAAATTTATACTCTTAGTAACATCAAATAATTCACTACTGTTTACTTTTTCATCAAATTTACTTTTGACATCATATGCCAAGTTGACAGCTCTGACCGTGCCTGCTGCATCCTTAATTCCGTCCGTAATACCGTAACCTGCAAGAGTACTGGCTTTATCTGCTTTTTCCGCAAGATTTGCGTTGACTGTATCAAGCCTTGCTCCGAGTGAATTAGAGCCGCCTCTTGCCGTGGCAATTTCTTGGCTGATTTCAACAAAACTGCCGATACTTTTGCTGTTTATCTTGCTGTTTTTGGCAAGGCTCGGAGTTACCATGACTTTTAAAGTCAGCGGAGTATTTAACACCTGCGTTTCGCCGTTTGCAATCTTAATTTCGATTGCTAAAAAGCCCGATGTAGAGTTAAAGTTTTCTAACGGTACGGTAATCAAATCTGCCGTGCTGTTCAGAGTGCAAGCGACCGAATCCGAAATTAAATATCCGTCCGTTGCAAATGTTGCAGTTACTGTACAATCTGCAAAGGTCAATTTTTCACCACTTGCCGTTAAAGTTACATCAAGATAGCGTGTTGCTTTATCGTTGACGTTGACAATACCAACAACATTTGGTGCATTTCGATTATTAACATCAATCGTAACCGATTTATGTTTCAAACTAATTGCCATTATCTTTTAAACCTCCTTTGGATTTTTAACAAATCAGACATTGACATGTCTAAATTGCCGATTGTGATTTCTTTGTATTTCTCCGAAATACTGTCATAGACTGTTTTAGCCACTTTCTTCACAAATTCAGTGCCGTCCGGCATAACTACTGTTACATTATCGTATAGACCTAAGTTATACATTTTGGTAAGCTCAGATTCGATATTAACGGTAATGCTCAAAGATTCAGCTGACTGCGAATTATCATATTTATAAGTGGCAACTTGACTTCTTAATGCGTCTCTTACTTCATTATAATTAGTGCCATCCATTGGATTTACGATATATCTTTTTATTTTGCTCGTGCAATCAAATAGAAATGTGTTTTTAATCGTGCGCCTGAGTTCAGTTGGATACAACTCATTTGCGGTTACAACAACCTCGGTGCCGTTCGTAGTTTGACAACGGGCATATGGCAAGACATGTGTGAAATACTCTCCGAGTGATGCTGTTTGCTTATAATCAGACACATTCGCTCCAAAAGCTATTCGATAACCACTGTGATTTATATTCGGCTGATTAAATGTGATTGAAAAATTATTAAATTTCAACTTCCCTTTAAACAAAGCAATTAACCCCTCTGAATCATCATTGAAAATGGTTTCGAATTTTTCAGCTGTATTAAAGCCGAGCGAAAATTCTTTTTTTGCCAAAATATTAGATGAAAATGAAAAAAAGTTATAGGGCGCGGCTCTAAACCAAACTGCTGAGCTGTCGTCTCCGGGTTCCATTAGGCTGTTGATTATCTCCGACGGTGTTGCGTTCATTTTATGATTGTAATAGTTTGGCTCTACGCCATTTTGGAAAAACAATCTTGACACATGTTCGCCTGATATGGTTAAATCACCACATTTGTCTGCTTCGATTTTTGTTACATAAAAAAGTTGAGGTCCGTCTTTACTGTTGGCTTTAGCTTTTATATAAGATCCGAGGTTTATATATTTTAAAAGTTTATCATTGCTTTTTACTTTTGCGACAAAGCTATAAGCACCATTGCTTTCCATTGTCGTCAAAAATTCTGTACAATCGGTCAAAAATCCAAGGCCGTTTGTCTGATACAATGGCTTTGTTGTGATGTACTGATCGGCCGTTTTATATAATATAGGTTGCATTTTTAAAGTCTCCTAAAATTTGGTTTGATTTCAAGTGCTTTAAATGCATCTGCCTCCGTTGATGATAGCTTAATTGTGTTCAGCCCCGGCGAAAGAAGCGGAAATTGTGTGCAACTTATATAACTATTAGCAAGGTTAGTTTTAGCATTAAAATAAGCGGACTGGTCGGTTGAGTTTAATTCGATATGGTCTTGGCTTGTCTCTTTCGTAATCATCAAAATCGGACTATCGTTAACCGACAATGTCAACGGCTTTATTTTCGAGCCTGTGTTAATAATCTTAATAAGTGGCTCTGCGGTGTAATTTTCAGGATTATAGACTTCGATTTCTGCGTTTTGTGTCGAGGTCAATTTTGGTCGGATAATCTCCTGCCCTAAGTCGCTATACCAAAACGGTTCTCGGCTAAAATTTATAGTCGTTGACAAGCAAAGGGGGGCAACTTCTTCGATTGGCTCAACCCCTGTGCAAATCGCTTTTGTAAAATAACCGGGGTTGTATGTGTCCCTAAAGATTTTATATTTGCCGTCCCAAACGGTAAGCCATTCCGCAAACGCTCTTACAAGCTCTGCATTGCTTTCGTTCGGTACAATGTACGGATAACTATTGACTTCAAGCTGCATTTCAACATTGTCAAAAACGCCATTGTCAGAAATCACTCCGCCGTTTTTGCCATAAACAGAGGTAAAATCAAAACTGCGTTTCGCTATTTGATATTTGGGAGGTGTAGCTATAAAAAAGCCTATTGTCCGTAAATCAGTGCCGTTGTATGTAAAACTATGCCTCATTTTTAACCTCCCCATTTTGATACTTCACCGACAAGTGTCTGCATGATCGCATTTGATACACGACGATTAAAATCATCAATATCCATGTCATTATTGATGTTGACATCGCCTAAGAATTTAAGCTCGATTGTAGGCGAATTTGTAACAGCTTTCAGCATTTGACCGTTTACTGTCGCATTTTGGCTTTGTGTGCGAATGCCTGCAAATTTATTGTTAATAGCTCCAATTGGATCACCTTCAACCGCTGACAAGGCTCTTGAAGTTAAAGACCTTACTGTTTTTTGCGTTTCGGCAATTTCATCTTCGATACCGAGGCGGTAACCTTCGCCAAAATATCTGCCTAACTTTCGAGTTTTTCGGCTCGGTGAGTGTGAATCCTGTGCTTTTGCAGCCGCTGTAATATTAGCCTTAACCATTTGTGCGGCTGGATTATCTTCACCGCCAAATAACGTAACTAACATATCAATTATGCCATCGAAATAACCTTGGTCAAACATTTCGGCTAATGATTTGCCGTCTGCGTATGTATCCCCAACGCCTTTTTTTACTGATCTTTTTACAGTTTTACCGCTTTTTTCAAGTTTTTCCTTTGAATCTTTACTTTCAAGCGTGTTGGCAGCTCCATTAACGCCTTTTTCAGCCGCATCTTTACTATTTCCTTCAAGTTTTTTAAGCTCCCCAGTCGCCTTATCTACAAGCTCTTTTGCATTATCAACCATTTTTTGGGTTACGCCCGGTTGATTTTCAGCCATTGCAGTTTTTAAGAGTTCGTAGTTTGCAGTAAAGTTCGTGAGCTGATTTTCAAGGCTCTCTTTCGAGCCTGTTTCGGCATCAATAAAACCTTCTTTGATTTTCTTCTGCTGTGCGTTGATTTCGTCAGCTTTGCCCGTAGCGATTGCAGCGACCGTGCCGTACATATCGTTGTACTTAGCAAGTTCGATTTCTGCTCTTTCTTGTAATTCTTCGGCTTCTTCGACTTGGTCTGTTGTTACGCCTTCGACACCGTCCTTGTATGCCGTCCTTAAATTCTCGGCATTTGTCCTAAAATCATTGACCTGCTGTTCGAGAGCAGCTTTGTTACCGGTGGTACAAGTAACGATGTTGTTAGACAGATAAGTCATAGATTCTGTAATACTCTCTGCGTTTTCAGATGCTGTGGCAGCTGATAAATTTTCCCAGTTTTGGATTGTCGTGTTGTACTCAACGATTTTGTTTTGATATTCTTTGTATTTGGCTTCGGCTTCCTTAAGAGTTTTTTCTTTTTCTTTGAGGTTATCTTTAGCTTTTTGACTTTCAGCACCGTATGCCGCGCCAAATGATGATAAAGCACGCTCGTTTTCAGCTGTATTCTGCTTATTCTGTGCGTCTTTAAGGTATTTTTGATAATCGGTTTGCGAGATTTTTCCGCTCTCAAATGCCCACCCCGCAATTTTGATTATTTTTTTGTTTCTGTCAAGTCCTTCTGTATTATATTTTTGTGCAGTTTTCACTGCACTGTCGCGCTCTTCTTGTGCTTTTTTCTTTTTGGCATAAGCACTTATTGCATCAGATTTTGTTTCAGACAGCCCTGACACAGCAGTCTGATAAACATCTTCCGTTGCTGACAACATAGCAAGTGCTTTTTTAGACTCAAGCGCTTTATCTATAGAGCCTTTAAGGTCTTTATAAGACTTTATAACATTACCGTTCCAAGTGATTTCATTGTCTGTAACTCTGCTCAGCTCATTTGTGATAAATTTCGCCCTGTCTTCGTAGCCTTTTTTGACTTTGCCGTTTTGGTCTACAATACCTTGCAATTCGCCCCACAAATCGTCATAATATTGAAATTCACTTTCAACCTCAGACGCCGCATCTTTCTTACTCTGCACATATTCATCATTAGCATCTTTCAGCTCTTTGATTTCTTCCTGAGCCTGTTCATGTGCTTCGTTGAGCTTGTCCTGTGATTCTTTGGCTTCATCGTTCGCACTTGCGATTGACCACAAGGATCCTACAAGCGTAGCGGCTAAGCCTACGATGATACCGATTGCGTTTGATTTCTGCGCAAGGTTAAGACCTTCCTGCGAAATTTTGGCAGTCTCTGTTGCAATTCTGAGGCTTTTATATGCGCCTATAAGGCTTTGTACACCGCTTACAACAGCGGTTGTTTTTTTGCCTACCCAAATACCACCGACGAGGGAGCCGACAATTTTAAGTGTTGGGATGATATCTTTGGTATGCTTACTCGCAAAATTACAAAGTTTTTTAACTTCCGGAAACAGCGATTTGCCGATAGGATTAATAACATCAGTCTGCACCGTCCTGCCGAGGCTCGCCCAATCGGCTTCAACATCATCATATTTGATGTCTTTAATCTTTTTCATGGCATTTTCGGTCTTGTCGGCAGAGCCATTAACTTTCATTAAGGCTTTTACACCGTCGATGCCCAAATCCTCCCACATCGTGCCGAAGAGGTCAACACCTGCCTGATTTTGCTTAACCTTATCGTCCATCTCAAACAGAGCTTTTAAGACCTCTGATGTTGCTGATTTTGCACTGTCGCCACCTTTGGCAAATCTTGCCTGCAAATCCTCAATACTGCCTTTTGTACCTTTGCCCGCAGATTCGAGGTTTGCAAGATTTTCTTTCGCTGTTTTTAAAGCTTCGGAATACTCTGCGATTTTGTTGGCATTTTTTTGCTTTGTCAATTCGCTTGTTGAATCGTTAAAGCCTTTTTGCTCCTCTTTCGCATAGTAAAGATTTTTTTCGAGCTTTGCAACTTCATCTTTTGCTTTTTGGATATCATCAGCCGAGGCTTTCGCTCCATAGCCGAGGAGAGCAAATCCCTCTTGCGTACTCGAGGCTGTGTCCTTAGAGCGGATACCAAATTCTTTCATTGCATCGCCGAGCTTGTCGATGCTGAAAGTACCTGCTTTTGAGCCGTTTTCAAGTGAATTAAAAAACTCGTTTGCATTATAGCCGAGTTGCTTGTAATGCACAGAGTATTCGTTAATTGTGTCGAGCAAGTCGCCGTTTTTGTTAAGGCCTTTTTGACTGCCCTGTGCAATGAGATTAAAAGCCTCTTCACCTGTTACACCAAATTGCTCCATAAGCATGTTGACAGCTCTCAAGGTTTCGACAAAATCATAATCGTAAGTATCTCTTAAAGTAAAGAGATTTTCGGTCATATCTTTGAGCTTGCTCGGATTGGTTTCGTTAGTTGTCTGCTTAATTAAAGCAAGGACATTTGCAACTTCTTCCTGAGATTCGCCGAAATTTCCTTTATAAACGTCTTCAAGGACATCTTTATATTTTGTCATTTCATCGGCGGTCAAGCCTGCTTGTGCCTGCAAAGAGTTTAGCGCCTTTTGTTCGCCGTTTGCGCTTACAATTGCGCCTGTAACAGCTCCGCCAATTGCCGTTGCTGTAGCAGTAGCTTCTTTTAAGGCATCACCGACGGCGGATTTAAGGTTGTCGGCTGAGGATTTAACATCATCCATTTCTTTTTTGATTTTTGACAAATCGGTGTTGTTGGACTTCGTTTCAAGCCCCTTAAAACTATCGCCTGCTTTATCAACGCTTGTTTCAGTTTTTGACATTTCAGTCCGTGCTGATTCAAGGTTTATCTCGTTTGCCTTTTCTTCGGTTTCTGCAAGCTGTTTCTTAAAAGTTTCGAGTTTGCTTTTTGCTTTTTCAACCTCACGCTGATAAGCTCTGTACTGTTCGGTTGAGATTTCGCCGCTTTTTGCCTGTTCTTCAACCTGATCCTGTACATCAAGTAGCTTTTTAAGGGCAGATTTGCTGTTTTCAATTTGTTCTTTTAGCACTTCTTGCTTTTGAGCAAGCAAAACAGTGTTTTCGGGGTCAAACTTTAATTGTCTGTTAACAGCCGACAATTCGCTCTGTAGGCTCGAGGATGAGGACTGTACAGCTTTTAGGGATTTCTGCAAATCCATTGTATCACCGGCAATTTTAACGGTAATACCTTTAATCGTAGATGCCATATCTGTCCTCCAATTCTTTGTATCTGTTCATAAACTCGCTGTACTGCTCCTCTGAAATTTTTTTGCTTTCAAATCTTTCCGTGACGAAAGGCAATACAGATTTCATTTTCCGATATTTTTCTTCATCTTCGTGGATATTCTTATTGTTTCGTAACGCGAAATAGGTTTCGACATAATCAATCACAAAACCTATTGTAAATCTTTGTAAATCAGCGACAGTCAGACCACACCTGACGGCATAAGATAAGACCTCTTTTGCCGTCAGGAAAGTTCCGTTTAGGTCGCTGTCGCTGTCACTTTTGGGTTGTCGCTTTTAAGACTGTCAACAATGAGATCAACGATTTTACCTATCGCAGAAATAGCGTCCTTAATGCTGATTCCTTTTGACCAAGCCTTAAAATTAGGAATCGTATCGTCTGCCGTTTTTGCCGCTGCCCATAAAAGCTTTACAGCAGTGCCAAATTTTACATCATTGAGATTCGGGACAAGGACACGGTCGGCATCACGCAGAAAGCTGTGGCCTTTAAATGTGTCCTCGTAAATGAGCATTGTATATGCCGTAACCTCAACCTCAACATTTTTATCGTTAATAACAACTGTATCTTTCATTAGCTCTTAGCCGCCTTTGTAGTGCCTGATGAGGCCTGATCTGTAGGAACTGCCGATTTTGTAGCCTTTACAGTCGGCACTACAACGCTTTCGGGCAGAGTGTCGGCATAAGATGTATAGCGTACAAAGTCATTGTCAGGGCGTGGCTTTGCTGTAACCGTAAAGGTCGGGAACTGTGGATCGAAGTTACCTTCTGATGTTTTGTCGTTTCTGCTCGCTCTTGCAGCTACGCAGTCAAAATATATGTCAATCTCGTAGAACTTGTCACCTTTGTATGTTTCCTTTGCGGCAAGAAGGGCAAACCTCGGCATTACCTTAATGCCGCCCTTTTCGATGATACCGCCCTCAGTTGCTTCATCATTGCCGAACCAATCTTTTTCGATGTCATCGACTGCTGAAATAAGCTCAAGACTGATTGTATAGCCGCCGTTTGCACTCGCTACAATAATAGGCAAGCCGTCAGCGTAGATTGTGTTCGAATCGCCGATAGGTTCAGCACCGATACTTCTGCCGCCTGCCTTATCAGACTTAAACCACACGGGCTTACCATATGTGATCTCACCTGTGCTGCTTTCTGTCAGCGTAGCATAACCAACTTTTCTAATAGTTTTGTTCATTAATAAGCACTCCTTATGTTTTTAAATTCTTTTTATACCGCTCAAATCACCGCCACCAAAAGCTTCCGATGATTTGATAAGTTTTTTTATTCCGCTTTCAAATTCGGCGTGAATTTTCTCCGTTGCCGGAGCAATATGCACCTTCGGCTGTACCGTTCCGCCTTTTTGACCCCTCTTTTTACGAGTCTTTTCGAGGAGGTGTGTAAGCCGGTACTCAGGTTTAGCGGCATAAACCGTTTTTTCATAAAACCTAAATGTTTCGTTTGTGATTTTAACTCTAAACGATTTGCGATATTTTTTTCTTCTGCCGACAGGTGCATTTTTTTTGATTTCGTTTTTGAGTTCTTCTGATTTTTCGTCAACCAATAGTCGGACACCCATTTGCACATCAGCCGAATAGGTTGACAACTCTTTTGATAGGGTGTCACCGAGGCGGTCAATGCCGACTTTTTTGTAATCACTCATCAAAAGTCACGCCCAAATTGTAATAACTCACACAAAGTTTATTTGTTGTGTCCCACGCTCGGTTCGGTTTTTTCCAACCTAAACCGTTTTCGTTGAGCCACTCCTCAAACTTCGTTTCGCTTGTGTGGTCATCTCTTGCGGTGTAGAGTTCTATGATGATTTTTGCATTTTTCCACAGCAATCCACCGTCTGCGTAAATTCCTGTTTCCTCGTCTTTAAAATAGACAAGATAGGGTGCAGGAGTTGACTTATTGTAGTCAGCCTCAACGCATTTAATGCCACAAGACTTAATGAGTTTAACAAATTCGTCATAGTTCTTAAAAAACATCTGCACCACCCTCATACAGTCCCCTCTGTGACAGGCTCAAAATCGAGCAAGGGGGATTTTTGCTTTTATCGTGCTGTATCTGTTCGATTTTAAACCGTGTGCCGTCAATGATAACTGCCATATCCGTTCGCAAGTTTTCGTCCTTGTGGATATGTATGACCTTTGACAGTTCAATATCGTTCTGTTTAGCTCCGTAAAAACGAGTTACTCCGATTTTTTCATTGCCAAAACGATATTTTTTCAGGCTGTCGGCGATGATGTCGTCGTTTTCGTCCGTTTCGTAGATTTTCGCAAGTCCATCATTAAATGTCAAAAAATCAATGTTATTCTTCGGTATCATACATTCGCACCTCGTATTCCTGCCTTAATTTCAAAATTTCGTTCTCGAAATTGTGGTCGAACATTTCAACCGCATTTGAGTATGCATAACGGCAGTAATCAAACAGCAAGCTTCTTGCCCTTGTCGGTCGTTCAAAATCCTCATCAGTAAGCAGAGGGTTATAATCGCGGAGGTGCTGTTTTCCGTTGGCTATAATTAACTCAATTTTTAACTTTGTGCCTTCATCTGTTTCAATGTGTTCGCGGTCAAAATCGAGCATATTAACTACATCGTTCATGATTCCCATTGTTCAACACCTCCGTGATAAATTAAACTGTTGTTGCCTGATTAAGAGTTACCTTAATTTCGGCAGGATTGAGCGCCGAAATATCGAGCTTAAGAAAATCGTTTGTGTGAAGCGAAAAGCCTGTTGCGTAAGCCTTAATAAGATAAACTCTGTTGTCTTCGAGAAACTGATACTGGTCAGAATAATCAAGCTTACCTTCCTTGCCTGTTGAGAGACAAGCTTTATATCTTGGAAGCTGACCGATAACAGCAGTACCTTCTGTAACCATTTCAGACGGATAAACATTCGTCGGGAATGGGAAGAGGTTGTTTTTATATGAGCCGTCAGTTGCAAGAACCGTAGTTGCAGGAATGATTTTTGTGAGATAATCAACAGGATTTACGATAAGGTCAACCGATGTAATGTTGTTTGTCTTACCGCCCTTGCCCTTTGCGAGTTTTGCAACAACATCCATATATGACTTAATGTCAAGGCTTGTGAGCTTTATTGCTGTTTTTTCAGTGTATGCACCTGCCTTTACAGCGCCCTCGGGGTCTTTCAGCATACCGATAGGCTTTCCGTTGCCGTCGCCGTTGATAAAACCGTCCTCGAGGGCATATGCGAGCGCATCAGCAAGGATTCTGCGGACATATGCGTCGATGTATATAGCGCCGAGGTCAAGTATATCCTTTGGAACAGGAATAAAGGCGCTTACCTTTGATGTTGAAAAGTCCTTTTCCTGAATTGTGCCGGCAAGCTCCTGTGTGATTTTTGAGCTTAAAGCGCCCCAAGCGGCGAGCTGTTTTGTGTCTGTGGCAAAAATCGCCTTAACAGAGCCGTATGTGTTTTCGATGCCGATTGCATCAAGCAGAGGATGATTGTTTGTAATATCCTCAAGCACTGTGTCAAGAATTGTCTGCGGAATTGTAACATCAAGACCTGTGAGGGCCTGCTTAACATCGGCAGATTTTGCCGCTGTGACAAAATTGTTATAAAACTTCTGCTCTGCGCTTGTAAGCTGTCTGAATCCTCTCTTTGCAAGGATTGTGTTGTCGGCTGTTTCACCGATTTCCTGTGCGACCTCAATGATTGACTGCTGAATGCTGTCAGCGTAGGCATTGAGAGCCTCGGTCATTTTCGTTTCATCTTTTGAATCAATGGCAGTTTTCAAGTTCTGCGCAAACTTTGCTTTTGCGTTCTTAATCGCATCAAGATTCTTCATTTTTTAATCTCCTTTATAAATAATTTTTGTTTTTGAAATACTCTTCAATAAAGCCAAAGCTATCCTTTTCTTCGGGATTTTTCGGTTTTGGCTCGGGTGGTGTCTGCGGTTCAGGCTTTGCACCAAGCATTTTTGCAAGTTCTGCCGCTGCCTGTTTTGCTTTTGGATTCTTCTTTTGCTGTGCATCGTCAACGATTTCTTTTGATTCGGTTAAGTCAACCGGATCAAGAATTTCGTCACACAAGCCGATGTCAAAAGCTTCCTGCGCAGTCAAAAATGTTTCTGCGTTGAGGAGCGGCTCGAGGGTTTCCCTCGTGAGCTTATCGCCTGCATGCACAAGGTAAGAATTTGTACTCGCTTCGCTGATTTTGTCGAGCTGAGCTGCAAATTCTCTATGCTCTTTCGCATTTCCGTAACAACCGCCGATTGCATGATGGATCATCATTGTTGTGTTTGACGGCATTACGATCTTGTCAGCCGCCATTGCAACGACAGAGGCAATTGAACAAGCCATACCGTCAATGTATGCAGTGACCGGCACACTCTGCCGTTTGAGCAAATTGTAAATTGTCACACCTTCGTCAACAAATCCGCCCACGGAATTGATGTAAATTTCAATGCCTTCAATTTTACCTGCTTTTTCAATTGCTTTACGAATATATTCGGCGCTTGTTTTGGATTCAATACGGTCGCCCCAAATATTCAAGTCGCTCGGCTCAATTTCACCGTAAAGATAGATCTGCAAGACACTCTGATTTTCAGCAATCTGCTTGATGTTGTAATTTCTACTTTTCATTTATTCACCACCCTTCAAAGCATTTGCTATTGTTTGGTAATTTTTAGTAATGTAATATGTATGCGCCCAAGCCTCTGAGCAAGGGAGCATGTTGCAATATTTTTGAGCCTGCGCAGGTGTCAAAACTCCGCTGGCAATTGACTTATCAAGATTGTTCGCCTGACTGATTGCGTCAATGTGTCTGACTGTCGTTGTGTCAATCAGTAGATAATTACCTTTGCTAAATTCGGTAGCGCCGAATCTCTTTTTTGTAATCTCTTGCTCAAACATACTTGCAATCGGATCAATTGCGTTTCCAATAGCGCAATCCATTGCATCAGACAATTGCGATGCTTCACCGCTTAAAATTGCCGGCGGAATGTGCAAAGCATTGCCAACAATCGTGTATGCCTCGGTTTTTAACTTCTGAATGTCGTTAATCTCGCTGTTCGTAGTCTTTCCGGCATCGGTTGAGGGTTCTGAATATTTCATACCCTTAAAAATCGGCATAACAGCGTTTTTGTTTGAGTAAAATGATTTAAACTGCTTTGACAGCACTTTGTTGTAGGTTTCGGCAAAATTTTCATCGCCAAAGTTGTAATTTTCAAGCTCCAAAATGCCTTTGTGACCGACCGCTTTGTTATATCTTTCCTGAGCCGATAACATTAACTGCTCGTAAGTGTTGCACATATCCGATAACAAGCCGTTCAGAGCAAAGTTATTGTATCTGAGATAAATTACATCACTCTCCAAAAAAGTACGCTGATATGTAAAATTTCGGCAAGTAACGTCGTTGAATGTGTCGTCAATCAAAGCGTGTTCCGTTTTTGAGAAGCTATCAGCAATCATAAGCTGATTATCGGCAGTTTCAACAATTAAAAGCTCGTTGTCAAAAATCAACTTTGCAACAGCCTGCGTAAAAAATTCGATTTTGGTTTGATGCTTATTCGGCGAATAGTTCCAAAGATAATATTCAGCTTTGCGACTTTCTCGGTTATTGTTTACGGTAACAAATTCGCACTTTGCCAAACTTCTTGCGATAAAATCAATCGCCGTAAACAGAGCAAGCTCAGTCAGGTGAAACCTCTGTTCATCAACTGTCGAGCCGTCCTCATTAAATTCCGCTGCAACGGCATCTTTTTTTAAAAGATTTTTCACCCAGTTTATTACTTTCATTTTTTCACCTGCCTTTAAAATACAATTGCGCTAAAGCAATTCTTAAGTTCATCAACCGACATCGGCTGATTTTGTTTTAGTAAATCAAGTTGCGTATATGCGGCAACAAATGCCATAAATCCGTCTGTTTTTCGTGATTTTGGTTCAATTTTGCCGTAGATAATATTGCCGTTTTTATCCTCAATGGCAGAAGTGTTGTTTGTGTACCAACGCATTAACGCCGAATCGCCCCAAACAATACGGTGATTTGCAAAATCAGAGGCAATCAGAGGAGCAACAAGCATTTTGTCTGACGGTCTGACGAGTTTAAGATTATTTCTGCCTTTACGGTCACATTCAAAACCTAACTGCATTAACGGCTCTTTTAAAAGCGTGTATCGGTAATTATCCAAAGCTCCGCCGACAATGTTGTAATGTTTTTTCTGCTCTCTCAACCAGTCAGCAACGATTTCGGGAGGTATTTCCGCTCCGTCAACCCTTTGTAAATCAGGCTGTTGAACATACGGAAATTTAATCCTGTCCAAATCCGCAGATTGTGAACAGTACCACGAAAATGGTTTCCATACGATTGAGCCGTCAATCAAAAACATCAAACCGATACCCAAAAAGTCAGTAGTTTTTGTGTAGTCGATACCAAACACACACGGCTTGCCTTCAAGGTCGGGGAGAGGCCTGTTTGTAGCTTTGATATTTTCCCACGAGGTTACAGGATTTGCTTCCGTTCCCTGTGGACGGTTCATTCTTTTCGTCATAAAAGCGGTGTTGCTATTCGGATCAATTTTCCAATTTTCGTATTCCTTCCGAAGCTCCCGAAGCAAATTTGGAAAATACTGCAAACTCGGATTTGCTTTGTACCAATTTTGCTCGTCATGAACCTCTTTGTCATCATTCAAGCGGCAAATAAAATAAAGTGTACCGTTGTCAGGTGCATCACCGTTCAAAACTTCAAGCCCTCGTGCAAATTCTTGGTCAAGCGGACCGTCTCGAACATTTCCCATAGTCGTCGTGGTCGTCGTTCTTGGCATCGGCTTTTTTCCTAAGCCTGTTGTAAAAACGTTAATCAAGTTGTAGTTTTCGTAAGCGTGCTTTTCATCGAAATCAACCTTACCCGGTCTACCGCCGTCTTTCGTTTTGCTGTTCGATGTTCTGTATCTGATTGTTGAATTTGTTTTTATATTTACAATTTCGGTTTTATTCCACTTAAAATGCCGCTGCATTTTGGCTGAATTGTTTTCCAAAATTTCGTAAATGTCGTTAAAGCTTGTTTTTGCTTGTTCTTCCGAAGTCGCGCAAATGTCGATGTCGTAGTTTTTAATACCATTTACTGGTGTTAAAAGTGCGAAATCCTCAAAAGCTAAATAGCCGTTTTTGCCTGTACCTCTTCCGACAATAAGTACAAGGTCAGGAAATCTTAAAACACCGGGAGCTGAGTATGTGCAATTATGCAATGCAAAACAGAATTTTTCCCATTCAAAAAGCTCGTAAGGGAAATATTTCTGCAAAGCTAAATACTTTTCAAGCTGTTCTTCGTCAACATAAATTTCTTCGTTTTCAAAGACATTTTCAACAAACTTTATCAGCTGAATTTGCTCACGACAAACACGATACTTTCCGCTTTTAACAAGGTCGATGTAATCGTCTATGACTTTACAGTTCGTCATCTTCCTCGATTTTACAATTTTCAGTACTCAAACCAAGCTCTTTCAAAATTGACAACATTTGACGATTGACCATTGTTAATTCTTTTGTAGAGGGATTGTTTTTCATCATTTCAACGCCGACAGAGGAGTAATCTTTATAAACCACGCCACGCTTTGCAATATCAGATTTTAAATCATCAGCAATTTTCCAGAGTGCCATATAATCAGCAATCAAACTTTCAAAAAAAGGTAGTTTTGCTCCTTTTGATTCAAGCTGTTCAACAAGCGATTTTTCAACTTGTCTTTTTGTCGGCCGATTTTTTCTCGGTGTCATAATGTACTCCCTCCTTTTTTATTTTTTCAAAAAAGTGCTTTTCGCACATTTCGTAAACATCTTCGCTTTTTAAAAATACAAACTGTTCAATATTTGGATTTTCGTTTAAATTTGACGATGTCCAAATCACAAATTTTCCGTCATCGGTATCAAAATTTAAAATCTTACTGTGATTGTTTGCAACTGTCACAGACCAGTTATTTTTTTCGCAAATCTTTAGCAAATCATCGTAATAACCATACGATTTGCCAAGCTTGCTGTCGTTTTTCATAACCGAACCAACAACAAAATCGCATTCATCGAGTTTTCCTTGCTTTTTTAAAACATCAAGCACTTGCAAGTGTTTTTTGCCTATCCTCAAACTCGATACTTGCAATTTTCTGATTTTGGTTCGGTCCGCAATAAATTTTACAAAGCCGATTGACGAAAAACCGCCGTTTGAAATGTAAAAATGTGTCTCGTTTTCTTTAGGCAAGCACGAATTCAAGTTTTCAATTTTTTGCAATTCAGCGATGATGTGAAATTTATATCGCTGATTTTTTAAACTCAAAAACTCGTTTTGCAAAATAAAAATCCTCCTGCGTGCGCGCGAAGCCAAAC
>ERZ1034844.211-NODE-211-length-33831-cov-17.295210_pt1 | contig 33831 bp, 45 predicted proteins | sample MGYA00520594_ERZ1034844 | MGnify/ENA primary metagenome ERZ1034844 (study PRJEB33766, sample SAMN09781733) | gut metagenome | biome: gut microbiome | host: Homo sapiens | place: Madagascar | study: EMG produced TPA metagenomics assembly of the PRJNA485056 data... | reverse complement strand
ATTTTATATTGCATTGCATAATGTATTATTTATTCTATTAACTATTGCATTATATAATACATTTTACATTGTGTTCTATAATATAATAGTGTTGACAAACGCCTTAAGTTGTAGTATATTATAGAAAAGAAGCGGCTGATTTTGTGAAAGCAAGCACTTATATATGGTTTCTATTGCATTATATAATGTATTTTCTAATATATTAGCTGTTGCAATGTCTATTATATTTTCTAACATAAGGTCTAATAGACTTTCTAATATACAAACGAGGTGGTTTTATGGCATATAAATTAGGCTTTGTCAACATAAAAGGAGGCTGCGGCAAGTCAACCTCCGCAATAAATCTTGCTGACCAGCTTATGATGAGGGGATATAGGGTATTATTGGTGGATACTGACCCCCAAAGAAACGCAACAACAACATATAAAGCTGAGTATATAGGGGTTCCAACGCTCGATGACATCTTCAAACAGGGCTTCAAAGCTCAAGATTGCATACAGAAAACAGATTTCGGCGATATTGTAGCCGGAGATGTAAACCTTGTTGATGCGGATACAAGTGTTAAAACCGGTCCTAAGATGTATAAATACATCCAAAAAGCCTTTAAAGATGTAGAAAACGACTATGATTTTATTATTTTCGACACTCCGCCTAAGTTTGGCGTACTTCTTGGTAATGTTTTAGAGTATGTAGATGGCATTATATGCCCCGTCAAATGTGATTTATATGGAGTCCAGGGTTTAAACGATTTGGTTGACATTATTGACGAATTTAAAGAAGATAATGAGAATTTAAAGGTGTTGGGACTTCTCAAAGTGCTTTATAAACCCAATTTAAACCTTACAAAAAGCGTAGAAAGTGAGGTTTTACCGGCATTTGCGGCGAAATTGGGCACAAAAATCTTTAAAAAGGGCATTAGAGAGTCTACTGCCTGTGCTGAAGCAGAAGGAATGCAGGTCAGACTTACACAATATAAGAAATACAGTACAACAGCGCTTGATTATTATTACTTTACAGAAGAGTTATTGGAGGATATCAAATGAGTACATCAGGTAAAAGTTCTATCAGAAAAGACAAATTTAGCGGAATAGGTAACATTTTTGCTGAGCAGGACCAAAAAAAAGCCGAATTTGAGAAGGCAGGCGAGCAAATCGAAACATCTGAAACGGTTAAAGATGCAAAAACGACGACAAAAGAGTCTGAAATTACAGTAGAAAAACCTGAGCAGGGTAGGGGAGTCAGGAAAAATGATGCATCTACGAAGAAAAGAACTGACGATGTGAAGTTTTTTAAGGAAAAAAAGAAGCCTTGCCAAACAAAATCGGTTTATATGTCATTGGACCATATTGCTTTTATAAAAGAACAAAGCGAATTAAACGGATTGTCATTTTCAGAGGTTTTAGCTCAAATAATAGACAACTTCAAAGAGAACATATAAGAATAAAGTTGAAAGAGATAAGAAAAGAGCAGTTTTTGTAACTGCTCTTTTTCTTTCATCTACTAATAATAATTTGTGTGCCGTTGCGGCGTCTCTGCGGCGTCTCTGCGGCGTCTCTGCGACGCCGTTTGTCATACATTTTTTAAATTTTGATGTAATTTTTTTAGAATAAATAATCAGGAACTTCAAGAAACATTTTTAAAAAATTAAGAATTTTTTTGAAATTTCTATTGACAAAAGTTAGAAAAAAGTATAATATCAAATAAAAATAATTGTGAGAGGAGGATAATTATGCCCAATGCAATTAGAATTGCAATAGCTAATCAAAAGGGTGGTGTAGGTAAAACAACCACGACAATGAATCTTGCTGCAGCAAAGGCAAAGCAGGGAAGTATGACCCTTATGATAGATTTGGACCCTCAGTATTGCTTAACCGAAAGCTGCGCAATGGAACCTGATAAACTTCAGGGAGGCAATTGTTGTGACCTTTTTTCAAAAAAGGTTGACCTTTTAAAATGCTGTTACAATGTAGAGTCTACCAAAATGGACAATCTGTTTCTTGTGCCGGCGACTCAAGAGTTAGCTGTTCTTGGAAAAAAGTTGTTTTCCAGCAAAGCACAAATCAGTACGTTCAAAGAAAATATCGAGTCATTGAGCAAAATATTTGATTACATCTTTTTTGATTGTCCTCCGCAGCTTGACGAATTACTTTCTTCTGCCTTATTAAGCTCACATAAAGTTATTATTCCTATTAAGCCGGAGCGACTTCCATATAAAGGTCTTGAACTAATTAAGGGAACAATATACGCTTTTCAAAAGGATGCAAATCCGGAACTTGAGTTAACCGGAGTTCTTGTTAATATGTATCGCAAGAACACAATAGAACATAATAAATATTTAACGAAACTCCAAGAAGAAGAAAATGTGCTTGGTATTGTTCCTCTTTCTACAATGGTTACCAAAGAAATCGAATTTGGACGTCCCTGTACATTAGCACATCCTACATCGGCAGCATCCAAAGCCTTTCTTGAAGTAACAAATAAAATTTAAGTGGGGTGTTAAGCATGGCAAATAAGACATTAAAGGATATGTTCCCGGAATACTCACTATCTGATAATAAAGACGAAGAGCAAATAGAACAGCCTGAAACCACCGCAACACGAGAAGCAAAGAAGGCTGCATCTGAACTTATCAGCATTTTAGATGATGACAAAAGAAGAACAGAACGTTGCGTTTTTAGATTAAGCAAAAAAGATTATTCTTGTCTTAATGCAATATGTAGAAAAAAAGGATTAAAAGTAAGTGCCGTAATGCAAATGTTTGCCGCTGATTTTATTCGAGAAAACGAACATTTACTTGACGAATAAAAGAATAAAAGACCTGTGTTACCGGCACAAGTCTTTTATGAACAAATGGTTCTCATTGTACCACCAATGAGAACATATAAACTTGCACAATTACGTTTTGGCGAACGTTTAAAAGATACCACAAATCAAAATGAATCCAATTCGAGGCCAACTATGCAAGCTATTTACTTTATTATTATAGCATATAAAGCCTCTTATTGCAATAGCATTTTTGTATTTTTTTGCGAAAGGAGGTCTGTTTTTATGCCTATAATTCGAAGACAAAAACCGAAAGGTTATACAGTGATATCCAATTATATGTTTACTAATGACACTTTATCACTTAAAGCCATCGGTTTGTTTTGTTATATGGTTTCGCGTCCCGAAGGATGGAACTTCAGCGAAAGGGGACTTGCCAGTCAGCTCAAAGACGGAAAGGCAAGCATTGCATCAGCTCTAAAGGAACTGAAAGAAAAAAAGTATATAAGAATGGAACCGTATCAAAAGGACAAGCTTGGACGAATGATAGGCGCTTCATACTATCTTTACCAAATTCCTTATGATGTAGACAGGTCAACTCTTGCGGAAGCAGTTTTTACCGGAGATGCCAATAGGGGAGAGTACCAAATCGAAAAGATAACAAATTACACAATGTTATCAAATTATCATTTGCTTGATGGGCTGTCTCTGAAAGCAATGGGATTATTGTCTTACATATTAAACCTTCCGGATGACTGGCAGACTTTCAGTGCCGATTTTTTCCAAAGTAAATTTGACGGAGGAAGAACTGTAGTAACCTCAGCTCTTAAGGAGCTGCAGGAACGTAAGTATATTCAAATAAAACAACCTCGAAATGAACGAGGATTATTAGGTAAAAGCATCTATACTATTTATGAGTATCCTTATGACCTTTTTGGGGAAGACCCGATTAATACAGAATTTATAGAACAAAAAACAGAAGAAAAATGTTTTGAGTCCTTGAATAATTCTATTTCGCCGTGTCCCGATTTTCCGCATACGGTTAATCGGGCTACGGAAAAACAGGACGCAGATAATCCTGTCACGGTAAAACGGGATTCGGAAAATCAGGGTGCAGAAAATCAGGGTACAGAAAATCCGCCACATAGAAATATTAAAACACCAAATATTAATAAAATAAATATTAATAAAGCAATTATTAAATCTTCTTCCTCTCAAGCCAAAGCAATCTACAACGCTCAGACTCGCGAGGAGATGAGGACGAAGATAAAACAGCACATAGGTTATGATGCAATCATTTCTCTTGATAATGAACTTGAAGAGCAAATGGAAAACGATGAGATTTCTCTTGACGAGTACAACCGTCGATACATTCATCCGAGATATTTAACCTCGATAGTTAACGCAATGGTTGATGTTTATTGCAGCGAGTTGCCTGAAATTGAAACAAGTCATAATCGTACCTGCTCAAAATATCGTATCATAGAGAATTTTGAATCTCTGACGCGGAGAGATATCAAGGTTATTATAGAAAGAATCATTGAGAACAAGCCTCAAAATGTAAGAGCTTACATTCAGGTTATTATCAACAATTATCTGTAAGGTCTTTAAAACGGCGATTCTATTAGAAAATATATTAGAAAGTCTGTTAGAAAATATGTTGACATTACTCCAAAAACTTTCCGACGACTCGGAGCTTATAGAAGCCCCGGTCTTGAAGCCGGAGAGTATGTCACCAGTCATTGACCTCTAAATTTTTGATTTTGTCTTTCCTTTTTTCTTTCTGTAATTCTGCATAGAAAGCCGCAGTAACGGCTACTCCTTTGTGATTAAGCTGAGTAGAAGCAAGTTCAATGTCTCCGGTTTGACTAAGAATTCTGGTAGCGCAGGTAGCACGAAGTTTATGTGGAGAGAAAATATCTTTATCATCATAATCAGGCAAATAGGTTTTAACCATTTCTTTAAGCATTAATTCAACCATCCGAACTGTAAGACGAGTGCCTCGATTGGACAGAAAAACAGCTTGGCAATTTTTTGTTGGTTTATAGCCATCTCGTCCTTGTCTGCGATAATGAGAAACTAAATCTTTTATGCTTTCGATTTCTTCTTTGGATGCATTAGGAAACTGTTCTAAAATGCTTCTATTAAGCATTTCGTCACAAATATGAGATTTGGCCCAGCTTGCAGTTTTAGAAACCGGTGAATATTTTTCAGCCAGAGCAGGGGGTAGGGGAGGACCGTCGAGATACAGACGTAATGCATCCGCAACCTCATCAGGGAAGAATACTTGAGTTTCGTCTCCACCTTTGAGAATCACATTTACGCTGTTGTTTCTAAACGAAATATCATTTAAATCCAATCCTACTAATTCAGATATACGGAGCCCGGCGCCGAGGAACAAATATGTTATTGCATAGTTTCTCAGCACGGCTCTTTCTCTTTTAATCCAAACTCTTGGAGGAATATCAACTACAAATTCTCCATATTCGGAGGTTGCTAAATATTTATTGTTCGCAAGGATTCCATCTAAGAGTTGTTGTGACAATTCTGCATCGAGTTTTACTATACGACGTTTATTTATAACAGGATATTCAAAGTTAGTCATTGGATTAACTGTAATTGTTTCATTTAAACAGAGGTATTTAAAAAAAGCAGATAGTGCTGCTAATTTTTTTTTGGCCGAAGGGTTTGATAACTTTCTTATATTAAACAAGTAATTACGGTATTCATTAATATCTTGAATAGTGAGTTTAGAAAGAATTTCTTCCGGAAAATCAATCAAAGATTTATTCTGCATCTCAGGTAAAACAATTTTTTCATAAGACAAGAAATCAATGATGTCTCTTATATAAGACAATTGAGTTGTTATTTCACGTTTTCCGTGATGCATATGATTATAAAAATCCGCAACGTATGGAGGGGCAGTAGACAGTAGGGTATCTATGGTTGCTTCATAATTTTGTTCAAGCACCTGACGATATTCTCTTGACATATCCTGATATCCTTTCTTTTTTTTGATAGCGTAATTTCGTAAAACTTAAATGAAACGAAATTAACAATTATAAGAGTATTATATCGTATTTTTCTTTTCCTGTCAAGGCGGCGGTGCTCAGAACCGGCGTTGCGGACTATTGTTCTTATTTGTAATTATAATTCGCTCTTTGAATATTTGGCGGCACTTGGATAATTGAAGCTGCCTTCGGAATGAGCTGTTATATTATTTAAGTTGTATCTATGAATAGACCTCGAATAGTTGGTTACAGAATATAACCAACTTAGACCAAACGAAATGTTTTTAATCGTGGCCCGACGAATAAAGACTTTGTTTTGAAACAATTCTTACGCTGGAGGCGGACGCATTGTAGTGGATGCAAAAATTGTTTTAAAATGTATTGAAGTAGATGGTATTGACAAGGTCTTCTACTATTCCTCTTATTGGGTTATTGTTTCGAAGCACCAAAGGTGCGAGAAACTTTTGTTATATGAGAGTTAGCTATTGTTAATTTCGTAAAACTAAAATGTGCATAGAAAAACCCACCCTCAAAGAAGGTGGTAAATTATTAACGGAGGAACTCATTAACATCAACAAATACTATTTCTGAAGAAGCATCCTTATTTTTATCATACTCCTCATCTTCATAAAATTGTTTGGCTTTATATAGAGCGGTATAATATATGTTTTTAGCTTCTGAAAAGGATACGCCTAACTCTAACGCCATTCTTTTGAATGAAGCCGGTTTTGAATAACTAAAACTCATGTCAAGGACGCTCTTTTCCTTGTCAGTGAAAATTTTCTCAATTCTGGACTCTAACGGCTCCTCAAATGTATATTTATCTTCATAGGCGACTACATTTTTTATAGTGGATAAAGGTAGATAATTTCTCATGCTTTTATTTACTTTTCCATATTGAATTGCATTATGAACCGATGTCGTAGCTTTGCCTAAATACTTAGCAATTTCCCGTTCATTAAACGGAATATTACTTGTTTCAAATTCCATTTTTATATGAGAAAATTGTTTAAGAATGTTGTTATATGCATCTGATTTACCGTATGACGTTCTAAGCACATATTCGTTAATAGCCCATCTAAGACTTTGCATAATAGTTTTGTTGCTTAATTTTTGTTCTTTGTAGAAGACGTCGAATTTTTCTATAAATGACAAATAAGCAGCTTGTTTAACATCATCTTCTTCCACAGGGAAATGTTTTGAATAAATATTTGCGAGCCTACTAATGTAATCCTCATATCCTTTGAGAATTAAGAGAATGGCATCTTCTCTTTTCCCGATTTTACACAAATAGTTTATCTTTTTAAAATCAATTGTTTTAATCATAAATATTCCCTCCTGTAATTTAAACTCTTGACATCATGGCTTCAAAAATAATATGTTATATCGTTAAAATGTTAATTTATAAAAAAACACCCGCCTTAATGGTGGGTATTCGTAATCATTATTTAATTTTTCTGACAGTCTTAAACCAGAAAGAGCGAACTTTCGCTTTAAAAAGACCCTTCTTTCTTACTAAATCTGGACAGTCGCTAAAAATATCTTTTCCGATGTTGATTACATTGTTTGGAATAGTTATATTTTTCAAGCTATAGCAAGCTTCAAAAGCGTGATTGCCTATACTTTTAACACTGTCGGGAATTTTTATGTCTGTTAAATAGAAACAACATTCAAACGCAGAATCCCCTATACTTATTATGCTATCCGGTATCGCGATGCTTGTTAAACCGGCGCAGTAGAAAAATGCTTCATCACCGATACTTGTTATACTATCTGGAATTATTGTATTTTTACATCCTGCAATAAGCGTGTTAGTAGCTGTTTCAATAATGGCGTTACAATCATTTCTGCTATCATATCCCAAGTTGTTTTTATCAATCGAAATGTTTGTTAACTTATAGCAGAAATAAAAAGCAGTATTGCTAATCTGCGTAACACTGGCAGGTATTGTTATGCTTGCTAAGCTAAAACAGTTAAAAAATGCGTAATCACCGATGCTTTTCACACTATCTGGGATTGTTACACTTATTAATCCCGTGCAGCCGTTAAATGTAGAGCGGCCGATACTTGTTACACCATTACCAATTATTATGTTTGTCAAACCGGTACAGAAGTCAAATGCCCTTTTTCCTATACTTGTTACACTGTCAGGAATTGTTATGCTTGTTAAACCTTCGCAATTGTAAAATGCCCAATCACCGATATTTGTTACACTGTCGGGAATTGTTATGCTTGCTAAGCTAAAACAGTTAGAAAATGCGTAATCACCGATGCTTTTCACACTATCTGGAATTATTACGCTTGTCAAGTGTTTACAGCCATTAAATGCACCATTGCCAATGCTTGTAACACCATCGGGAATTATTAAGATATTAGAAAGGTCCTTTTCGCTTCCAAAAATTTTTGTTTTAGTATTATCTTCATAGATAATACCATTTTCAACATAATCATTCATATTTGTTCTACTCCTTAATCAATCCGGTTTGTCAAAAGGGAATTGCCTCAAATCCAAGGTCAATTAAATTATTAGGTATTGCTATTTTCTTCAAACCGGTACAGTGCCAAAATGCAAAATCACCTATACTTGTAACGCTTTCCGGAATAGTAATGTTTTCTAAATTTCGGCAATCACTAAATGCCGACGCTCCTATATGAGTGACACTGTTCGGAATAGTAATGCTTTTCAAACCTCTACAATCATTAAACGCAGATGCTCCTATATAAGCAACACTATTAGGAATGGTAATGCTTGTTAATTTTGAACAGCCTCTAAAGGTACAATCTTCAATGATTGTTATGTTATTACTCATTATGATGTTTACTAAATTCCTACAATCCTCAAAAGCTCTACTACCAATACTCGTTACGCTGTCTGGAATTATTATATCTGTTAGGTCGGTGCAGCAGTAGAAAGCATCCACCCCAATACTTGTTACATTATCTGGTATTGTTGCATTCTTGCATCCGGTAATGAGCGTATTAGTAGCCGTTTCGATAATTGCATTACAATTATTTCGGCTGTCATATACAGTATTTTTATCGCTAATATTTATGCTTACTAATTTGTGGCAACCGTGAAATGCAGATTTTCCTATACTGGTTACGCTCTTAGGAATAACTATATTTGTTATCCCTTGACGATAGAAAGCATAGGGACCAATGTTTGTAACATCATCAGGGATTACGGTATTTTTACATCCCGCAATAAGAGTGTTAGTAGCTGTTTCGATGATTGCATTACAGTTTTTTCTGCTGTCATATACAGTATTTTTATCATCAACATTTATGCTTATTAATCCAGTGCAATCAAGAAATGCATTTTCACCTATGCTTGTTACGCTATCGGGAATTGTTATGTTTGTTAAGCCAGTGCAGCAATAAAATGCGTCGTCACCGATACGTGTTACACTATTCGGAATTATAGTATTTTTACACCCGACAATAAGAGTATTCGTTGCAGATTCTATAATTGCATTACAATTATTTCTGCTATCGTATACTAAATTGTTTTTATCAACAGAAATGTTTGTTAACTTATTGCAGTTAAAAAAAGCTTCGTTACTAATCTGTGTAACACTGGCTGGAATTGTTATGTTCGTTAAGTTAAAGCAGTTTACAAACGCATACTTCCCTATGCTTTTTACGCTGTCTGGAATTATTACGCTTGTTAAGCTTTTACAACTATTAAATGCCCAATCACCGATACTTGTCACACTATTAGGAATCACTACAACATTAGAAATATCTTCGGTGTATTCGATAATTTTTGTTTTAGTATAATCTCTATAGATAATACCTTTTTCAATATAGTTACTCATATTGCTTCCTCCTGTATCCTAAATTGCTTTTTAAAAGCTTTAATTATATCAATTTGAAAAGAATCTAAACGTTTAATCGCTTCTGACATTATGTTTTGCGGAACGCCGCCATAATATAATTCGGCTAAGGTGCCAACAATGGCACACATTGTATCTGTGTCTCCGCCCAATGACACACAGTTTCTCATACAGTCTTCATAGCTTATTGATTGAAAGAAGCACATCAGGCTTTCAGGAACACTTTCTTGGCAGGAAACCTTGAAAAAATATGTTTCTCTGACTCTATCTATATCGTCAGGAATCGTATAATACTTTTCTACATATTCTCTTATTTCTTTCTTGCTTTTTCCTTTTCTGGCTAAGAACACAGCTCCGGCAATACACTTAGCGGCTTTAATTCCCTCAGGATGATTATGTGTTACAGATGCAGAGCGCCCTCCGAGCCATTCAGCTTCTTTAATGGAGTTTGCTACTAATCCGCAAGGACTAACTCTCATTGCTGCGCCGTTACCATAACTACCATATGGTCCCAATGTATCATCATTTATCCAGTTATAAAAATGCCATCCATAGCCTGCATCAGGATACTTTTTACCGAATTCTCTATAATATTTCGCAAATATTGCTGATGCAGATTTTTTTCTTTTGAAGAACGGCAAATTATAAAGCTCCATTAATGCCTGAGCCGTAGCAAGCGTCATTACTGTATCATCTGTCCATATGCAGGAAGGCAAATCAACAAACAATTCAAAATCCTTGCTTTTTTCTTTGTTAATTTTAAATTCAAAGCGTGCCCCTATAATATCTCCGGCGATTGTTCCAATCATTTTGTGGACTCCTTTAAATAGTCAGATTGGCTTAAATTTAAATATTCGGCGACCTCAACAATAGTCTTGTTATGCACAAAATCTATCAAAGTATCCAATTCGACAATGCTTAATTTTTCCTCTATATCAGGAAGCTCTTGACTTAATTCTCTTTTAAATCTCAGACCATAATCGAAATCGTATGTAAACTTACAAGGGGGAATATAAATCTTTTTTGAATTCATTTCGTTTGTTCCTCCCGTGATTTTTTCTCCGCAATGCGGACAATATTTTACATTCCAATCGCTCCACAAATCTGCATCCAGTCCTTCATATTTTTCGGTGCCGCAGTTAGAACAAACCTGTACAGTTTCAGTTACCTTGTGTGCTACACCTTTACAAAGAATTATTCTCTCTTTTGTGTCAGTGCGCCATTCAGCCATTTTCTCTCCCCTCCCCTTTTGCCGCTTTAATATATTTGCCCGCTCGATAGACCGGTTCCATCATTTGTCTTCTGACATCCTCTGCAAATACGCTGCTATAAGGAACCTTATAAGCAAAGCGACCCGCAAAGTAAACTATACAGTCTTCTCCGTCTACCATAGGAATAAATACATAAGTTCTTGCTTGTGTCATTGCATCTCCGCCGATTCCACCAAATCCAAGAGCTGTAGAGCCCCAAGTCTGGTCGAAAATAATCATGTCGAATCCGTTATAAAACAATCTGGGATTATGAGGATTATTGACTCTGTATTGAATATCTTCTTCGATAGCAAGAGCTTCTCGCGCTAATCCAATTAGCATATCCGACATTACGATTCCTCCTCTTCTTTTTTGTAGTCTTCGTAACTATCATATTCGTCCAAAGTATAACTATAGCCACTATTACAGCTATTTGCATAATTTACAGCATCCGATATGTGGCTGAATTCACATTCTCTGACTTCTCCGCTTTCATATTTAATTACATAAAACATCTTCAAGACTCCTCTCTAAAAAATTCGTTTAGCAAAGCTATTATTGCTTTTTGCTCGTTATAATTTGCCGAGTGATATGCTTTTGCCATTTTTGGAGAGACACATTTCAAAAGATTGTACCAGTCCAGATGTACACCGCAATTATGGCAATATCTTTCATTAGGTCCATAAAAGTTAAATTCCACATTGCACTTTGGACATTTATATATCAATTCAGTTTGTGAATCCCATTGACTAATACGAGATATAATTGGTCTCATTCAAATCATCCTTTACACTTAAATCGTGTGATTACACGGATTTACTTTTTGCATTTAAACAGTAATACTCATTATGTCGTTGCTTGAAAACAGTTCCGGCAGCGCTCTTGGAGTATAAATTTTGTTTTTTGAGTTTTTAATTTCTCTGCAAAGCTGTCCCATATTTTTCTTATTCAGTCCGTAATCAAGAATTTTTTTAAGTATTTCGCGTTCGTCCTTAATAAGTCTTCTTTCTCTAAGAAGAGATTGAAGCAAATTAAAACATTTCCATCCTTCACAGGCATTTAATTTGTTGAATTCAATATAATGTTGTACATCGGTAATTTTCTTGTCAACAGTGCTTAATGAATTATTAAGCTCAATAAAGCGATTCTGTGCGTCATTTGCGAATGAAAAGATATCCTGCAACCTTTTCTCCCATACATTGCTATTATCGCCGTCTGACTCCTCAAAAGAAATGTCCATGATATTGTCTGTATTAATGTCCATAACATTGTCCATATTAACAGTTTCTTCTGAAGGCTCTTTAACTGCTACAACCTTATAATTTGTTCTAAGTCTATTATTGAGCCCATGAAGCAGTACATTATTAGCTTTGCTTAGCTCTGACCACTGCATTGCGCCCTTTTCGCTTTTTATGGGAACATATCTATCCCCGTCTTTTCTTATGTAATTACCTTTTGAATCTGTAATGACATACATACACATACGAATACCTCCTATTTGTTTATTCAATGTAAATATGTCATTTTTTAAAAGCATTTCGTATTTTAAAATAATTCTATAATTAAACATCCAAATGCTCAAAAACAATCTGTTTTGGTAGAAAATTCCAACACCAAAAGGATGCCATAAATGTTATTTTATTCTCGATTTTGCCGTTATTAAGAAATTTCATGCGCTTATCAAAAGATAATATTTGCAGTTCTTTTTCTGCAAATATTTGTGCCGGAGCTGCATCGTTAAGCCAAGTGTTTGATGTAAGCAATGCAAACGGTTTGTTAAAAGAAAGAGCACGTTCAAATATTTTCCTTTTGTTTGTAAAGGGCGGGTTTGAAACAATACAATCCCAATGTTCATTCGGCTCATACAAAAAGAAGTCTTGCCCATTATCTATATGTGTAGCAATTACTTTATTTCCGTTTGCTCTTATTTGCTTTACAAACTCTGATTCTTCTTTATCAAAAGGACACCATACGACAGCGTCCTTTGGAATATACTTTATTATTGGTTTTACTCCATAATCCGGAGTGTAACATTCATCGTTTTTTCCTGTGCTATATAATACTTTTTGACTGTTTATCATTTTAATCGTTCCTAACTATTTGTTTTTTCATTACAAATATGTTAGTTGAGCTGCACCTTCCAGAGAATTACACTCCTATCGTGCATAAAGTGCAAAATTTGCATCCTCAAAATTGAGAAAGTGCAAAAATCCGCCTAACCATAAGGTTAAGCGGAAATTGTTTTAAAATTAAGTTTTAGGTTTAGTTTGTACGATATAGCAGTCGGTCAATGGATTTGTTCCAACATATACAGCAATTGCGTTGTGCTCTTTAAGAAATCTTTTAATTACATAAATGATTTCCCCATGTTCGCAAGAGACAATCTTTACGATTTCTTCTTTCTCATTTACAAAACAAACGCTATGGTTGTTACTGCCAAATATTTGTACAAACTTATCAAAATATTCTTCGCCAGGAGATAACATCCAAAGCGGTCCTCCTGTTACGGGGTGTATAGTTTGTTGCATAATTGCCTCCTTAGCCAACGAAATCGTGTAATCCTAAATTTTCCTTGGTGTACTCAACGAAAATGCAATCACCGTAACCGGGACGTTGAAAATATTCAGGGGTCAATTGGCATTTGCTTCCAATTACCTTGGGATAATTCTTTTCCACCCACTCTTTCTTAGCAGCTACGAAACAAACGACTGCCAAATCCCATATATCCAAAGATACGCACAACTCATTGTCTTTGCACCACTGATTATCCAAGATGCAATATTTATACTCAGGCGAATTGAACCAATCTATACCGGCTTCCTCATATTCTTCAACCAACCAGTCACAAGCTCTAAACCAAATGATATCGGCCGGCTTATCAGGAAAGCGCAGTGCATCCATAAATTCTTTAAAGCTATCGGCTATATGCTCAATCTCGTCTGTTTCTTTGCTTATCCAAACGACCTTGTTGTCTCTTGAAAAAGCAATAATGTTATCTTTACTATCAAGTCCAAACGGAATGTATTTGAAAGAAAGAGTAGCTTTTGAAGTATAGTATTTCCAAACAGAACACATGCTGTTCAGATTGAAAGATAAAAACTCTTTAAAGCAACGACCCTTAATCTTATCAGTATCAAAAGTGCCGTAATCCGGCCATCCACCGTTATTCTTCAATATAAACTCTTTGAAATCTTCATTAAAATCATACGCAAAATACATTTGATAGATATCAATCAATCTGCCATCTGTTAATTCTTCAATTTTCCAAAATTTTGGAATCATTTTGCATTTTCCTCTTTTCTATTTTTTCTGTTGTTATTGCTCAGCATAGTTTTAGAAACTATAATGCCGGCAACCAAAGCCCAACAAACGACTATATGTCCAATTGTTATCATAGCAAACTCTCCTTTTTTAAGTCTTTAAGTAATACATCGCCTATTTCCAACAAGTCAATCGCAGTCCAAAAGTCAAAAACTTGAACCGGCACGGAATTTTGTACATAAGCAAAGAGATTATAATATAACCCCAATCCCTCATATTCAGGAAATTCTGCCGCCAAGATTGACTCGATGCGTTTTTCTACTATTTCGAAGACTATGTTATGTATCTCGAATCTGAAAAAGACTTCATATTTAGGCTTCATTTGACTTATTTTTTGACATTGGAATTCCCACCACGACGCATTTTTACCGGCGAAAAAAGGAGGAAGATACTCATTGCTTAAAAAATTAGAAATCGTTTGATTTAAGTCAATTGTTCCCTTACACTTAAGTTCTTCCCCGTCAAGCTCAAAATGGGGCGGGACGGGGGTAATATAACCCTTAATGACGCCCAGAGCAACAAGGCGGAATTCTTCTTTCTTCTCTATAAAGTCCCGATTAATTTGTTCGGCAATTTCTTTTGCGTGGTCCTGAAAATACTTTTGAATTTGTTTCATTTTAGTTTTCCTTGTTCCTTAAATATAGCACCAAGACTGAGGCGCTCTTGCAGCTCCAAGCTCTTTGAGTTCTTTGGGTTTGTCATACACGACTACATCTTTTACATGCCATCCCGCAAGCCTTACTTTCTTACCATAGTCCATCAATTCGTCCTTGTTAAGAGTAGAACCCTCGACGAGCTTGTTATATGGAGCTTCATCAAATGTATATCCGTCACAGGTGAATTCTCCCACAATGAAACCATTACCCTTATTCTTTTTCCTGCCGGCCCCGATTTTTAAAATGTCATCTGTTCCCTTATTTTTTGTGCAGTACATATACACCTTAAATGGAGGCTTCAATGTTGGTATTGTCTTTCTTATTTCTACCGTCTTTACGCCATCAAGAATTCTCTGACAATATTGCGGCTTAAGACTCATAAGCACTGAAAACATTAAACTTCTATCTATCATAATTGATACCTTTTTTATATATTTTTCACTATGACGTCCTCCCCCGCTTCAAGCGGGGGTTTCCTCAAAGGGCTGTGGAGACCTCAAGAAAACCGTGGCGGAGGTTTCTGCTTCATAGACAACCGCTCTGCACAATGTGTGCTGAGTCTTACGTCGTCTCCACAGACTTAAAATCCCGGCTGTCCAACGGTACTGTATATATTTTATGACGACCTTAATCTAAGACCCTCATTTAATATATTTATTTTTTTTCTCAGCTATATTTCTAAAGAATTTGCCCTGAGTCATTCCTCATCGAACCCAATCATTGGTAAAATGATTTCGGCACACTCAGCATCATCAGCAGCAACAAAACCTGTTCCATCACTGCATTCACACATTTGACCGCATTCAAGGTCTGTCCCGACTGACTTGATAAAACTTTCGTGGTCAATCTCGATTATCTTATAATATTTTATCACATTATTCTCCTGCCTTTTCTTTAAATTTTTGTACTTCTATTGGCTCGTCTTTTTTAAACTTATGCAACCTGTTTTCTCTGCACCAATCGCAACTGCCGTGGTTTCTACAAGTGCAATCTATCGCTTTTGCTCCTCTATACGGTTTCCTCTTTTCTTTTCCGTGCTTAATAGCTTTGTCGAGACTCATTGCGTAGATTCCTTTCCGCTGTCATATATTTCAATGCAGTTATTTTCTTTAATTATCTTCAAGCTGGGCGAATATTCGCAATAATCTTCATAATATTTCCATCGGGTCGATTCAGTTACCGGCTTCCCTATTTCTGATAAGATATTCCATACTTGGTCGGGATATTTCCAACATATTCTTTGATATTTCTTTTCAAAAGGTTCAAGCAATATCCATTTTAACTTTAGCTCCGAAGGGCGCATAAATTCAGAGAAGTCTATACTATAAAGATGTTCCGGTTTCAACCAAACACAATTTTCTCCTTTTTTTAGCGACATCTTTTTTAAATATATCTTTAAATATCGTTTAACCGTGTGTTCAATTTGTTTCTCAGAATACTCTTTTGGATGCTTTTTTTTATGCTTTTTGAGGCAAAAGCTTATTAGCATTATAATAGGTAAAATTATCCACATTACCGGACCGGCCACAACAACATCTATCCATCCGTCAAGGCCCCGAGAATACGAAGAGCTATCTTTGATAATATCAACAATGGTTATTATTAAAGAATAAATTAGAATTGTTATAATTACAGATTTAAACATTTATATATCCCCCAGTCTCATTTAAATTTAGGCTTATCAAAACCGAAAATATCAAATCTTCGTTTACCATAAATTAACACCATCCTTTGTTTCTTCAGTTCAAATATATAACGCACGATTAAAGTTTTAAACATTAAGTTACTTTTTGAGAGAAGCAAAATATTTGTTATCTTTGTGCTTTAAATACTTGAAATATAATGCTCTAATGATTCGACAAAGCCATACCAAAAAAAGAATGATTATAATAGTTTGTACGAGAATAGCAACTACACAATATACCCCTCCACCCGGATTAAAACACCACTTGATAGCTTCTATATAATTGCCATCAAAGCGACTCGTTGCCACTTTAGAGGTTATAATAACATCCATTACCCATGATATAAATAAGAGCATAGAATTACAAGTTTTTGAAGGTACCTCACTCTGTTCTGCATTCCTTACTATATTTCTTTTTTTCTGAACTGTATTTGCCAAATCTATTGTATTAGTTCCATCGTCAAGAGTAGTGAAAAAAGTTTCATTATCAGTCAAATCTCTAATTTGATGTCCACAAGTGCATATTGGGTTTACCCAGAAACCTTTGAACTCTGCTCCACATTCCGGACACTTAATTCTCTTAATTAACTTTTTCATAAAATTCCCTACTTTCTTTTTTTGTTGAAGCATTTTTGTTTCACCTTAAATATGTCAGATAACAAAAGTGTTTCTTATTTTAAAACAATTTAAGAAGCAAAAAGAGCCGAAGTATTTATTCTTCGACTCTCTTGCATGGGGGATTATTTAATCATCAAACTGGATGGTTTTATCTTTTTAGGGAATTTTATTTTTGGAACAAATGTGGCCTTTTTGAGTTTAAAACGAACGAGACAATTTGCGGCCATATAAATCAACCATGCTCCCAGTTCTGCGACACAAGCAGCTCCCACATATGTTAAATTGATTTTTTCAAGAGCATCCATCAAAGTGACGGCTACGCTATCAAAAGTGTCAATATAGTCATAGCCTGTTATAAAAACTATTATTTCCTCAAGGAGCAAAACCACATATTTCCCAACAACTTTAGATGCTTCTGGATATCCCCAGAACATAAAAGCAAAAAGAGCGATTGCGTAATGGAATCTTTTCATAATGACTACCTCCAAAAAAATATCTATATACACCTTCGATAAGAAGGATAAACAAATATAAAGGCTGCCTCCAAAACAACCAGTTTTAAAATATCTATATAAAATCCACCAACACTCTTAAATGCCTTGATGAATACATAAATAATATGTTAGATAATAGAAAGATAAAGAAAACTCCCGACCGGTTAAGGTCGAGAGTTCCTATCATTAAAGGTAAGTATTGGCATCGTAAGAATATCCGCAATCACAAGAAAAATGTGAAGAACCGTTGCCGTAAATAGAGGGATTTGTGTAAATTTGTTCATGTAAATGATTTTCGGGAGAAGCCGTTGTGTAATGCACATATCCATCCTTTATAAATCCATCAGAACAAATTATATACATACCACCACTTGATATGGACTTAAGCCGTTGCTCGATAGAAGAAGGTTTATTATTAATGTCTCCAGAGGCATCTGTTAATATATTTTTAAATTCATTTATGGTGTTTTTAAAATATACTTTTACATTGGGGTTGTTGCCTGCGCTTCCCCTATCTAAATCTTTAAGTGCGCTTGGTAATTGAATTGTTTTAAGATTTTTGCAATCGTTAAAACACTGAAATCCAATTTTCGTTACACTATTTGGAATTATAATCTCAGATTGTTTTGTTGTTAAACGTTCAAGAGAAACGAGTGTGTTGGGCAAAACTACAGATTCAACTTCTGTATTACAGTACAAAGATTTGATACCGTTATTAAGAATAAGAGTTGTAATTGGATTTCCTGATGACAAAGGATAATATGCTTGCTTTGACCATGCGAATGCACTTGGTGCTACAAACTCAAACTGTGCGTCTCCAAGGGAAATACCGGTAATTGAACTCTGAAACACTAAAGACATTTTAACGTTTTGGTATTTTTCCTTTAAAATATACTTAAACGCTTGCATGTTCTCCCCATAACCAAGAAACTGGTCATCATATTCAGAAGCTCTTTCATTATCATATAAACTATCAGGATTGCCAATGATATAATACTCATAAATTGTTACGCTTGTTATATCCCATTTCAATCCCTGCGATTTATACTGCGCAACTGTGTCTTGAGAATCTGCAAAACATCCTTCTGAAGTCATTGTAAATTGAGATACTTCATGTGCGTATAACTCAACCCCTTCGACTTCTTTATATATCTCCGCTTTCGAATAATCTATTTTTGTCGGGACTATAACGGTGCATGGCAAATTATTTGTATTTACCTCATCCCAATAAGAAATATGCACTCCTATAAATTGCCCCCCATCAAAGCACAAATACTTTTGCGGAACAATATTTTCATATCCTGCATCACTATAAGTATAAAGCGCATTCGTGTCTTTATAAAGCTTCAAATTCGAATAAATAACTTCACCGGTTTCTGCATCAATATAATTTCCGGTTTTGTTTTCTGTTGCTTTGTCCATTGAAACATCGAAATAAACGTCACCAATTGATTCACCCGGCATCACTGTTTTAGATTCGACAAGTCTATACCCTTCAGGTATATCGCTTGTTGCAGCAAGATTTACTTCACCAGCTAAAGTATCAGTATTATCTTCGGGGAGAAGGTAATTGATTGTTACCGGCTCCGGAGGAGTATCTCCGCCAATATTTTCATTAAATACAACTTTATCAAACAAATGAGCAGTAGTTGTTCCAGCCGGAAGCAATTCATTGTTTGCTACATACTTGAAGAAATGATATGTGTAAGTATTACCGCCATCAGTTACACTGTACGGAGTGCTAAACTCCTGCCAATCAGAACCGATAGTATGTGTTCCGGTTGTAACAGCAGATGTGCCGTCATTAAGTGTAAAGAGTTCAATACCCGCATCGCTTGCTGTGCCGGAAATCATATCATTTTTAAAATAATTCGTCCAAGTGCTCTCAGCATCTGTTGCCCCGTTATACTGTTGCTGAATAGCATAAGCCTTTACTTTAATATCAAGCTCAGACTTTGCGGTATATGTACCCTGTCCATTATACACATTAGCAGAAGTATCGGTCGGAATACCAACAGCGATAAATGTGTACGCCGGATTTTTGCCGGTATTTACAACATAAGGGGCTTTTTCAATAGACTGACCCGGCACAATATTTTCAATCTTATCGCCGATAACTCCGGGGTCTTCACCCTTACCGTAGTCTCTACCGTTAAATATTTCGTGGAGCTCAATGTCTACATTTCCGACCGTAAAAACATTCGTCTTACTGTCAGTAGCAGAAAGGAAAGCATAAGCTCCTGCTATAAGAATTGCTACGACCAAAAATACTGAAAGAACAGCTTTGGCTCTTTTCTTGGTCGTAGGCTTTACATTTGAGTGATTCATTGCTAAATCGACTCCTTTCATATATTATTTGCTTTAAAAGCTCATGATAAATATGTCAGATGAAAAGCAAATTAGCTATTTTAAAATAATTCGGGCGAACAACTGCTAAAAAGCTCTAAATTGTTTTAAAACACAAAAAAAGAACCCGCATAATCAATGCAGGTTCCTATATAGTTAGTTGCTCTGAAGTATTTTCCTTACTCTTTCGTGTTCTTGTTCCATCACATTAAGGCAATGATACAGCATCTTATCGTTAGACAGAACATCGTCGCCCACTCTATGAGTAATATGTATTTCATTTTTGGAAAGGATTATCCACATATCCCCTGTTTGCTCATTATCGGAAGTCGGAACAATCTCAATGTCGAATCCGGAGGCTTTTAAATTATCTTTCTTCTCTTGAAGAAGTCTGTTTGTAATTGTTACTCTACCCATTGAAATCACTCCTTTTCAAAAAAATTAAAGGTCTATTATATCTGCTATTTCGTTTTCGAGACTTTCGGAGTTCCAACGACAGCTTTTACAAGGACAAACGCCTCCTCCGACATGACATTCATTGCATAAGCTATTGCTTAAAGCATCAATGAGTTTAAGCAGCTTTTCTTTGGCTTCAGCAGAACATCCGGCAGCTTCTTTTGCCTTTCTCTCAGTATAGAAAGCATTTATAACATCGTACCACATATCAGGCACAGATGCAAATATAGATTCTTTGGTTTGCTTATAAATTACAAGCGGTTTTTCGTGTTTGTCTGAAGTCATTCTTACAATTTCGTTTTCACTTTTGATTTTCTCAATGCACCATCCGTTTTGCATAAGCCAGCTTTTAAATTCCTGTACATCAGATAGCGCCAATGCGTACTTATTTGCCATACAAATCATCCTTATTTCTTGGTTTCAATATAAATATGTTATATTTCAAAAGCAAAAGTCTTTATGACATCCTCCCCCGCTTCAAGCGGGGGTTTCCTTAAAGGTCTGTGGAGACCTCAAGAAAACCATGGCGGAGGTTTCTGCTTCATAAACAACTGCTCTGCACAATATGTGCTGAGTCTTACGTCGTCTCCACAGACTTAAAATCCCGGCTGTCCAACGGTACTGTATATATTTTATGACGACCTTAATCTAAGACCCTCATTTAATATATTGATTGCGGCATTAATATCTCTGTCGTGGATTTGCCCACATTCGGGACATTCCCACTTTCTGACCGACAAATCCTTGAGCAACGGATTCTGATAGCCGCAATTTGAACAAAGCTGCGAGCTTGGATAATATCTATCAACTTTTATCAGTTCCTTACCGTACAATTCGCTTTTGTATTCAATCATACGTTGGAACTGACCATAAGCTCGGTCAGCTTTGCTTCGGTTATTAGCTTGGCGTCTATGCTTCTTAGATTTGCGGTCCGTCATTTCGTTAGCGTTAAGATTTTCTATACAAATGATATCGTAATCCGACACAATTTGTTTTGAAAGTTTATGCTGAAAATCTAAACGCTGAGCCGCGATTTTTGCTTCAATCTTTGCTTTTTTCTTTCGAGCCTTTTCATAATTCGCACTGCCTTTTTTCTTGCGAGAAAGGTTCTTATTAGCTCTTTTGGTTTTAGGCAAAGATTGAGTCAGAAACTTCGGATTGTCAATTTTGTTTCCGTTATCAAAAGTACAATATGTATGCTGTCCCATGTCGATGCCGCACACTTGATTGGTTTTCTCAAGCGGCTCTATATCAACTTCGGTACAGAGTACGGAAACAAAATATTTACCTGTAGTTTCTTTGGATATTGTTGCCGAAAGAATACGACCTTCTATTGTTCGAGTAACTTTGCATTTAACCTTTCCTATTTTCGGAAGCTTAATGCCGTCATCAAAGATTTTAATAACCCCTTTGTTGTTAATTGTAGTATAAGACTGTCGGTTGCATTTCTTCTTAAATTTCGGATAATTCGATAAATGCGCAAAAAATCTTTGATAAGCATCATCTAAATGGTGTACCGCTTGCTGTAAGGCGGTTGAATCGGCTTCCTCAAGCCAAAAATATTCAGGGTCATGTCGGAGTTGCGTAACTAATTTTTGGCAATCAAAACGGTTAAATGTTTTACCGGTCTCTTCGTAATAAGATTTGCGCTTATCGAGACAAGCATTGTAGACCCATCTGACGCATCCGAAATTCTTATTTAATTTTATTTCCTGTTCCATTGATGGGTACAGCGCAAACTTATATGCATATTCAGCCACAATATCACCTCCTGCAATATGCGTTTATATAAACCTGTCATATTTTAAAAGCATTTCGTGTTTTAAAATAATTTAAACGCATATCCCCAATATTTTTCCTATCGCAAAAATATTGTGTGCCGCTAAGCTCAGCTGCGGCAAGTATATTTGTGCTGTATCCCTCCACTTCAAGCGGGGGATTTAGCACTCAGCCGTTACGGCTTTCATATTAAAACAATTTCGACTCACTGCTTGACAGAAAACCCGCAAATCAAAACATTGAATTATTAAATGTTAATTTGAATATGAAAAACTATACTATCAGTCATTTTGAGCTTGTGAATGTTAGTGTCTGACGCAACGTTTTATGCTTAATGATATAATGAGTATAGAATTAACGAATTTACGAGTGGTGTTTATTGAATAACAAAGCGTTTGTTGAATCTTCTTATTACTTACTTTTAAATATATTATAATGGATAATCAATCCATAGTCGCGTATTTGAAACGCAATTTGTTTTGTCAAATGTTTCAAACAATTAAGAAAGCCAATCACTCTTTAAAGCTAAGCTCCGCAGAAACTCTCTTCAAATTACAAGTCCCGTAGGATTTGCAATCTACAAAAAAGAGTTGCCAAAATTGTTTTAAAACAAATAACGAAAGTAACTAACGTGTACAACCCGCAATGTATCAATCAAACAAGTCTTCTGCCAAGCAGAGAGCCGAAGCTCTCCGCTTAGTTACTTCCCTGTGTATTCCGCCATAACGTCATCAAATGAATCGTTAACGTCATACGGCGGTGTATAGTCAACAACCGTGTTAATCATAGCCGAATCAATCTTAGTTGATATCTCGTCAGCCTCAGCAATTATTGACTTCATCGTAGCCTTAGACTCTGCTCTGTCGAATGCTTCAGTAGTAGAAACATCAACATTATAGAAATACGCAGTCTGATTTCCCTCGGCATTAAACTTATAGTCCTTGCCTGTTTCGGTCTTGTTCGACGGTGTATAACGAAGCATTGCCTTAATCGCAGAAGCCATACGCTGTCTCTGCTGGTTCGTTTCAATAGCTGCATCAAGGTCAAAATCAATAGACTTCTTTGCGTTGCCAATAGCCGTTGAAAGACGCTCCTTCTCAATTACAAGGAACTTCATAAAATCAATAACCTCATCATTCGGATAGAAGATGTCCGGACAAACAACATCTTCGGTAATGTTTTCAGCTTCAGGATTGGCAGCATTGCGATTGTGCGTCTTAACTGTTTTAAGACTATGCTCTCTCGCCTGAATACTGTAAGCTGCGGAATTCATAAGATTGTCAATAAAACTCTGATAGCGAAATGATTCTTTAAGATTCATGTTTGTTCTCCTTCAATTTAAAAATAATTTTGGCTTTTTGTGACATACTCCCCGGCTTCAAGACCGGGGCTTCTATAAGCTCCGAGTCGTCGGAAAGTTTTTGGAGTAGCGGGTCTTATGACCTGAACGATATATTTCTACTCGTCTGCTCTCCAATTATCCCTGTGCCACGCAGGTCGTCCCGTAGCAGGTCATATAGACCCACGGGCATTCATACTGTTGCCATATGAATTAGTTGTTTATCAGGCTGCAAGAATATTTCTCGCACCGACAATATCTCTATGTTCTTTGAATCCGCACTCACATTCATAAATGCGGTCTTCCGGCTTATTTAATTTACCGCAATGCGGACATATTCGGCTTGTGTTATGCGGGTCAATCAGAACAACATCTATTCCCGCAAGCTTTGCCTTGTATGTTATGTATGATTTAAGCCGGTAAAAAGACCATTTATAACTTGCGGATTCTTTTGTTTTATAACGACTTTTGCTTGTCGTGCGTTGGGTTATGCCTGATAAATCCTCAAGCTTTATTGTCTTAATGCCGTTTTTAATTGCATAATCTACAATCGCTCGTGATAATTTATGGTCTATATCGTTCATAATACGAGCTTCTTTATTGTTGATTTTCTTTACGGCATTAAGTTTCTTTTTCTTCTGAAGCTTTTTACGTCGGTTAGAGAAATGTCGCCGAATTCTTTTGTTCTTTCTTCCGTTACCGAAAAACTTGACCTTGCCTGAATCCGTAACCGCAACTGCGGGGCATTTTAAACCAAGGTCAATTCCCATAACTCCGGAAGAATTACATTTCTCTATAATAGGCTCATAAGCTATAAAAGCAACAAATTTATGATGCTTCTTTTTAATTCTCATACTTCCGAGCTTATGAGCTTCAAGAAACGTAAAAACTTCATTGGGCATAGACGCTTTAACTGTTATCTTACGACTTTTGCCGTCTTTCCAAACGGGAAAAGATATGAAATAATTATTATTTTCTTTATAAATCGAATAGTTTTGATTATTCCAAGAAGCATATCTTTTCTTTAAAACAGGCTGTTTCATATGATACTTAAACATCTTTTTATTAGCAGCAAGAGCTTCTCCTGCAATCTCATTTTTAATACAAGAAGGTAAGTTCCCCAAAATTTGTTTTGAACTAAACCTAAAATGCTGGTCATAATCAATCATTTCGGTAAGAGTGAGATTGAAAGTATTAATATACTCTTGCATCAAAGATATAATCAATTCAGCCTGTTCATTGGACGGAAAAAGTCTGACAGTTTTCGTCAGCTTCATTTTCTTAGACAAAACGTTGTCTCCTTTCATATGCGTTTATATAAACTTGTCATGTTTTAAAAGCATTTCGAATTTTAAAATAATTTAAACGCATATTCCCAATATTTTTCCTATCACAAAAATATTGTGTGCCGCTAAGCTCGGCTGCGGCAAGTATATCTGCGCTGTATCCACCGGTCAAACCGGTGGCTTTAGCGCTTACGGTGTCAACGTCTTAAGTAATATGGAGCAAATAGCGGGAATCGAACCCGTACCGTCGGCTTGGGAAGCCGAAGTTCTGCCTTTAAACTATATTTGCAGAGGGAAAGGACGGCGTCGTAACGCAGTCCTTGCGAAAGCAATTTTACTTTGCTTCCTAATTTTTAAATGGCTGTTTCCTCTTTCTTTGAAACTAATAACATTGTGCAAACAATATATTCTGTTCAAATTGACCTTACTGGACATTTAAAAGCTATGTAAAAAGCTTCACCTATTTAATTGTTTCTTTCATCTATCATTTGATAAACGTATCCTGAGAACGTTAGTTCTAATTGCAAAGAAAAACAATCAATTAGACTCAGAATATATCAGACTCAGAGGCCAACTCTTGTTGTACTTCCTCAAAAGAACCCCTAATGTTTACCGGTACACGTACCAGCGTAACATAAAGCTTATCTGATGCGTCTTTTCTTCAACAGTTATTTAATCTTTCATATTTTGAGAGGAATAGACTAAATATCACCTCTCTATGGGAACACTTGTCCTCAACTTCCCTTTGGCATCGCTCTCAATAATTCTTAAGTATCCGATGCTAATACTTAAAATAACATCATCGTAGGATGTCAACTACGAGCCAACAATCGGAATCGAACCGATATACTTTCGTCAGAAATTGTTTTTCCTTTAAACTATGTTGACATATGTGCATTTTTTTTGACTTCAAGTCATAGTTGGAAAGAGGCTCAATGCACAAACCTATTCTTTCGGCACCCACTACTTTTTTTAGTGGCGGGTATTCGCGTCCAACCAAACAAACCGTTTACAGTCCCAGACGAAGTTCTGTCATTTAAAAGGGACTTGAATAGCGAGAATTTCGCTATTCTACAAAAAAGAGAAGGTTTTTCAAGTTTCAACGAATTTACACTTCTTGTCCTTACCGCACGCTAAATTGCTGATAGCGAGACGACCTTCAAACACTTTCGCTCTCATAGATATTACTCTACACGTCGGTTTTCCTGATACCGAAAATCATTCTGGGGACTTTATTTTTTTACTTGTCGTTGCTCCAGCCCTCGACAACTCTGTCAGCACAGAGAATTTCAGCATAGCTGCTGATGGTGACGCCAGCGAGGTTCGAACTCACGTGCCGAGAATGAAAATCTCGTATCCTGACCGATTAGATGATGGCGCCGAATATAGCGGTCTTTAACCTTAAGGACGCCGACCGCTGTAGCGTTTAATGCTTACGCATTAGAATCAAATCCTTTAAAACACAAATGAATAACTGTGCTAACTGCCGAAATGTGTGCATATTACGGTTTTGATATTGAGATTGCTTCCGAGAATACTACAAGCCGTAAAATGCTCCAAAGACTTCGCAGAATCAACAAGATTGCATTTAGTACATTGGACTCAATCCTTTCATAATGATGCGCTTTTACTGGGAGCGTTAACCCAATGGTGCGGGTCATGGGATTTGAACCCATACGGTGTTGCCACCAACGGATTTTAAGTCCGGTCTGTCTTCCTGTTCCAGCACACCCGCAAAGGTGGCGATTCTACCCAGAATTGAACTGGGGTCTCCTGATAGACAGTCAGGCGTAATTACCACTATACCATAGAACCATTATGCGCCAAGATTGTTTTCTCGCAATTAGGCTTGGCTCCTTTAGCTAACCGACCGGGTCAAACATCAGGGGTATCGGATTGCCTGAATGCTGGAAAAGTCCAGTGACACAAAAAATGCAACGAACAAGATTCGAACTTGTACTGTAAGGATGTTTTTCACAACGTGCTTCCATTACACTATCGTCGCAAATTTTCATCTGCTTTAATCCACGCATTCAGAAAGAATGCGAATACTCTGGTGGGATATCAGGGATTCGAACCCCGGACCAACCGGTTATGAGCCGGTTGCTCTGACCAACTGAGCTAATATCCCTCATTGGTCCTCAAGGCTGGAGTTGCTTAAATCCACGCATTCGGAAAGAACGCGAATTTTCTCGATAAACGCAAACAAACATCATCTATAAATCGCATTAGGGAGAAAGAGGACTGACTACAATGCGGTCAGCCGACGCAAAAAGAAGTCATATGAAAATCGTAATATGGTGGTGAATATCACTTTAATCCACGCGTTCAGAAAGAACGCAAACCTTTCTTGTTTTTTATTGTTTTGTGGCGGGAATTGTAGGACTTGAACCTACGACACATCGGTTAACAGCCGATTGCTCTGCCTGCTGAGCTAAATTCCCAAATGGAGGTATCGGCTTATAAACTTCTGAGAAGAACTGACACCGAACAGTTTTTGTACATAAATTTCTTAGAAAATGAATAAAAAGGAAAGGAGTTGGCTCTGTTGAGCCAATGGAGGCGGAGGCAAGATTCGAACTTGCGACCTTCGGGTAATGAGCCCGGCGAGCTTCCTGCTGCTCTACTCCGCTATAAATGTTGTTGTGTTGATTAGCATCCTGCTACCCTGTCTGTATAGATAACAGGATGCCAACACTTAAGGAGGTATTTGGTGGTATACATGGCAGCTCATACTGGATTCGAACCAGTGGTGCAGGAGTCAAATTCCTGTGTCTTACCTCTTGACGAATGAGCTAAATGGAGGTACGGCTTGGAAATCCTAAAAGGCAAACCGACGCCGAACGGTTTGTTATAAATGGTGGGCAGAGCAGGAATCGAACCTGCGATGTTTCTAATGTGTCTGATTTACAGTCAGATGTCTTCGCCAACTGGACGTATCTACCCATATCAGTTGGAGCAGCATAAGAGACTTGAACTCTCACCGCCGGTTTGGAAAACCGGAATGCTAACCATTGAACACCAATGCTGCAAATGGAGGTATCGAGTTAAAAACTTTTTGGAAGAACTGACCTCGAAACAGTTTTTGATGGAAAAACATTATGGCATAAACTGTATTTTAAAACAGTTTTTCTCTTGCTCTCTGTACTATTATTATAGCACAAAAACGCTAAAAAGTCAAGAGGTTTTGTCGCTAAAAACACTAAAATATACAGTTTTTTTGGTGTTTTTAGCTTTCCTCTTCGTTTTACACTTTAAATATGTCAGATAGAAAAAGCATTTCGCATTTTAAAACAATTTTGAAGGCAAATTTTTAAGGAATTGTTTTAAAATTAATTTGCTGCATATCTCGATGCTTCCCATACCGACGTTACAGATGTACTATCAGGCATCTGAATAGTATAAGCCGTTACCGGAACAAGATATTCCGATTTAAGCGATGTAAAATCATTGTTGTTAATAAACAAATTTGCCACAGTAACACTCTTCAGAGGAGACGTCGGGGTTGTTTCCCCTTTTATAAGCTTTGTTGTATAACCAAATACATATTCTGTATATCCGTCTTTTGATGTTTCTGAAATCTTATACCATTTATTTGATTCGGTCTCATTATCTGTTATAACATCTGTATCAAAATTAGGTGTTACAACTTTAGCAGAACCTGTAATTCTTTTTCCTGAGGGTTCAACGAGGTTATTGCTTTCATCATCCGGAACACGTATTGTAATATAAGCATACGCTTCTCCACTGCCAGTAAATTTTACTTTTGTTGTTTTGTCATAAGTTTTTCCGGGAGACATCAAGGCATCGGCGAATCCATCATCCTGCTCGTCAACCTTGCCTTTGTAAGTCTTACCGTCAAAAGTTTCTATAAGCTGTGCTCCGGCACTTCCTATTTTAAAGACATTCTTCAATACACCGGTTCGCATAGAAAGATAAGCAAAAGCTCCTGAAACAGCAATAGCTGCTATAAGAATTACCGCAACAACGGCTTTCTTCGTCTTTTTATTTTTATTCATAGCCGTCGCCTCCTTTAATTAGCTGAACGAAACAATACCATCGTTTAGATGATAATTACTGTTACAATATGTGAAATTGGATACATTGTTTGTGCCGTTATTCTGATTCGCAAAGATTGCCCATGCAGTATAAACATCCGCAATGTTAGATTGCTGAATGCCGCAACCTTGAACATCAATCTTGTTGATTATCTTTCCATCCGCAGGTCTTTGAGCAATATTCACAAGCTGCACTTCGTTGAATAGCGGAGATGTAATTCCCTTTTCCTCTACAATCGGAACCTCTGTTTCTCCATCCGTTGTGGTTGTTTCGACTGTCGTATGACCTTCAAGGGCTCCTGCTTTATATACATAATAATATGTAGTAAAACCTCTATCCTGATTTCTTTGAGATGCATCGTAAGCTACAAGCTCCCAATCAGTCGTATTTACTCCGGCCGTATTGTCTTCGTTAAGCAATGTAAATAAATCATAATACTCGCCTACATCTTTTGTCTCAAGAGGCTGTCCGTCCGCTCTTTTGTCTACCGGAACAGTTTCATCTTCAAACTCTGTATTTGTAGACGGTACTTTTACCGACATAAACACCCAAGCGGGAATATTATCTTTATTATCATTGATAACCTGCGGATTTTTTCTTACAGTCTGAAGCGGAAGCATATTCTGTGCATTAGTTGCATCCCAGTTTGTTTCTGTCAGCGACAATGAAAGCGTGCCTTGAGTAAATCTGTTGGTTCTTGAATCATACGCGGAAAGCAAAGCAAATGCTCCTCCGATAAGAACCGCAGCAATAAGGCAAATACTTATAGCTGCCTTAGCCTTTTTATTTTTAAATAGTTTTGTCATATATTTCTCCTCCAAAAAAGTAGAATAATGAAGTTAAATATTTCTTCAATACAAATATGTTAGTTGAGATTTGTTTTTTAAGATTGTACTAAAAGTTTATCTTTTATACTGATAATATCTGACACCGAAATAACATCTGCATTGCTTTCAAGTTCCTTTCCCTTCTGTTGATAAAGCAAAGCGTGCTGTTGATAGATTTCATCAAAACAGTTTCTTGCATATCTACCGTTAGAAAAGTTGGGTTCGTTAAGGTTGATTTTTTCTTGATATATACTTTCAAGTACCTTTTCTGCATCCGGACCGATACCGATATTTTTCTTTGCCATAAACTTTTCAGTAATCTGAACAAGCTCGTGAGCATTATAGTCAGGAAATTCTATTGTTGTACTGATACGAGATGCTAATCCGGGATTAATCATCATAAATTTTCTCATTTCATCGGAATATCCTGCAAATATGATAACCGTATCTTTTTCAGCTTCCATATGCACAAGTAACTGAGCAACCGCCTCAGCAGCAATGGCATCATTAGATTGTCCTAAAATGTAAGCTTCGTCGATAAATAAAACTCCGCCTTTACAGCGCTTAAATATAGCATTAACTTTTGCTTTTGTCTGACCGGAAAATTCTCCGGTTAAATCATTTCCGGTGCATTGTAGATACATATTGTGTTTTATTCGTCCATATTTATAAAGTAGACCGGAAAAAATTGAAGCAACCTCCGTTTTGCCGCATCCGGGATTACCCAGAAAAGCCAGATGCCTTGCAACATTTTCGGTATTTTTATGATGCTGAGCCTCAAAGTTATATACAGACTCCATTCGGAGAACTTCCTGTTTAACGTGGTTTAATCCAATAAGTTTATTTAAATCACCTATTGCATCTTCGCTACCACGTTTTAGCATTAAGCCTATATTTAGGTCCCCATCCTCGTCGTATTCCCCGTATTTTTTCTTCTTTCGGGCATATTTCGCTGTGTCTTCAAAATTATCTATAAGGAAATCTGTCTTTTTACGCCAAGCTGCTAACGGATACTTTGCAGCAAACGATAAGAAAGCCAGGGCAAGAAATACAATAAATGATTTTTGCCCTAAGCCGAATATTGAGATTATTCCGAACAAACTGTATGCCGCAAGTGCCCCAAATCCGATTATTGCCAACAGTCTTAAAAAGCTCAGACAAAATTCGATTCGTCTTGCAGCAAGTAATTTTCTCTTCATTAGTTGCTATCCCCTTTGAAAGCTGCTGAAACAGCTCTTTTGATTTTTTCGACCACCCCTACTTGTTCAGTTCCGTTGAGGTTAATTTCTATCATTTCAAGAGGTTTGTCCTTGTGTTTACCAAAGAGAATATTGGGCTGTGACAGATTCGGTGAATTATTATAATGACACATCGGGCATACATTAGCTGAATCCGGCAACTTTTGGTAACATTTCTGGCAATACATTGACAATCCCCTTATTGGTTATTTTTCTGGTTATATAGCTTTTCGAGTTTTTTCTTTTCTCTTTTAATGTATGAAAGAATGCAGAGACGTCCTATTACGGTGTCCGCAGGCATCAATTTAAGAGTTTCTTCAAAGTCGTGAAGTCGTGCTTCACAAATTTCAATCTGTTCATCTATATTTTTCATATTATCACTTCCCTTTTTTAAATTTAAATATAAGATGGTATATTTACTTCTTTTTTGAGGCTGATATCAACCTCATCTCCGTAGATAAAAGCGCAGGCGGCATATAAGCCTTTTTCTTTAAGTCGATGATATGTAGGTTTGGATTTTGCAACTCCTTCATATTTAAGTCGGTCTATTATAGCCTGTTCCGTATGTTCTTGTTCGGTCATATACCGATAAAATAAAATTCTTGCACATCTACTACCGTCCTTACAGACAAAGTTAATACGCATTATTGCATTATCTACCAAACGGACAACTTTTTCTGCTTTTTCATAGTTCTGTTTGAAAATCTCATTCGAGTCTAACTTATCAATTGTTTCCTTTGAATTATTGGTAAGAATGTCTTTGGCTGTGCGATAAAATGTAAATAAGCTTTTAACATCATCATAATGCAAAGGCTGGTTCTTCTCTTTCTTCGACATTGTTTCTCCCTCCGGTTAGCCCTGCATAGCAGCGGTATTAAGTGATGTAGGTGTTTGTGTTGCCACATACTGCCTTATCTTCTTAGCCAAAGCATTCTGATGCTTTTGTTCCTGCGTCGCTTTCTTTGAGCTGCCACTCTTAAGAAATGACGATGAACACACCGATGTTCTGGCTGACATATCAACACCTAAAACCGTACAACGTATCAAAGGCGTTTCTTCCCCATTGGAGTTTTTAACAATGACTTTTGTTTTTTCATCAATCGCTTTGACAAGTATTTGTTCATCCGGAGTCTCAAGACTTTTATACATATCTTCAAGCTCGGAGACCACCTCGTCAATTTGATTGATAGCGCTTTCTTCGTCCTCATACGGAGCACGAGCTACCGTATAAGAATCTCTCACTGACTGACCGTTGCATATAGCATCTGTAGCTATTGCATAAACTTTTGACATAATTATTCCCCCTGTTACTTGGTTTGCAAGACCAAATTCTATTTTCCAAAAAGCGAGATTTACTCGCCAACTGCACAAAATACAAAAAATACAACTATTTTGTTGCTTTTATAAAGAATAAACAATAAATATACAATTATTTTAGCGGTGAAAGCATTATAGAACAAATGTTTTCTTTTGTCAACAGGAAAATTTTTCCAATTTAACTTATAGCGGGTATTTTCTCTACTTGAGTCCCATTATACAGACTCTCGTGAAGATGTGATACATTATAATTCCAATCTATAATTAAGACTTCCTTGCCGTTTCGGTTTGATAGTTTAACAGCCTTATGCGGAATGATATCTTCGGCTATCTTATACCGTTTATAACTTGGCATCTCGGATATTTTTGAAACAATTTGCGCTTTGCTCATATTGGTTGTTATGTATGGTAATATAGCATTTAGCATTGTTACATCCTCAGATATCGACATGGATTTTGCTTTATTAAACATTGCGGTAAGCATTTTTCGCTGTCTTCCTGTTCTTACTCTGTCGGAATCAGTCTTTCTAAGCCTTACATATCTTAAAGCCTCTGACCCGTTCATTTTATATGTACCTGCCAGAGTTTCTTTGTTGAAGGCGAAACTCGCTTCGGTCGTGCTCATTTTAATGCTAATGCCATCCATTGCATTGACGATATCTTCAAACCCGCCAAAATCGCATGCTACATAATTATCTATCTTAATTTTATAGTTAGTTTCTATAACTTGAATAAGCATTTTCGGGCCGCCGTAAGAGTATGCAGCGTTAATTCTTTGATTACCGTGTCCCGGAATACCCACATATGTGGCTCTTGACAAAGAAACAAGACTGATTTGCTCTGTTTTTTTATTGATTGAGGCAACTATAATGCAATCAGCTCTCGGATATTTCATACCGTCAAACATAACGGCTTCATCATCTCCTGCATCATATCCTATAATCAGGAGATTAAACACATCATTGGAATGCCATACATCTCCGTTATTCGCAAGGTTCTTTTTAATAGCCTCATCAGCGGCTTTTTTGATTTCCTCAATGCTTGAAGTGGTTTCTTCCGGCTTTGTAGGGCTATCAGTCTGTAGCTCATAGTCGTTAATATCCAAATTTTCTAATGCTTTAGTCGTTTGTTCATCAGAGTTGTCTTCAGGGGCCATTCTCGTAGATTCATTGTCATAATTAATTCTGTTAAGTGTATTGTTTATATAGATAGCGGTTACTGATGAAGCCCCTATAATTATCGCTACAAATACACAAAGAAGTATTTTCACTACTTTCTTCTTTTCCATAATTCACCTTCGTCCTTTAAATGCCTACTGCGGTTTTCTCAGAGGCATAATATCAATGTATTGGATGTATGCTGAAGAACATTGTGCCCTCAGCTACATCATCCAATATTAAGCAAACTTTCGCTTTCGTAGCATTCTGAATTATGCACTGAATTGTCTCAAAAGAAACCGGTTCGTTGTTAATGAAATACTGCATAAAATTCCTCCTTATATGTCTTAAAAAGTCTCACTTTAAATATGTCAGATAGGAAAAGTATTTCTTA
>ERZ1034844.210-NODE-210-length-34028-cov-16.028611_pt1 | contig 34028 bp, 58 predicted proteins | sample MGYA00520594_ERZ1034844 | MGnify/ENA primary metagenome ERZ1034844 (study PRJEB33766, sample SAMN09781733) | gut metagenome | biome: gut microbiome | host: Homo sapiens | place: Madagascar | study: EMG produced TPA metagenomics assembly of the PRJNA485056 data... | reverse complement strand
CGCACGCGACAAGTCCGCACGCGACAAGTCCGCACGCGACAAGTCCGCACGCGACAAGTCCGCACCCGACAAGTCCGCACGCGACAAGTCCGCACACGACAAGTCCGCACGCGACAAGTCCGCACCCGACAAGTTCGCACCCGACAAGTTCGCACGCGACAAGTCCGCACGCGACAAGTCCGCACCCGACAAGTTCGCACCCGACAAGTCCGCACGCGACAAGTCCGCACCCGACAAGTTCGCACGCGACAAGTCCGCACCCGACAAGTCCGCACACGACAAGTTCGCACGTTCTGCGTCTTGTTGGCCGCTGCCTTCCAACCAAAGTTTGTGTTTCCTCAAAATCTCTTTAAGTTCTTGCTCTGTAAATGTTTTCATCATATCCCTCGCTAAAATCTTTTGATGTTGTAGTAATCGCAGTAATCCTGCGTGTGCAGTTTCCCTCGCTGGTTGATACGCGGTTTGTCACCTCGTTTTTCAATGACGTATTTGATGTCGGTGATGATACGACTTGCTTGCGATGCATTGCACCCTTGCAGTTTCTGAATATCCGCACCCGTCATAACGTCTTTGCTCATAATTTCTTCGCGTTCTGTGTAAGTCATTTCTCACTTCTCCTCGAACGATTCGACGAGCGTTTTCACCGACACGCCGAGTACTTTTGCTATCTTTATCAGGTCGCGAACCTTTGGTGCGCTTCCGCCCGATTCCCACTTGGCAACTCGTGCCGTCGGGATTTCTGCTTTGCGCGCAAATTCTTCTGCGGTTCGGAACTTTCGCATTCGTAATTCCTTAAACGTCATAGCCCCTCCTCTATTGTCAATTTGTAACCAAGTGCGGCAAGCACTATGATTGCGTTTTCAAGCGACATTTGTGCGCCGCAATAAACCCATTTTTCGATTGTCGATTGCCTCACGCCGCTGACTTTTGCAAGTTCGCGACACGATAGTTTTGACTGCTTCAAAATGCTCAAAAAGTCATCTTTGCAAACTATTTGTTTTTCCACTTGATTAGCTCCTTATAATATGTTATAATACTTATATCTATTAAAATAAGGAGGTGAACATCGTGAAGAGAATCCCAGTGAGTTCAACAAACGTTGCTTCGGTGGGTTATGAAAACCAAGTGCTTGAAGTAGAGTTCCTAAACGGAAGCGTCTATCAATACTTCTATGTCCCTGAAAGTATCTATCAACACTTGGTTTCATTCCCTCACCCCGGTACATACCTTGCAGCCGCTGTGAAAGGTAGATACCCCTATCAAAGAATTTACTAATCGCCGATTTCGGCAAACGGCTTAAATTCTTCTTCTCGTACAATCCTCGCGCCATTGCTATCAATGACAATCACTTGATGAATATCAAGCACGCCATTCTTAAACAACGGTTCTGCGAGGTTGTTGAGTTTTTTCAACAATTCGGAATTACTCACTATCCTCACCTCCATATTTAATTTTCAAAGTTCGTTTGTTTTGTTGAGTTTTTCTCAACCTCGTGAATATAATAGTTGATATTTTTTCAATTGTCAAGAGAAAAGTTGAAATTTTCTCAATTGATTTTTGAATATTTTTCAACTATACTGAAATAAAGGGGAAAAATTCTCAATAAAGGGGCAACTTATGGAGTTTTCGCAAAATTTGAAAATGTTACGAAAGCAAAAAGGGGTTACTCAGCAACAACTTGCAGACATTTTATGTGTGGATAAAACCTCTATTAGCAAATGGGAAAATGGATTTAATTATCCAAATCAAAATATACAAATGATGATTGCCGATTACTTTGGCGTAAGCGTTGATTATCTTCTTGGACGTGATGCACCCACGCCTGCGCCCACGGACAATACTATCACCGAGGAACGCCTGCGTGCGCTTGGAATCGATACAGATAAATTGGAGAATCTGTCGGACGAGCAGTTGTCAGTCATCCGCACCACTCTCTCCGCTCTGCTGGACAGCTTCAAAAAGAGCAACAAGTAACTCGTCTTGTTCTTCTTTTGAATAATCGGATAAAAGTTCATTCAATAGGTCAAGTAATTTTTTCATAATTTTCTCTCTGTGAATATAGTGGCATATTGCTTGCACCGAAACTGTCGCACGACAAATTTGATTTTGCAATGCTCAAAACTGATTTTTGAACACTCAAATAATTACAAGCGAAAAAGGGGGAAGAAAATGCTTGAATTAGAACACCGTCTCAACAAACTCAAAGAAGAAAAAGGTTTAACCGCCAAAGAACTTGCCGAAGCAAGCGGAGTGCCGCTCCCCACTGTCAACCGCATTTTGTCGGGACAAACACCCGATCCATGCTATTCCACCGTGTGTAGACTGCTTGACGTTCTCGGGGCAAGCAATGACGACAAAAAGACGTTTGAGGAAAGCTCCAACGTGGAACATTACAAATCGATGATTGCGCTTTATGAGCGCGGACTTGCGCAACGCAACAAGTGGATAAAACTGCTCGCTGGCATATTTATCGGCATTGTTGCCGTTATTGTTATTGTCCTCGTTGTTGATGTTCTCAACCCGAATATGGGCTTTGTGAGGTATTGATGATAAATATTATTTTATACTCAATAATTGCCGTTGTTGCTTTATTTGTTGTACTCTACATCATAAAACGTGTAGCAAAAACCAAAAAGAACAAAAATTCGCAAGAACGCAAAGAATTAAAAACAGCAATACAGCAATCAAAATTAAGTGTTGATAAAGAACATGTAATGTCTTTTAATTCTCTATCAGAAAAAGAAAAAATTATTCAGGATTACTATTCGGGATTGAACGACATTGCTCAGCTCTACAAAGAGAGAGCAAACGAAAAAAAACTAAACGCCTGTAAAACCTTGTGCTATTTATCAATTAATTGTTTTGATATATATGTTCAAGCGGTTGATTTTGATGTTCCACCATCTTTGCCCGCTTTTGAAAGACTTGCAATAATACTGGAAAAGGAACATAAATATGCAGATGCACTTGAAATTGCAGAATTGTCAGCATTTTTCAAACAGACTACCATAAGCAACCGTATCACGCGTCTGCAAAACGCAATTAATAGCGGCAAACTTGATGAATCGACTGGCAATGAACAATTACAATATCATATAACCGACCTCAAAAAATTGCAAGGTGACTTCGAGACAAAAGTATTGTCTATCCCCAAAATAATTGAGCGGAACAAATATGAGTATAAGAAGATCACTGAATTTGTAGATGACTATGTTGTATTGGATATTGAAACAACTGGATTAAACTATAGATCTGATGTTATTCTTGAAATGGGGTGTCTTAAATATAAAAATAATGTGTTGGTTGATACATTCCACACCCTTGTTAATCCTGGAATCCACATTCCCGAACAAGCAACCGCTATCAATCACATAACCGATGATATGGTAAAAGATGCGCCGTTTGCAAGTGAAAAATTGCAAGAATTAATTGACTTTATAGGGAATAATGTTATTGTAGGTCATAATATAGGCTTCGATATAAAATTCTTAATTGCCGCCTGTTCGTTCTGCCTTATCGAATATCCAAAGTTCACGACAATAAACACGATAACATTAGCGCATAAGTACTTACAATTAGACAGTTACTCATTGGACAGCATTAGAAAATATTTTAACAATACAGACGAAGCGCACAGAGCATTATCGGATTGTGAAATGACTGCACGACTATATCAGTATTGTTACAATACACAATCCCCCCACGTTGACTACGATCCGCTCACGGATAGCGCAAGCATTCGACAACAGTAGAGGCTTATATCATAAAATATCAACTATGCCAAACACATTTAAGTACAACATTCAAGAACGCGAAACCAAGAAGAACGGAACGCTCTACGACCTCTATTTTTATATACAAACTCCCGACGGTCGCAAACAAAAACTTCTGCGCGGCTTCAAGACAAAGAAACTCGCCAAACAGGCTTATGAGCAATTTATGGAAAAACACCTTGTTGCTCCCCAAAAATATGATGGAAAAAACATCGTCCGATATGAGCTTGCCAGACGTGAATATCTCGGATTCGCTCGAAACACCGTAAAAGAGAGTTCGCTGTATGATTTTATCCACACTGCCAAAAAGCATTATGACGATTTCTTTGCCAGACGAGATATGCAAACCGTCACAAAACAAGACATCATTGAATGGCAAGACCAGCTTTGGGCGAAAACGTACCGTGGAAAACTCTACACGCAAAAAACACTGACGAAGATCTATGGGCAGTTCACCGTCTTCTATTCGTGGTGCGTTGAGCATTACGGTCTTGACGACGCTCTAAAAGGTGTTAAGATGCCCAAACGCAAAGATAACAAAGAGCCTCGCCAAATATGGACGGAAGCCGAATTTGAGCGTTTCATAGCCTCAGTTGACAATTTGCGATACCGCGCAATCTTCACCGCTCTTTTTTATTGCGGTTGCCGCGTTGGCGAACTGCAAGCCCTGCGCTCAACCGACTACGACGGACAACAGTTTTACATACACGGAACTCTCACGCGAAAAACAATGGACGGCTCGCCATATCGTATTACAGAAACCAAAAACTATAAGTCACGCTATGTTCCGCTTCCCGACAAGGCAAAAATAGTCATCGATTCGTGGATTGCTCAAAAAACACAAACCGCAACCCCGTCAACCTATCTGTTCGGCGGTTCTGCCCCCATATCTCTAAACGCCATACAAAACGCTATGACGCGCGGCATTGAGCTTTCAAATGTCAAACGCATACGGATACACGACTTGCGCCACTCATATGTTTCGCTCTTGATGTCAAAAGGTGCAAACTTTGGAGTTATTGCCGCCCTCATCGGCGACACTCTCGAACAAGTGGTAAAAACATACGCACATCACACAGAGGAAGATAAGACAAAAATCATCTCGCTTATATGATTTTTTGATAATATTTGTGATAATAAAACAAGCGAAATTCCACGCAATTCCACGCAATTCAACGCATAAAAAGACTGTCTAAAAAACGAAAAACCCCACTGTTTAGTAGGGTTTTTACATTTTTGGTGGAGAGGGGTGGACTATTTTTTTAACTATATGTAGTGGTATATTGTTAAAATTTAACCACAATATATTGTGTTTGATAATTTTTTGTTAATACTTTTAATAAAAAAAGACCGCCCACAATAACTTGCGAACGGTCTTAATTTTAATGATTTTGGACGTTATTTTACAGCCATAAAACGAGCCATTATTTGTGAATCTTCGGTGTTATAAACTACCGTCGGCACATTCGGTGTGGGCGGCTCGGCAATTTGTACGGCATCTGCGGACTTCTCTGCTTCTTCTTTTGCCACACGCGCACGCAATTTTTCAACGACAATATCCTGCGGAATATCGATTGAATATCTCTTGTCATCGTCAATACCGGTGAGGTTTACACGCTCGTTGAATTGTGAAAAAATGCGGAGTTTCTTTTTTACGGTCGCCCTGCGGCGTTCCATAATCGTGTAACCGAACGACACACCGCTATAAACAGCAATGAGCAACGATACGCTTTTGAACACCAAAGGCAAAATCATGTCTTTTGTAAATCCGGCAAAGTGAAACGCGAAATCAACGGCAACGGCAGAAAAAGCAATAATTGTAACTGCTTTTAGCCCGAGTTTACGCGCTGTATATTTCCCCTTGTGAACAAGAAGATCGTACTCGTCGTCTTTGCTTGCTACATCGCTCTCCCCTGCGACAAGTTGATTGAACGTGACCTTGTGATATTTGACAATCACCGGGCTGTCCCAAACCTCTTGCGGTGTCAACAGCAACATTCTTTCAAGTTTTCGTATTCGCTTTTGGTTTTTTGCTCTCGTATGGTTCAATTTCCGTTTTACCAACGCCACATAGGCGGTGTATTTGTTGCGCTTGTTTATCTGCTCAATAAACGTTTCAAGTTCCACGGTGCGGTTCTTCGACATCAATTCCACATACTGCTCGTCAAGTGCGTGGACACGGTCAACAAAATCCTTGTCATGTTTCTTGCGAGATTCCTCGGTGATGTTTGACATTGAAAGCATTAAGAGGAACGTTGAAACGCCCATAAACACTTTTTGCATCCAGTATTCGGGCGAGTTGCGGAACGATGCATTATATTTGTCGATGACAAATATTCCTATGAGCATAACCACCAATGCTACGCCGAGCGATATAAACGAGTTGAGCGTTATTTTTATGCCCGAGTACACTTTTCTTTTTGTCTCCATAGTTATTCACCGTCCTTTTCTATCTTTTTGAGCATGTCATGTTCCTCAACAAATATCGTGAGCAAATGCAGGCTGATTTTCCCGATAAGCGACGAAGCTACAACGCTCAACAAAACGAGCAACTGCTCTATGGCTTGCTGGAACGCCCCTATAACGCTCATAAGAATGAGAACGGGGAAAAGTGCTACAACATAGTCAAGATTGTCGATAATCTTCTTCTTGCGCGCTACACGCTTTATGAGCAATTCGTTTGTCGGATTCGTTTCGAGGTCTGTCTTTTGCTGAACGTAGCCTTGTACATAGCGGTCGTACTTTTTGCGGAAAATCCCGAAAAGCACGCTTGCCAATATTGCTACAGCGACGAGCGACCAAAAACTCCCTTTGCTCGTTGCGGTCATCGTGTACTGCAATGTGTCTTGATAGCAATAAATCGCATACCCCGTTGTGGGGGCGATGAGTATGAGATACTCCATAATAAAGAGTATCCATGATTTTGCATTGTGTTTCATACTCATCACCGCCTTAATACATTAGTTTTTGCGGCTCTTCAGTAACAACGGGTTGCTCTTCTTTTTGAGCTTCGTTTTGTGCAACAATGAGCTTTGCCTGTTCAAGTATCGGAACAAGCGGTAGTTTCTTCAACTCGTCTGCCAAAACGGCGTTGAGTGTTTCCCTCGATGCCAACGACGGGGTTTTGAACTCGGAAAGAACTTGCCCTTCCGCAACCAAAATCGCCGAGAGTTTGTTCATCTGCGTTGCAATGCCGTTGAATTGTTCCTCAATCGCCGTCAAACGCTTGTTTGTTGCCTTGTCAATCATCGCTTCGGCATCAATGTTCACTCCGCCCGAAATCGCCGCAAGAACGCTCTTTGCCGCACTTTCCGCAATCTCTGCCTTGTCGGCTTCGTTCAATCTGCTGACTTTCTTCGTCTTGTACGTGCAAATTGCATTTACAATAGCCTTGACGATAACCGTAATGACGGTTGCGCCAACACCGCTCGAAAGAAACGCTACAACGTAGGTCATAATTTGTTCAGTTGTCATAATATACTCCTCTGCTCGTGCCTGTACGCCGACGTGAGCGTGTAGATTTTTTTAGCGTGCGTACACGCTTTGGTTTAGTTATCTTCCAACGCTCTTTGCAGGTCTGCGACCTCTTGTGCGGTACGGTCTGCAAGTGCTTTGGTTGCGTTGAGTTGCTCTTTCAACGTTTGGATTTCCGCGTCCTGCGCTTCGATGTGTTGAAGCAACAAGTCAAATTCGGGGTGTCCGATGAGCGACGTTTTGACGCTGTACAAAACAATCGGTTCAACAACGTATGTCTTGACAACTCGACCGCAAGCCACAAGATTAACCTCGCAATCGAGCCTGCCGTGTTTAACGACCTCTTTCGGCACGATGAACGGATTTTCGGCAACGCGATATTGTTTGACCGTGTCGCTGTTTTTGAAGTTGATAAGCACATTTGAAAGTGCCAAAGTTGAAACGAGGGTTATCCTCAAATCTTCGTTTTCGCCCAACAAAAAAGGCTCTCGCGTTGAGAGCCTCCCGTGCGTTTTGTCGAGCGTTATAGTTATGTCTACCATATGTGCCTCCTAATCTTTGTTCGCTTCGATTCCGCTTACCATCGTCAAAAGGTCGTTAAACCTCTGTGAATGGTTGCGCTCGTCAGCGATGATTTCCTCATAATTCGAGATAATCGCGTCGATTTGTTCTTCAGTCAACCCTGCTGATTCTGCAAGCGTGAGGATTTCGGCAAGGTCGTTGAAATAATCCTTGTTTGTGTTAGCCTCACCCTCTGCGCCGTGCGATAAGATTGCCGAGATACGCAACGTTGCGTTTACTTGTTCATCCATAGTTATGCCTCCTTAATATTGACTTCGGTCTTTGCCTCGGCTTTTTCAATCTGCTCTTAATGTATATGCAAGATACAAAAGAATTTCTTGGATGCTTGAATTGTAGTTCGTGTTTAAAATATTAAGCAGACTTTCCTCTTGTATTGCGAGTGTTGATGCATCAAATGCTATCGCGGGCGAGGATCCTACATCGGATATATCGACTTCGTTCGACCTTATATGTATATATTTGTTCAATCCGATCAAAGGAAGTAATGCATCTATTGCCAGTGTGTAGTTGTTTGTTGTGGCATCGCGTATCATCTGCACATTGACATCGATGAATAGAGCACCGCCTGTGGTTAAATTTAATCGAAGGCGTCCAAGCATCGGGGCAACGCGTTTGCTGTAGTCAGCTTTGATATAATCCCATGTGGCCGTGTTTATATAGTTTACATTATATATGACGCTTTCAGAACCTTGCGGAGTGGTCACATATACGACAGTCGCGGCCGTGCTCGTGAGAGCTGCGATGCGTGCGAACGCTGACGGTGTGCTCGTGTTCGAGGATATGAGCAAGTCACCAACTTGCAAAGCTCTACCGCTCGGCACGGTGATTGTATTGCGCGCGATAGATGTCGTGCCGGAGCTTATTGCAGCCGTGGTCACGTATATGCTCAATCCCTCGTCACCTTGAATACCTTGTGGACCTTGCGGTCCTTGTATACCTTGCGGACCTTGCTCACCTGCAGGGCCTGCCGCGCCGGCTGCGCCCGGTTCGCCTTGAGGGCCTTGTGCACCGGTGTCACCTTTCTCGCCTTGAATACCTTGAGGGCCTTGTATGCCTTGAATACCTTGAGGGCCTTGCGCCCCGGGATCACCTTTCTCGCCTTGTGCGCCTTGTGGACCTTGCAATTGACCTTGATTAACCCATGTGTTTGTAAGGCCGTCAAATGCCCATATATCGCGCGGAGCAGTAAGTCCAACAAAATATGCATCCCCCGCTTGCGCATCACTAGGGAGCGCGCCAGACGATGCCACAGTGCCGATTACGACAAAATCATTGCCGCTTGCACCTTTTTCACCTTGTGCGCCTTGAGGACCTTGTGCACCGGTCTCACCTTTTGGACCGATTGCGCCTTGTATGCCTTGCGGTCCTTGTATACCTTGCGGACCTTGTTCACCGGTTGCACCTTTTGGGCCGGTCGGTCCTTGCGGTCCGGTTGCACCGGCATCGCCTTTTGCGCCTTGTATGCCTTGTTGCCCTTGTATACCTTGCGGACCACGTGCGCCGGTCGGTCCTTGCACGCCTTGCTCGCCCTTATCGCCTTTGAGCGAGTCCACATAGTCGATTTGTGCAAGACCGCCGGAGATTGCGGCAATATAAGCCATTGCGCCGATTGTGTCGGTATATGAAGATACAAGGATGTCGCCAATTTGAATTGCTTTGCCATTTGGATTGGTTACATTTGCCAATGTCACCGCGGTTGTGCCGGTAGATATAGGCTCATCGATGAAAAAGATGCTTTGACCTTGTGCGCCGGTTGCGCCCTTTTCACCTTGCGGACCGGTTGCGCCGGTTGGACCTTGTGCGCCTTGCGGTCCTTGCGGTCCTTCTATGCTTTGAACATGCCCGGCATTTTCCCATATAAGCGTATCTGTGCCGGTTATAACGTACATATCATACGTTCCTGCCTCGCCTGCATCGGGTATAAGGTATGCAGTGTTGCGTCCAACAGAGATGGGATCAGGAAGCAACGAAGCGTTGGCAAGTTTGCCTGCGATAACGAATGGATCTCCGGGATCGCCTTTTGCGCCCTGCGGCCCTTGTGGACCTTGTATGCCTTGTGAGCCTTGCGGTCCTTGTATACCTTGTGGACCTTGTTCACCGGGTGGTCCCGGCATACCTTGCGGTCCGGTTGCACCTTTCTCGCCTTGTGCGCCTTGTGGACCTGGTGCGCCTTGCGGAATGCCGAAGTCGAAGTTCGTCGGATAGTTTCCGTTGCTATCGGGCGTTGTTGATTGTTCAACCGCAACACTGGCTTGTTGATTTGCGCCAAGTGTGTTCGTCTTTACCGTTCCAACAACAAACGGTTGCTTTGCGGCAAGGCTTGCGTTCTGCGTATAGTAAAGATTGAGCAACTCCAACAGTTGTTCAAGTTCGCTCTCGGTTGCCGTCGTAGGCGGAATCGGCAATGCTGAATACTCAACAAGAAACGATGATGTGTACGTCGTTTGGTTGATTGTTTCTTGCGTTTGACCGCTCGTTCCGTCGTTCAGCAAGACATTGAACGATACGCCGACTTGCCCCTCTACTTCCGTTACGTTATACGGCACGGCAAGTTTCCAGCGGTGGACTTGCTTTTGGTTGCTCTCGTCAACGCTGTACGCACCCACATACGACATAGGCGCATATGTAGTCGTCAATCCGTTCGGCAACGTGAACGCGACTTGTATCGCCGCTTGCGCAGGTGAAATCAGCGTAAACAACTCAACGTTTGCTACTTTGTTCTGTCCTTGATAGACGTGGTCGGTATCAGAGCGTGTGACCGTGCCGTCAAGATTCAAAAAGAAAAGCATAATTTTTTACTCCTTTTTTTATTTTTTTATTTAGCCCCGTGTCAAAGCGAGGAACTTAATTAAACATTGTGTCTTCACCGGACGCGGGCGAAAAATACAATGCATCCGTGGAGTCGCCGTAAGCAAGCGTGACGTTTTGTCCGAACAGCATTTCATATCGTCCGTTGCCTTTCCATTTGCACACGGCATAAGCCTTTGCTCCGTCACGGCGCGGACATGTTCTGCTATTCCACTTAAACACTCCGTCAACAATCGTATACGGACGATCTGCAGGAATAAGCAGTCCTATATTTTCAAAATACCCTATATCAAAATCGCCACTTGCAAGATGATAACTATCGGCAATATACTGATTCAAGCCATTGATAGTATGGTCAAGCCATACCACAAAAACCGTAGCTTTTCCAACTGTTGGTTCTGTATCCGTCACGAGTTTGCAGAAGTTCGCAAGTCCTGTTCCGACAACTATATCGTCGCTATTTGCTATAAAGTGAACTTGATATGTTACGTCGATTTTTTCGCGACTGTCTTTGTTGATTTCAAGCGCACCTGCCGAACTCGTGTATCCTACAAGCGATGTGTCAATATAGGCGACCTGTGTGGCTCCACCGTTCCAATCGAAGTCTTTGTTTTGCGGATAGAGTTTTGCATATCCGCCGTCCTGTTGTGCGGCAAGGTTCGGTATCCAACCCTCGTTGTACATCGCGAAGTGAATGTGACTTACCTCGCCGTATACGTCGGTGTACGGCACTAAACGTTGCGCCGCCTTGTTGGTTTCATTCTCGTAATCGTCGGAGCTTTGGTATCCTGCGCCGTAGTTATCGTAGAACGAGAAATTGAAGCATAGCGAAGTCCCAAACGGAAACGCCACGACGGGCAATATAACTGACCTATCCTGCAATGCGTTCCCACCCGAAAACGGCAACACCCTCACAATTTGCGCTTTCTTAATCTCATCATCACCTGTAACGCTATGGTCTATGGTGTTAATCAGCACGTTGGACACATTCCGCAATATCGTAAGATTTGAGCTTGCCGTAGGTGTCTTGCCTATAAATATCTTGTCGGCGTAATGTATGTGCCGCTCAACGCTCTGTTTTTCCGAGATGTCGTACAAGCGGTAGTTCGAGTTCAGCCCGACGAATTGTGACAACTGATTGAAGTTCTTTGCAAGTGTGACAGTGATTCTTATACGCGTTATGTCGTATTCCGCATCTACCGTCGCAATGTATTTGCCGTCAAGAATCTGCCCGACCTTTGGCATTTGCGAATAGGTTTTGATGTCGTAAGTGCGTTGCTCAACGTCTTGTCCGAGTCTTGCGATTGCGCCGCGCATTTTCTCGCCATAGAACGACGTTTCGGCAACATTTGCGCCTTGATTGTACACGAGCGCGTTACTCGTCTCGCCGCTGTCCGTAAGCACGGGTTTGACCGCCTCAACGCGCGCTGTCGCTATCGGCACATATGTCACCTTGAACGCGAGCCTGCGATACCATTCGCCGTCGTTCTTTTCGGCAGACTTCAAAGAAAGTCCTGTCTTTGCGTTAATAATGTTGATGATTGCGGTGTTTTGGAATGCGTCGCCAACAGATGTGACGTTTTTTTGTCGCCAAGTCAAACCGTCTATCGTCGTGCCGCCTTGCTTCCAACGCAATGCCCACGCTTTTGAATACGGGTATGCCGTACCCCAATAAGACGAAAGCACGCTGTATTCCGCGTCTTCGTATGCGTATGCGGTGATGTCGCCGACTGGCGTGTTTCCGCTGTTATAATCGGGAATGAATCCACATTCGAGTTTTATGAGCTGTTGAATAGGCAAAGACGTGCGTATAAGCACGTTGTCGCCGTTTATCTCGATATTGCCGTCCTCGGTGCGCACCGTTATATAGTCGTTGCCGAGTTCGGTTATCGTACCGCCCTCATCCGTCGTATTGCAAAGATTCTGCGCGGGCGACGTTATCTTGCCGCACCATTCATTGCTGTCAATCGTGCTGTCTTGGTATATCATCGGCGGCATAGTCGGTGCTTGCTCGCTTCCGCCGAGTTTATCAAACGTTACCTTGTAATGCGTATCGTCTGTTGTGGACAACGGCACAAGGCGCGGTATTGCGTGGATATATCCACCCACTTGCGATAGCGCGTCCCAAAGCGTACAGTTTGTGAACGAAAATTCGGGGGCGAGTACGTTCTTGTACTCTTCCGCAAAATCCTCGTCAAGCACATATTCCTGCGCCGAGAATCCACCGCGCCGTGTTATGCCCGACGCCAACAGCCTTTGACACACCGACGTGATTGTGGGTTGGGTTTTTTGTTGGACTTGCTCAAAAACTGACAGGGAGTAATCTGCAGAAAAATCATAGTGTGTGTTTTCTTGTTCAATATACCCCTCATATTTAATGTGATATGTTCCCGTTTCCGTTAATTCAATTGTTTTTGTCGTATTTGTAGTCCCGTTATAATATAGAACTTTGGCTATCTCTACACCGGATGGAGATATGACAGACATTGTGTTGTTGGCAAAGTCCAATAATGCATTAGAAGTAGTATACAATCCATTTGGGTTTTCGACCGTTTGGTATATTCCCCAGTTAAAATAAGGAATCGCATAAGACGTTCCAACTTTTAACGGCATAAATATTTTGTTCTTCTCTATAAGATACCCATTGTCAAATGCGCTTCCGTTTGTAACCGGCATTGAGATAGATTTTCCGCTTGCAAAATCTTTTCCTAAATACTTCGTGCTTGTCAAAGTGCCGATGAAGCGGCGTTCCATAGCCTTTGTGAGTTCGATAGTGTTTATCGTCCAATCGTATTTCGCGCCAACAGACGGAGCAAACGTGCGCCTCGTGCGCTTCGTCGATGATACGAGACGATATATTCTATCCACCTCAACACCGTTTTCGGATATGATGATACGAATCGGCGTAAACGGCTTTATTGGGTTATATCGCGATGAAAGCGACAGATTTATACACCCCGCGTCGAGAACGTCGTTGAGTGCCGTTCCGTCCGTAAAAGGGCGCGCCCACGGTGACAATGCTTGCCATTGATTGTTTTCAAAAATTTGAGGTTGGTAACTAAACATTGACACTTGCTCCTTTTTGACATAAAATAAAAGCACACTAATAGGGGGTGTGCTTATGAAAAAGAATATCGTTTTTATGATTTCTTTAATTCTTATTGCTTTATTTGTTGTAACTGCTTGCGATTCCACTAATAAAGAGGCAAGCATTTCGAATTCCAACAACATTGAAACAAAACCTGCTGTTGAAATTATCGCATATACAACTCGCCGCTTTTATCAAGATAGTTTTGCTCATAGTTTTAGAGTGAAACTCTTGTGGAAAGAGTCTTATTTTCTTCGAGAGGCAAATGAACTGAGCCGCGCTTATATCAGATATAAATTGTCTACTGAAACCGATGAGGAATACCATTATCCCACACCAGTAGGAACTATACTTACTACAAATGACAATAAAGAAGGATATTCTTCTTTTGCACCCAACACATATGTCTATTTTGGCTTTGAGTATTATGATGTACAACGTCCCGTTTTTGATAAGAAAATAACTATCGAAGTATATAGCATAGAGAGGTCGTCATCATATCCCACAACAAAAACGGAAATAGTCTTCGACACTTATACTCTTAACCTCATCCCTCCAACCTCGAACGATTGAACGAAGCACCAGCTCGCTCTCGTCCGATAGCGTTTCCGATGTTTTCCCATTTGCGTTGGTAAGTGTTTTCTTCCGCTTCTCTTGCATAGCCAAACAGCGTTCCTATCGTCATAAGTCCGCCTGCAACGTAATTGCCTGTTGCGAACGCCAAAGCGATACCGCCGACTTGTCCTGCAATCTTCATTGAGGCATTTGCAATATCTTGTGCTTGCTGTGAGCCTTTATATCTGCCGATGAGTGACACTTGCCAGTCAAACCCTGACTTGATAATCTGCGCCGCAGGAATGACGTTTGCAAAGGCTTGAACACCTTGCACAAAATGGTTGAATTTACTGTCGCCGTTTATTTCTTTTATTCCGCTTTTTATATCGTCCGCCCATTCCGAGAATACGGACTGGTAGCCTTTCTCTTTTTTAGAGCCGCCACCGCCCGAACCCTTAAAATCGACCGTGATTTTATATTCTGCCATAGAATCACCTCGCGATTTCCAAAGTCGCCGAAACAGTGATACCCTTGCCCGAAGTCAAAGACGCGGTTATTTCGCGCGCAACAACGTCCCACGACGCGCTGACACCTTGCGCGGTATCTCCGTCACCGTCGGCGTATGAAAGCTCATATACGCGTTGTAGTGCGCCTGTGAGCATATCTTTGAACAGCATTTCCGACACGTCGCCGCGCTTGTAAGGCATTATGACTTTGATAGTCAAGCCTTGTTGCGTAACTTCGGTTTTCATTTCCTCGCTTCCGTCCACATTTGACGAATCGCCCGTGCGCGTACGAACGATAGCACCGTCCATAAGCACAACGACGGTAGGATTCGCCGCCGAGCCTTTCGCTTTCATCTTCATCGTGACGTTGTTTGCAAGTACGCCGTCTTTGATGAGTTGCCACGACACCTGAAGCGTTGCAGGTACTGCTTTCCCGATTTGTCCGAAATAGTTTTCAGTGCCTACAAAAGGTGTAGAAACGCTCAATATGTACGCATATGAATTGCCGCCCTCATCGGTTATAATGCCCGCATTTCCTGCTACGTCCGCTACAAATGCGTTTATAGCTTGAAGCGCATAATCGGCACGTCCCGTAACTTTGTTCTCGTCGCAGGGGATTATTACTTGAAGCGACTGCATAAGCAATACGCTGTCCAGCCCTTTAAGCGGTATCGGCGTGCTTGATTGTTCGAGTAAAACTCCGTTTATGAGAATTGTCGGAAGTTTTTTTTGCGTGCCTTTTATAGCGTTCTCAAACTCGCCCTCGTTGCTATGGATATAAAACTGATAGTTTCGCCCACCCACCGTTCCTGCAAATGCATTCAACCTTTCGGTAAGTTTTTCGACAAGTTGTTTGTTTGTTATCATATCTCGCTCCTATTGTTTAGACAGTGTCCCCTGCAACTCTTGCGCAAGCAGTATTGCAATCATGTCGCAGGCATCGTCAAACCAATGTTCGTTTGGGTTCTGTCTCCCGTTCCACTTCGGCGATACCCACGGCTCGTTGGTGTATGGCATATACGGTGCAACCGACTGGTCGATTTCTATCACCCATACGCCGTCACCCTTGCAATTCAATTTGACAGCGTTGTTTTTTAAGTTGCCCGTGTCGATAGGCACTACCGATTTGAATGCCGTCATCACGTTCTGCATGATTGCAAGTTGCCGTGTATAATCAATCATTTTTTTCCACCTTGATTATTTTGAGCCTCACACGCTTTGCCGCATATTTTACACGAGAAAGTCCGAGCGATTTCTCACCGTTCCTCGTATCAAATTCCTTGCTTATTTCCGTTATGAGCCACCACGATTCCGCAAAAAACAATTTGTCGTCTTTCGCAAATGGATAGGCATACGCGGTTTCAACCTCGCTTTCCTCTCGAGTACTCATTAGGTTTTGGACAGGTTGCTCTCGAAGCTCACGCCAGTCGGTGTAGAATTTTACTTTGATGATTTTCCCCTGTTCCATTGCGCCGTCTTTGGGAAACCACTTCGCAACAATTAAGTCCTTTTCTTTTGGCATAAGTGCGTTTATCATCTCAATAGTCCTCTCTGTAAGCGAATTTAGGCACGGTGTAATGTCCTTGATACGCAAGGCACACACCGTTTGGCAAAGTCTCTGTAAGCCTCATTGCCGTTGTGGGCGAAACCCATTTTCTGAATCCCGTTTCCACATCAACACTGTTGAAAAAGTCGCCGTTGCGCAGTTGGTAGTACACCTCATCCACAAGACAGTCCTTGATAATGTCACGGCAAGGCGGATATTTCGCAAGCAAGAACTCGATATAGTCTTTGTTGCGACCGTGTGCATAAATATAGCGATATAGAAAGTCCGAGACACGCCTCAATACGCGTTGCGGAAGCGTTGACGGATTTGCATCGCCCGTCGTGTCCAAATATTCCGCCATATTCACACCGAGAGTTTCAAGCACATATCGTTCATTCAATATGTATTGATGTTTTTTGTAGTCGTATATCATTGCATCGTCATTAAATGGATAGTTCATGTTGCACGCTCCTATAGTTTGTCCGTTTGCCGAGTTGCACGGCGTTACTCTTACGAACATAAAGGACGGTTTTCACCGCCCTTGTTTTTTTGATTACGCTCTCGAACCCGGGGCAACAACCGTGAATTGCTGACCTTTTGTTCCGATTGTGGTATATCCGTTCGCCACGATAGGCACAACGGAGTACTCATCCCAGCATTCTGCACCGAAACGATATTTCGGTTGAATTCTGATGCCTTGTCCGTTCGGCGAGGGAATGGTTTTAACGGATTCGTTGAACGCCAATGCACGTCCTGTGCCGATTGAGCAGACAGCAAGACCGAGAATCTTGTTGAGCGTGCCGGCTGTCAAACCGAGATACTTCTCTACGAGTTTCCAAATCGGCTCGGAAACGACATAGCACGGCGTGTTGTCAACATCGCCGACATAGTTGATGACGGATTCCAGTGTGGTCTTTTCGTCCAATGCACCGGTACGAACCATGATTTGACCGTAGTTCGATCCACCGATGATGACACCTTGTTTTTTGAGGCTGGTGTTGAGTTTCGAGCGAAGCAAGAAACAACGATTGTCTCTCGGATAGGTATCAATGCCTTGTGATTCGTTGCCGTCGTCAAGGAAGCCGTTTGCGTCGAGCAAATAGCCGAGATACGCGTTGTCGCCGGGTGTTGCGTCCACAACGACCTTGTTGCCTGTAGCGGCATCACCGACCGCACTTGTTCCTGCCGCCTGGCATGTGAGCCATTTTGCGAGTTGTGCCGCGATTGTTACCGCGTTGACGTTTTGCGAAACTTTGCCGGTAAGGTTGCGAAGCTCGCCCTCTGCCGCATCGACGTTGATCATGTCTTGCATGTTGGTCGGAATGTCAATGTTGTAGTCAATCGTGCTGAGGATTTTGATTCCGTATGCTTCCGTCGCGGAAGTATAAGCGTCATCGCTATTGAAATAGCCGCCGTTCTTGTCTGCACCGATGTCACGCGCTTGTCCTGCGTTCGGTTTGAGACGGATGATTTGGATTTCCGCCGCGTCTGTGTCGGTGGAGTATTTCTCCGTACATGCTTCCTCAGGTCTCGTTACGATACCTTGAAAGATGTTGTCTTTGCCCCTCGTTGACATAATACGCTTGAGGGTTACTTCGTTTACAAATGGTGTGTTGATTGCTGAAAAAATTGCTCCCATGATGTTTCTCCTTTATTGAAAAAACACCCCAAACATGGAGTGCCTTTCAATGATGTTTTTTTTGTGTTTTTTTGTTTGTGTTATCCGCGATAAGCGCGGTTGTACGAACGCATGACTTGTCCGTCGGTTGTTATTTCCCTCTCGCTGTTGCTATCGCCTTTCGGTTGCTCGCCAAAGGGTTGGTTGTCCATTGCATCAAGCACGTGCGACAGTCTTTCGGAAAGTTCTGCAAACTGTTCTTCCAACGCCGCGATTCTTGCCGCCTGCGCCTCGCTTATTTCGAGCATGTTCTTTTTATCTTCTGCCTCGTCATTGTCTTGCGGTGCGTTGGTGTCATCGTCGCTTTTGTCGTCTTGCGTGTCATCAGCATTATCCGCCTTGTCCTCATCGAGTGCTTTTTTCTCACCCTCGCTTTCGTCTACGCGGTCTTTTGCATCTTGTGAATCTTCGTCGCCGTCAAGGTGTTCCTGTTCGCCGACGCTTTCATCGATGCGGTCTTTGTCGGATTGACTGTCGTCGCCCTTATCTTCTATGTCTTTTTTTGCCTCGTCCACTTGCTCGCCAGTGGTTTTTGCAATGACGTCCTTTTTGTCATCATCGCTCAAAGCATTCAACGCCTCGATAAGTTCGTCTTTGGTCAATTCTCTTTTCTTTCCAAAAATTGCCATAGTTGTTGTTCTCCTTGTTTTTATTTCTATCGATAGACGATTAAACGCAATCCTGCCACATTAAGCGATGCCCCTACGCAAACTGTGTTTGCCCCAAGCATACATGACCACCCCATGCGCCTAATCTATATGAATGCGCTTTCACGCACTCTTTCAAGTTTTTACGCGGTCAGGATAATATGCCCTGCCGTTCTCTTGCGAAAACTTGCGATACCTCGCATACGCTTCGCTTGCTTTTTTTTGAGCGTTCAAATATTCTGCTGTGTTTCCTGCGCCCTTGTTCAATTCTTCACGCATACGCCACTCACGCACCGTCTTTTCCATCGCTCGCTGTTTAGTGTTTATCTTGTTCTCTTTACGCTGTTCTGCTCTGTTCACTTTTGGTATTCCCATCCCCGGAACGTACTCATACAACTTGTGGCGGCAATTAAAGCCGAGCAATCCGTTCTTGTAGGTCTTGCCTGCTTTCGTTGTGTAGTAGATGTCTGTTGCCTTTTCCAGCGGCACATAACTGCGTCCGTCTTCTGTTTTGCCGCTCGTTCCGTCAAGGCTGTACACTTTGCCTTGCCACGGAAAACATCTGTCCGAGCAGTCCGCGTGCGTGCTACAAACCACAAGTTTTGTCCCTGAGTCCTTGAATGACTGTATCTCGTCTTGGTGATACTCATATCGAACTTCCATCTCGGCGCGGTTGCGCATCGAGTTTCGACCGCTTATGTCGTCAGGATCTGGCGCGTCTTCTTTTGCAAGCCTTGCGTAAACCTCGTTCACCTTTTGCATATAATCTTTTGCATATATGCCGTTTGGTATGCCGTAACGCTGTGCTATCAAGGGCATATCCATACCCTTATACACTCGTTCACCGCTCGCTATCGTTTGCGCGACTTGTATGCGCTCATACGTTTGTTTGCCGTTTAAGCCGAATGTAGTAAACAATAAAAGCAACGTTGTCTTGTACAGCTTCCACATCGACTTTGGCATTAACTCTTGCAATTCTTTGTTTGAGAGCCTTACGCCGTATTTCTTGATGACTTTACGCACCTCATTCTCTATGAACGCTTGCGGTCGCCCTTGCAAATACAGTCGATTGACAAGTGCCTTAATCTCGAACTGGCAATCCGTTATTGCTTTCGCCTGTGGGTTGAGTTTCCGTGTCAACATTTATATCACCGCCGTTTCCGAAATAGTCGCCGCTGTCTGTATCGTCATAACCTTGCGGCTCTTCTGCTTTTATGCGGTCATACTCTTCCTGCACTTGTATGTCGTCATCATCGCTGTTGAACATCTGCACCGCTTTATACTGTGAAATGTAACCGCCTTGTCTTGCGAGGTTGAGCGTTTCAGCCGTCGTGTATTTGTTCTGCAAGGATGCATTAGACCAGCGAATAACAACTTTATCCACAAGTCCCATTGCAAGCCTTATGCGGTCAATGATTCGATTGAGCGGAGCTTCTATGACTGCACGCATATCATCGACAAAGCCTGCCGTTTCGTTTTCTTCCGTTGAGATTTCCCTCGCCGTCTTTGCGGAGTTGTCGTTCAGAAATGACGCAATCGTCGTGCTTGACAAGCCTGTGTTGATAGCGATGTTCTCGATGATTGTGTTTCGTATCACCTGCCATTCCGCCGCCCTCAACTCAAACTGAATCGGTACGGGTTTTTGCTCGTCGGGATTCGTGTGCGGTATTTGGTCGTACAGCGTTTCATCAAGCCCGTTGTATGCGCTTGAGTTTGAACCTGTGCCGCTTATGCCTTTGGGAAGCAACACCTTGCCTCGTCCGAGGTACATGTCCGTACACATTGCCGAGTGATAATAGTCATACTCTTGCAGATGCGGAATAATGTTCGCCAGCAAGCTCTCGCCAAACGGCAAGTCCGGATAGTTCCCCACGCAATCCGCCGATGTCACAAGTTCGCACCCCAAATCCGTAAAAGGCAAGAGAAACGGCTTGTCGATAATAACGCCGTAATTATCACGAATTACCTTGCGCACCTGCGACGGAACGCTTTTCCAATTTACGCGTCCGACATACTCGCTTGATGTCGATACTCCATTGTTTACAGGCTTTGTATACTCGTGAACCTGATATTCACATATGGGCGCATCGTGAATCACCGTTTTTCCGTCTGCTTTCGTGTAACATCCGTAATAACGATGTTCCTCGAGCGTATACACACTGTTTTGTTTGCTCTTATCTTCGGATGCAAGGGGAATGTTTGCAAGCAAGTATATTGTAACTTCTTGCAACTTGCCCGAGCTGTCCACGCAAGGCAAAAAGCGGTCAAAGCGCACAGCTTCAGTCGTAAACTGTCCTTTTGCGTCTCTGTTTATCTTCACAAGAGCCGTGCCAGCCGCAAGGGCAAACCGTGTCGCCATTTTTACGGTACGCGTAAAGTTTGTATCGTCCGCCCATTGCGCAATAGCTTTCAATGCCGAATTGACTTCCGTTCCTTTTTCCGTACCACGCTCTTTGAATGCGTTTTTGTACATGATGCGCGAGCCTGATACTTTCTTTGCAGTGCGGTCAACAATCGCCTTTGCAAGCCCCGTACACATAATGCCGCGCTCTGCATTGTGAAAGTACGGAACCCAGCCGTCGTACCACCAAAGCCAGTTTTGCACGCACCTATTCATAAACGGCTTAAACACGCCTCGGATTTTTGCGAAGAACGAGGAATTGCTTACAAACGAATATGTCCAGTACGCATTGAACGCCGCACCCTTTTGCCACGGCGCAAATTCGTTATTATTGAATTGACTTTTTTCAATGTCCATTTTTTACCTCTCGTAAGGGATGTCGCACGCTGGCGTTTCCCACAAATTCAATGGATTGTTATAATACGTATTGACGGCGTATCGGAACGCGTCAGCCGCGTCGTTTGGTATCTTGCCGTCGTATGTCTTGCGCACTACGTCGCTGTTGTCGTCGTTCCATATCATCGTTTCCAGCTCGACCACAAGCGGTTGAATGCCCGCCATTTCACGCTTTTGCACCCAGTTGTACCACCCGCCACTATCGATGATTGTGATTGCCTCACGTGAAAATGCGTTGTTCACAACATCGGTCGTGCGTTGTATATCCTTTCTTGTAAATGAAATCGGGTTGTATTGCGGAAAGTGATACCGCATAGTCTGAACGAGGTCGGCGGCGGCACAGTCAATCGGCATACAATGTTGTACGCCTGTTTCGTACAGCCGATACTTGTGATTCATGTGAGTGAGATAGTCTCTCAAGAACGGCACAAGTTGCTCGTTGGACATTTGCCCGTTTACTTTCGGATCGTGATAAAAACTTTCGAGAACGACAGCTCTGCCGTCTGCTAATATTGCAAGTGGCACAATCGCCGTCGCGTCGTTCGTTGTCGCACCGTCACCGCCCCATATCACATAGCGGATTGACGTTGTCTTTCCCGGGTTGCGCCGTGCATACTCTTCAAGCGTTAGGAAGTTCCGTTCACGCCTGAACAACGGAAAAACCAGTCCCTCGGTGCGCACCCACTTTCCGAGAATCCAGCGGTCAAAGTATATCGTGCCGCGGTATTCGTCCTCGAGCCTTTGCACATAGTCTTTCGGCAAAAACTCGTTGTCGTAAATCGTAAAGTGTATGCAGTTGCCGTTCTTGGTGAACGCAGGACTGTCCAAAAACTGTTTAAGGTAGTGGCTCGGGCTATCAGGGTTACACGTTCCGTCGCATTCGCTATTTGGCAAAGATAGACGCGACTGCAACATACGGAAGAAGTTTTCGGGATAAAGCGTCATCTCGTCGCAGTAAGCATATCCGTACTCCGCGCCGTGTATCTTCGATATAGCACGCTCATCGTTTGCTCCAACACAGTCAACCTCTTTGCCCCACAATGTCACATACCGTCCGCCGTCTGCCCTGCCTTTTATATCTCCGACATCATAACCGCCGAATATCGTCCTTAACGGGCGTAGGACGTTTCTTTCGACTGTCGCAAGGGTTTTCCCGACAATCAAGCAAGGTTCGCTATAATGCGCTCCTATGCGCTGTGGGACGAGAAACATCGTGCCGTATGACTTGCCCGAACGAACAGCACCGGTAAATATGTTCCATGTCTTATGAGGCAACGTGAGCATTTGCTTTTGCTTTGCCGTAAATGCTATTGCGTTCATTGCTCACTCGCCCCTTTAATTGCCTCTATAACTTCTACAAGCCTGCTCTTTGCGTCGTCGGTATTGCCTTTGTCATAGTTGAGCAGTCCCCTTTCAATCTCGTTGATGCGATACAGAGCCGATGCTATGGCGTTGACTTCTTTTGCCGACTTTGCCGTTCCTAAAAGTTTCAATGCCTTATCTCTAACGAGCGATGTCGCTTTCAGAGTTTCGTTTTGCCTTACGGTTGCATCTCGCAAAGCGTTTTCTACGCGTTTTGCCTCAGCTTTTGCCACTATCGCGCTTTGGACGCGCTTGGCGTGTGCTTGCTTGTCTTTCCACCAATGCTCTCTTGCCACATCGTTACGGAAGTTTCCTGTGTATGCTATGCCCTTTTCTTCCGCAAACTCTTTGATAGTACGGTAGTCGCCTGTGATGAACTCGGCTTTCAAGGCTTCCCTTTCCGCTTTGGTCATTGCGACCACCTCCTTGATTTTGGGTATAAAAAAAGCACACCGTTGTGATGTGCTTTAATTTGCTGTTAAGTTATTTTTATTTGCCTATTCCGCTATCAGATTGCAATCTTTTCTTCTCTGCAATCCTCGCTTTTATCACGTCAAGGTTATCTATGCCCTTTGTATCGATTCCGAGTTGTTTTGCCTCGTCAAAGACACGTTGAGCCTCACCGCCTTGCACGTTCGAGTAATCTCTTTTTGATGTAGTCCACTGCGAACCGTTGCCGTCCGTAAATTTGCCGTCATCGTCGCGCGGATGCTTGCTTTCGTCGAAGTTTGCCATATGCCGTCCTTACAGCAAAAACCTCGCAAGATGTACCTGCGAGGCTCTGCCGATTAGTGAGAGAAATGATTGAGTGGATAGGTGGGATTTTGAACGTTCCCTACCATTTCCACAATAGCATTTTAACAAATCACATAGGTAAAGTGTGGTACACTTGGCATTTGTGATTAATTTTTATGAGGTGTCGAATTGTCTATCCCCAAGCCTCTCGGTCCTCTGCAACCGCTATAATTTGCATATGCGCCACAATCTCCACACCACCATTTTGTCCACGTGTCTTCCGGGTGAACGCATCCTCGAGCGCACTCTTCCCTTTCTTTATCCGAGAGTTTACTCCAATCGTGTACTGGCGGTGGACAAACAACGCGCGTAGTTTTGCTGTCCTCATCGTCTGTTTTCTCTTCCTCGTCAAGCCACGCCTTGAGTGCCTTAAACGCATCATCAATGTTGGGATAGATTTTGCCATTGAATTTGTAAACTATACACCAGCCCCGTTGCCTATAATCGTATTGTTTTTTGTAGTAGTTGACTTTTTCAATGAGCTGACACGCTATAAGACTATCGCCAAACTTTTTTAATATTGCTTCTCTATTTGTCATCTTTCACCTCGCTATAAGTCTCATAATAATTACTCGCGGTAACCGTCATAGATTTCAAGTTCATTGCCGTCTATTATAATTTCTGTACCGCACATCTTATTAAGTTCCATAAGTTCCTCGAGAGTTGCAATCTCTATAAAACACTTTTCGTAAGTATAGGTCACACTACCAAAATAGGTTTTTTCTGATTTGGTTGTTTGTTCTATTTTTATCCTATCTTTCAAAAATGGATAGTATTTGAGCATATTTACATCATCACTACACGAAGTTGCCGTTATTCTAAATTTCATCTTCCACCTCCGCTTGCTTGCATTCGTCACAGCGAATAAATCCCCAATCATTGCCGCCATTGTCATACATAGTTAATTCTTGGGCAAAAAGGTTGCACGTGTTGCCACATCTATGGTTACAATTTCGGCAATCGGTCGGCGCATCATTCTTTATCCACTCTTCGGTATATGCTACCCCACATTCTTCCAAAATAACCGCGGTGCTTTTTCTTATAAGTTCTACTATGTCCATGACTTCGGAATTTGTAAATACTCCTTTCATTCCACGTGGTCCAATCGGGTCTCTCGTTCCCCGATGTTCATCAAAGGGAAATCTTGCATAGTCAATTGCGGTTGATATTTCGCCGATATATATGCTTACATCGGCAATTTTCTCTTCGCCGTTCTCTGTTGAATAATACTGCTTTTTCAGCTCATACATCCGAGCCAATACCTCTTCTTTTGAGCCGAATATTTGGGCATTGCCTATTATATCGTCTGCGGTTCTATTTACCACTACGCAAATCCAGATCTCTTTTTTCATTCGTCCTCCTTTTAATCTGCAATATATATGTCCGTAATGCCGTTTTCGTTGAACATCAGCTTGTCAATGCGACACGCCGAGATGTCCTTTTTGTGGTGTGGCTCATACAACCTTGACCTCATATAATCTGGCGGGTATATACGCACAACCTCTTTGTACGCAATGTCAACCGCTTTCTTTTTGCTGTCGGCTTTAACTATAAAATCGGCACAATCGTTGCTGTATTCCTTTACTTTTACGAGGTAGTAGTACGTTTTGTTCATCTTCAACTCCTTCCCATACTCGCGAGCCATTTTGCAAGAACCGCTTGGCAAAACTCGTCCGACATATATTCGGTGTCTTTTCGCCATTTTCCCGTCTTTTCGTTGTATGTGATGTTCAGTTCGCCAAAACCTATACCGTTTGCAGTCCATTCTATGTTGAGTGCGTATGTGTCGGGGTAGTGGTCGTTGCACTTATACATCTCGCCAGTTGCCTCTATAATTTCGTATTCTTTGCTCATTTTTCGTCCTCCTCGTCATCGATATAACCGCCAAATCCTATCCATTCAGAGTCACCGTAAATGTTTTCAAGCGTTTCCGTGATGTGTTCAAGCACTTCAACGCCTTTGTCTGCAAAATCTTCTGCGCAAATGATTTCAATCTTATATCGTTTCATCTTTTACTCCCAACGCTCTGTCGATGTTCTCTACCATTTTATCACGAAGTTCGGGGTGAAATTCGCCGTCTTTATGTATTTTGCCTTGCGCCCAATCTTTAAGACAGTTGAGATAATCATCCTTTACTCTTACCTTATGTTCAAGCGATAAAACAGCCTTATAATTCAACATACAAAGAGTGCTAATTGTGTTTGCGAGAATATCAGGGCGTGATTTCAAAAACCCGATAATGAGTTCTTCGTCTGAAAAAAAGCCATAGGGGCTATATTTGTCGATGTATTCTTTTAATGTCATTGTTCTTTCACCTCCGCTTGTATACATTCCTTGCAACGTTTTCTTGCATCGCCGCGTTTTCCAATATAGTATACAGGCTTATTGAAAAGCAAACACTTTGCGCGGGCAACATAATCGTCAAACAAAAAACGACAACCAATGCAAACCTTATCTTTTACTTCTTCTTCGATTTCAACTCTTATTTTTTTCATACCGTCGCCTCCTCATCGAGCCATTTTTTCACCGCATTAAAAGCGTCCTCATAGGTTTTGTAAATGTTTCCATTAAACTTGTATGTGAGGATTATGTGACCGCAATTCGTCTTTCGTCCGATACGCTTGAACACAATCTATAAGCTGGTCTGCTATCATTTTATCGCCTATTAACGACAATATTTTTTCCCTATTTGTCATTGTTTACCTCCGTTTGTTTTTTTATTTCGTCCCAATTCGCTTTTTCATACTCATCAACTGTCACAAGTCCACCGCACTTGGCACAAGTACAAATATAGAAATCGCGTGATATGTAAGTCTTTCCGGCAATTAGACGAGGAACGTTGTGTTTTACTTTTACATCGAAATCTACATCTTCCTCGCACTCTGTACAAAATGCTTTTGTTCGATTATCTAACTCTTTTGTCATTGTTCTTTCACCTCCGCTTGCTTGCATTGTTCACATTTATAATATATCGTTTCGTCTTTGGATACCCCATTGCAAGTTATTGCAGAGAAGCCAACTTCTTCATTAAAAAGGTCGCATACATAACTAACACAAATCGGGCTATAATGAGGGATTGCGTGTTTGCAAAACTCACAATTCTTTTTCATCTTTTACCTCCGCTTGTTTGCACTCGTTACAACGCTTGCAATAATAGCCGTTTTCGCTATCAGTTTTCAATTCGTCGCCAAAAAGAGAGCAATAGCACTCTCCCCATATATTGCGTTCACACATAGGGCAATAAACATCATTTACGTCGTCGCAATAGTTGCCATTCGGCACTTCGATTTCAACTCTTATCTTCGGCATCTTGCACCTCCTTTAACATTTTGTCGGTTTCACTGCAATCATCTATTATCTCTCGTATGGACATCACTGAAAACGTCATAAAAACCGAAACGCAGATTATACATACTACAATATAAGCAATGAGTAACAATTCACCGCTTGTCGCAAGCTCAACCGATGCAATTGTAAGACCTACAATATTACACAAGACTAAAAACATATTAAACAGTACCCAGAATATGTTCTTTACAATGTTACTTGTCATTTTCTATCTCCTTGATGAGTTCATCGATTTCTTCTTCTAAATCGTGATAGCCCTCTTCTATTCCGTTGTAATACCACGCTTCATAACCTTTGAATTTCTCTTTCAACTTGTTTAGCACATCGATTTGCGCTTGCTTGACTTCTGCTCTCAATTTTCCGATTCCACGACATTGGCTTTTCAAACTTTCCAACGCACTGTTGAGTTCAGTGTTACATTGTCCAAGTGTTGTTCTCAACCGCTTAATCTCTTTCTCTTGCTCGGTTATGAGTGCGAGTGCGCCTTTGTGCAGTTCATGCTCACAATAGGTATAACACGGACAATCTTTACAATAAGCATACTTTTCGCAGCATTCCAATGCTTTTTTAATCTCGTCTTTTGTCATACATCTACCTCCACTCCATAATGTTTTGCCAAGCACAGAATATCGTCGTCAGAAACAAAATTACCCATACTCTCGCCTGTTTCGTCGTTGATTCCATAGCACGTGTCGTACAGTGTTTGCAGAATTTCTTTTGCTGTTCCCTTTCGGTTATCGCTTGCTTCTTCTTTTAACCGCTCAATCTCGGCTTTGTACGCACTTACATCACCGTAACCTGCATTGACAATATCTCTCGCAATGATGACGGTATCAACCGTTTTTATTACGTTGTCGTGACGTCCTTGCACTTGACCGAGATTTGTTTCAACTCGTTCGTCTATAATTTGCTTAATCTCTTTGATTTGTTCTTGTTCAGTTTTCATTTTACAATTCCTCCACATATTGCCAATTTGATGGCGCACGAGTTATAATTCGTTTCTCGCAACCCTTGTTTAACCAAGCGCAAAGCGGTATTTCATAAGAGCCACATTCGGTATATCCACAAGTCGGCATATCTAATGGACGCTTAAACTCACTTAACTCTTTCGGCTTGTCGTATATCTTCAAATCACTAATGTGCAAACCACAAACTTCACGGTTTTCACTTCCTGCATATTTGACAATCTCGTCAATCGTCAAGCAAGCAAGTTTAGGAAACGCCTCTTCGTCTATCGTGCGTTTTGCACATTGTTGTGTATCGCCACGCAAACGCCAACCACAAGTTTTGATTACCTTATCGCATACAAACTCGCCAATAACTTTTTGATGCGTCCACTCGTAGAATATAATGTTTTCAAAAGCAACGTCTATCCATTTGAGTTTGCCGTCTCTAATATACAAATAGGGCTTGTGTTGCCATCCCCAATCTGTTTTATAATTTGGCATCGTGCAATAGATATAGCACTTGAACGGCACTTCTTTCGGTGCGGTCTTGCGTACTTCGATTGTCTTTTCTTTGTTTGCTATTTTCTCAACCCATTTCGGTTGTATTGATATTAAAACTGATTTCATTTCTTATCCTCTCCATAAATTCCGTCGTGTATGTTACCGACAACAACTTGATATTTCGCCGTGTCGGTGTCCAAATCGTCCGAATACGTGTATTCGAAATATTTGAGTTTGAATTTTCCGTCGCCAAACACGACTTCACTTCTTTCGTCCTGCGGTTCTTCTGCCTCGGCAAAGACAAGGATATCGCCCTCGAAAATCTTTTTGCCGTTTTTATCGGTCAGTCCTGTAAACTGCCCGACGGTTTCGGGAATGACTTTGCGAACCTCTGTGCCGTGTATATCCCCATTGTGTTCAAAGTATATATCTCCTATGCGTATTTCCTTTTCTCGTCCGTCATGTATAAGGTTTTTAATCAAATCACCGTATACCCATTCGCCGTTGTCTACTCGCTTGCCCCTAAAAAGTATCTCTCTGTTCATTGTTCATTTCTCCTTTCAATCTCGCTCGCCTTGTACAATGCCCACTGCAATGCGTTGTGAGCTGCAAGGTGTTGCAAGTTGTCTGTCTTTGCATATTCTCTCTCTCGGTCGGTCTTTGCCGTGGAATATCGGTCGAGAGCCTGCTGTGCAAGGAAGATGTGTTCCCTGCACGCATCGTATAGTTGTTGTTTGTACTCTTGAATTGTCATTGTCACCGCCTATCCACCACTTACGGTGTCATTCTTCCCTCGACTGTTCTTTTTCTTCAAGAAATGCTCCAAGCTGATCGGTGAACTTTTGCAGTTTGTATGCGTTGTACAAAACACCAACGGCTGGGTGGTTTTCGCAAAAATCGTCCATTTGCTTGAGTATTGTCGCAAAAAGTCCGGCAATCTCTCGCGGCGATCTGCCGTTTATGCCGAATACAATCCTTGCGCCGTCGCTGTCGGGACGTTGGAAACCCAGCATAAATGCCTCACTTTCAGCACACACAACTTGACCTGCTAACTCGTCGTCTTTGTTTGTTTTTTCAATGATGTCGATTTCAAACATTTTCTTTTCCTCTCTGTCTTTTATAGTTCCGCGTATTTAAGCAACGCGTGGTGCTTGATTTTTCTGATGCCGTCAAAGCTGTAATTCAACACGGTGGCAATCTGTTGAAGCGTTCGAGCCTCGATGTAGTATTTGAACAATACGGTTTGCTCTCGTTCGGAAAGTTTTTGCAGCTTGTATTCGATCATCAATAGTTCTTGTTCGTTCTCGTATGCCAGCTCGTCAATCTTCCTTTCAAGGTCTGCCCACTGCACTGCGGTTTCAACCATATCGTTGAATGGTGCGCCGCCCTGAACTCGTAACTTGCTGTAATCAATACACCGAATCGCCGTATAATTGATTTCGATTTCTTGACGCCGGTCTTTCAGGCGGTGGATCTGCGCAACCCTCGCACGATATCCGTTCAGCTCGTTTTCGGCTCTGATTACTCTTTCATCTCGGCTCGGTTTTCGTCTTTGATATTCCATCTTCTTCCTCCTTAATCGTCGTCCATCTTTTCAAGTGCTATTAAAAGCGTTGTTATCAACATCACGTCGCCGCCTATAAATGCGATGAACGGTATCCATATCTTGTCTTTCGGAATGATTCCGATGATTGCAAGCACCCCGCTCACAACAACGCCGATGAGCAAGATTGCGGCGAATGCCAGTAAGATATTTGCTTTAACGTTGTTTTTCATATTTGCTCCTCTCCTATCCCAAAACACTCGGCAAGCATACATTGGATATACTTTTCTCGGTTTTGTATCTCGCCTTTTCGCTGTAACAGTCGATTTGCCACTTTCGCAACTTGGTCAACCGTCAAATGGTCTGCGATTCTTCTGAAAGATTCTGCGCCGTATTTCGTTCCGTTCAGCGTGATTTCATCTTCGAGTTCCGTACCGGCAACGAGTGCTTCCAAAATCTCGTCAATCAAATCGTCAAAAACCCCTACATACGCGCCTGCGCTTGATAATTTATTTTTTAATTTCTTTAGCAAGCTTTCTAACTCTAACTCTTTCTCTGGTGGACAATTTTCCACCTTTTGTCCACCCCCTATTTCTGCAAGACGATTTTGACGTTGAATTTGCTTTTTTTCGGCACTGACCGATTGGCTTCCTATCAATGCTTTTACCTCTTTTAGATAGAGCGTTTGGTCGTCCAAAACCTCAACGATTCCGAGTTCTGTCAGCAACTTGATTGCGCTTCTTACGATGTCAATGTTCGTGTTTGTTACCACCGAGAGCATTTGCTCGTTGTACGGTATCGTGTCGCTGAATCGAAGTTCACCCTCGTGGTCTATGCTTTCAACCATCAGTTTGAGGTAGAACAGCACATAGTCTTTCCCGTTCGGCATTGCTTCGATGATTTGAATATCGTGCCGTTTGAAAAAATCGCGTTTGAGTTTGAGCCAGTAGAACCGCTCTTTGTTATACTCTGCCATTGCCCACCTCACGTTTTTTCTGTGCCTTTTCGCAGAAACGGATTAGCGGTTGCATACGCCGTTCGAGTTCGATTTGACGTGACGATTGTTCCGCCCATGTCTGCCTTACGTCTTCGAGGTCGCTCATTCGTCTTGCGAGTTTATAGCCGCTCTGCTTGCTGTTGGCGATTATCGGATAATACAACGCCACGTATGCTATCACGTCACGCACGGTGCGCTCGTTTGAACACCCGATGACAGCCTGCAATTCTTCCTTTTCGACAAAGCGTTCATTGGCTTTAAGATAGTCCACAACCGCCCTTGCCTTTTGCTTCATGTTTTCCGTCAATGGTTTCTTAAAATCCATAATTCACCCCGTTAGATTGTCGGTTTTGATATACTCGAAAAACTCGTTTAGCTTGCGTTCTTTGATTTTGTTCGGTGCGCCTTTTATGCTTGCGTCAAGGTATTTTTCAAACAAAATTGCGACTCGTTTTTTGACATTCTTTTCGCCTTGCGCCACGCCGTCGTAGTAGCCCTTTGGCGGCTTGTTGGGAGCAATTCCGTGCTTACCTTTGTCTTGTCCGCCAGCCGTCTTATTTCGCAACTGATAGCCTCTGTCGGCGCAGTATTTGATGTAGTGACGCTCCCGTTCATCCAAGTCATCAATCGAGCAGGCTATTATGTTTAAGTTCCACCCAGTCAGATTGTCAGAACAAAATAATCCGTGCTTTTTCAAACTCAAATCGATATGTTGATATCCGTCAAGATGTTGCGCAAGCCTTGTCAATATGCGTTTTGCTTGACCAACATATGCGTACTTTATTCCGTCCTCATCTATCCTCGTGAGGATGTATATGCCGCTTGTATCAATGATTTCTCCAAAGTTGTATGTCCATTTCCTTTTGTTGGCATTTTCTCGTTCGATGTAGTTCATTCCTTTTGCCCCCAAAGTGATAAGAGTTCTTGCAGTTGTTCGGGCGTTCTCGTTTCTATGCCGAGTTGTTGCGCCTCTTGGACAGTTCCCTCGATGAGCCTTGACATCTCTTTCGTATCGAGCGTGTGCGTTGGTTTGAATATGTACCAGTCGTTGCACGGCTCTTTTGTACCTTTGCTCTCGCCGATAAGCCTTGAATACTTGTAGATGTCGTCGAGGTTCGCGCTTGCCGGGATTCTCGCTATAAACGCGACCGTTCCGTAATCACACACAAGCTGACGTTTTACGTCGTCAATGCTCTGATAGTCCATTTCGGCAATCTTGCTGACAAGGACGTGAAAGTATGCGTTTGCGTCAAGCGAGCGTTGTTCCCGGTACTGTTTCACCTCAAGGCTCAACGGCTTTGTTCTGTCCTGCGTTTTGAGCTGCAAGACGGCGTTTTTGTCGTAAGTTGTGAAAGTCACTTCTTGCGCTCCAAACTCACCCTGCAATGCTCTTGTAAATGTTGCTTTGATTTTCATCGTTCACCTCAATTCCACGGAGCGGCATTAAATCTTCCGATGTCCGCCTGTCTTCCAATATCATCTTTGCCGCCTTTACGCTACTTTCAACCTTTGAATGTTCGATGATGTATTCAAGGTTTTCGTCTTTTAGTGCGCCGTATGCCGTTCCTTTTGCCGTTTTCATCTCGTAGGCTTGCATTAAGGTCATCTCGGCATTGTTGCCGTAAGATTGCTCGTTTTTCGGCTGACGTTCGTTATTTTGTGTTTGAGAGCCTCGTTTGCCGTATGTAAATATCGCTTGTCCGTCACCCAAAATGACGAGTTGCGTTATTTTGCCGTCTTCGTATTCGATTTCGCCGACTTCCATACGCTTGAACGTCGGTACGGGATTGCCCTTTGCGTTCCTTTCGGTGTTGCCTTTGATGTAAATAAACGGTGCTGTATAGAGTTCTCTGCCGATACCCCAATTGAAGCACGCACGCTTGAAGCTGTCCGATGCCTCGCCTTTCTCCTTCTCGGTATTGCTTTCAACACCGCAATCCCATTTGGTAATCCATTGCTTCTTGCTCTCGTCCCAAATCGATACGCCGCAAAACAGATTGCCTTTGACTTCTTTGTGATCGCGTTGCCAATTCTCTTTGCCTACCGTTTCGTCAAGGACGTTTTGGTCGCAACGTGCATCTTTGTACAGCAACAATGAAAAGCCTTTATCGTTGCAAGTTCCGACGCGGCAATCCAACTCGTCCGCTCTTAAAGTTCTAAATTTGTTCATCTTCCATTCTCCCTAAAATAATCCGAATACGCTTCTTCCACGTATCTTTCGTGCTTCAAGTCCGGAGCTTTGCTCTCATCGCAGGTGTTCAGAACGTCTGCGTATTCTTGCGCGGCTTGTACATCTTGACCGAACCTCTTTTTCACAACGTGTCCGCCGCACCAATGCCTATACATATCAACGACAGCGACCGGTGCATCTTCTGCGAATCCTTGTCTTTCTACCTGATATCTCATTTGAAAAGTCCTTTTACAAACGGCGCGAGTGCTTGCGCCATACTCGGATGTAGATTGCTTTTTCTTTCTTGCTCTGCGCTCTTCTTTGCAATGACGGTCATCACTTTGCAAGTGTCGCCGTGTTCAAATACCATTTTTGAAAGTTCGTTCATAAATTTGTCGATTCTCATTAGTAATTCACCGCCTCTTGTCTGTTTATAAAAAAGTGAATGCCGGTCGAACATTCGTTCCAACGGTTATCGTCAAAGTCGTCAACTGTGACTATTTCACCCACCTTATAGATGAACTTTGAATCTCTATCGCTTGCAACGCTCGTCATAACGCTCGGTGTACCGTCTATGTTTTGAATTGACAGCACTTTTGCTTTGTCGCAACGGCATTTTCTGCCCGTTGCCGATACACGTTTTGCGTCACTTAAAATTTCAAGTTCCACGATCAAGTCTTGAGCTTTTTTGTAACCGATGAATGCGCCGAAGTCCGGACAAGCGTATGGAATAAACGGAACGTTGTTCGCACGCGACAAGTCCGCACGCGACAAGTCCGCACGCGACAAGTCCGCACGCGACAAGTCCGCACCCGACAAGTCCGCACGCGACAAGTCCGCACACGACAAGTCCGCACGCGACAAGTCCGCACCCGACAAGTTCGCACCCGACAAGTTCGCACGCGACAAGT
>ERZ1034844.209-NODE-209-length-34169-cov-24.289441_pt1 | contig 34169 bp, 30 predicted proteins | sample MGYA00520594_ERZ1034844 | MGnify/ENA primary metagenome ERZ1034844 (study PRJEB33766, sample SAMN09781733) | gut metagenome | biome: gut microbiome | host: Homo sapiens | place: Madagascar | study: EMG produced TPA metagenomics assembly of the PRJNA485056 data... | reverse complement strand
AATTAAAGGAGGCAGATATAAAATCATAGCAAGCGTGTTGCCTTATGGCAGCAAAAAACAAAGTAATAAACAACACGAACAAAACGCATAATACTGTTGGAGGTGCGTCAATGGAAGATAATTCTAAAGTGATGCAAACAACATCATACGACATCAACAACAGTCATTACGAAGTGGTTCGCATATTTGATAAGAGCAGAGATATTAAATCTTTGATAGAGGAAAATATTTCTGCAAAGAATAAGGAGGTTTTTAATTGATATTCAAACCCTCCTGTGATATACTCCGTGTTGGGTATGTAATCCTTTTTTCAAGGAGGTTTCACCAATGAAAACGAACTTGAAATTAGCCGATGCATACTACAGACTATCCGTTGAGGAGGCCAACGGCGGTGAATCATCGAGTATCACAAACCAACGAAGTATCGTAAGGCAATACTGTGAGGACAACGGTATTACCATTGTAAAAGAATTTGTTGACGACGGTTTCTCAGGCTCAAATTTTGACAGACCGGGCTTTAGCCAAATGATTGCACACCTTAAAGACGGGCTTTCAAACATGGTTATCACCAAGGACTTGTCAAGACTCGGCAGAGATATGACCGAGTCGAGCTACTATGCAGAAACCTATTTCCCCGAAAATCAAATTCATTATATTGCAATCAGTGACAACTTTGACTCGAACGAAGTTAACATTATGGCTCCGTTTCAATTTGCGATGAACGATGTTTATCTGCGAGACACCTCACGGAAAATCAAGCAAGTCATAAATCAAAAAAGGACAAAAGGCGAATACTGTGCCTGCCCTCCGTTCGGCTATATGAAAAACAAGGACGGCACGGCACTTGAGCCTGACCCGAAAACTGCTCCGATAGTGCAAAAGATATTTGCCATGGCACACGACGGAAAATCTGCACGAGCCATAGCAACGGCGCTCACCGAAAACGGCGACATAACACCGCTTAAATACCGTGTGCTGTATCGTGATAACTTCGGTGAAAGAGGTGCTGCAAGAGCTGTTGATGAATGGAATTACACAACGGTAAAGCGAATACTGAAAAACCCGGTTTACCTTGGGCACACAATTCTCGGCAAAACAAAAAAGGCAAGCCTCAAATCAAAAAAGAAACTTGCCGTGCCGGAAGAAAATTGGTTTATCACAGAAAATACGCACACACCGCTTGTTACCAAAGAGCAGTTTGACCAAGCCGCCTACTTTATGGGAATGAACACAAAGAATTGGCAGGGCTACGAAAAATGCCGTTCAAGCATTTTCAACGGCTTAATTTTCTGTGCGCATTGCGGCGGTGCAATGTGTTCGTCGGGAACAGTGTATAAAGGCGAGCGAATGAAATATTGGTATCTTTCGTGCAACAATATTCCAAAGCGTTCCAAAAATCACTGCGAACACGGAGCGAGAATAAAATATACAGACTTGCTTGAAATAATAAAAGCCGACCTTAACCAGCTGATTTCTCTGTCCGACGAGGACAAAAAAGAGATTATCAAACAGGCAATTCAGAGGTCGGGAGAAGTTAATATTTACGAAAATTCAGAGGACAATAAATCTGCTATTGAGGGAAGAATCGAAACAATCGACAGAATCATTATGAAACTCTACAACGACTATGCAGCAGGAACAATATCGGAAGATGTGCTGAATACAACGGCATCAAAAATGTCCGACGAAGTTGCAAAGCTGAAAAAACAGCTATCCGAAATTGAACGCAAACAGTCAAACGGAAACGAGATAACAAACAATTATGAAAAATTCTTTGCACTCGTAAAACAGTATGAGCATATTGATGAGCTGACAGAAGAAATCGTTCGCACCTTCATAGAGAGAATTGAAATCGAAGAAAAGGTACTGCCGGACAATAGAAAAATTGCAGGCAAAAATGTACCTTACAAGCAAAAAATCACAATCTACTACCGATTTATCGGCAATTTTCAAGAAAATATAGTTAATAGACAAGATATAGCAAGTTAGTCGAATATCTTGCCAAAATCAGTGCATTTTAATATGTAAACATACGCACTGAGAGGTTGGTGTAAATCTTAAACAGGGCTACAACGGCGACCTTACTGCAAAGCAGGCAGGCTCAGTCGGTGGTCAAATGGTTAATGTAATGTGTCCTGTACGAACTGTGCAATTTCAGCGTACAAATTGGGCTAAAAATAACCAAATTCAGCCGATTACATACGAATTTTGCATAGCTGTATAAAAACTTGCTTACACACAAAAATGAGCCAAGAGGTATTTCCTCTCGGCTCATTTTTTAATTACTTTAAGTTTTTCAATGCAGTTATCGGAACAACATATACTCCGTCAGAATATTTATAAGCACTTATTAAAAAAACATTATATCTTAACAAGCATTTTATCAATTATTTTTTTCGGTAAAATTCAATCCCGACAAATCTATTTCATATTTCAAACTATTTGGTAATTCCGATTGTTTTATAAACATTACGAGATACCATGGCAGATAGGTAACACCGGCTTCCTTGCAAATATTGCTCTTGCAAAGCACATAACAGTTACTGAATTTCCATTCCTTTACAGACATAATATTATCAAGTGCTTTATGTTTTTTATAATCATTTCCCGATTTCACTTCAACAATATCGATATGCATACCGTTTTGAACAACAAAGTCAACCTCGCCATATTTATTTGAATCAAAATAATACAGCTTAAAACCATTAGACTTTAACTGTTGTGCAATAACATTTTCAAGAACACTGCCGAGGTTCATAGAAAGATCGCCATTTAAAATCGAGAACTGTATATTTTCCATACAAGCCGCACAAAGAAGTCCGACATCATCCATAAACAACTTAAACAAACTATGCTTTTCATTAAGCTGTAAAGATGCCTTGGGTTCATCTACATTATAGCACGACAACGCAACACCTGCGTCATTCAACCATGTGAAACTGTTTTCGTACCTGTTCATTCTTGCACTTTCATTCAAGGAATTGACATAAAAGCGTCTGTTTTTATCGTTTAACTGTGCAGGAATACTGTCAAAAATAGCTTGAATTTTGATTTTTTCATTGCCCTTTGCGTATTGGCTGATATCCATACGATATTGATTAAGTATGCTGTTTTGATACTCAACAACCCTCGCAATATCGTGCGAATCAACATAAATTTGAACAGCCTCAGGCATACCGCCCACAACGATATAACTGTAAAACAGTTTGTTCATTGTATTATGAACGGACTCGGTTATCGGTTTAGTATTCTCAAAGCACTCCTTAAGATAATCTATCGTGCTGTTTTGAACTCCGTTCGCCCAAAGATATTCCTCAAAATCCATGGGATACATTCTATAAATTTCTTCAAATCCGACCGGAAAGGATTTCACATGATTATATTCGACTCCGAGCAACGAACCCGATTCCACATAATCAAATCTACCGTCCTCAACAAGAAATTTTATGGCAGTTCTTGCATTTGGGCATTGCTGAATCTCATCAAATAATACGAGTGTATCGCCCTCAATCAATGATTTACGGGTAAATGCCGTGATATTAGTAATCAGCGTATCAGCGTCCAAACTGCCGCTGAAAATATCCGCAGCACCGTCGTCGGTAATAAAATTGATTTCAACAAAATTAGCGTAATTATTCTTTGCGAATTCCCTAATCAATGTGGTTTTTCCGATTTGCCTTGCACCTGTGATACAAAGTGCTTTTTTGTTTTCCTGCTTTTTCCAATCCGATAATTTATCGTATGCTTTTCTTTTCAGCATTTTATCACCGCCTTATTCTTTATAATAATGTAACATAATTTTCGTTGTTTTTCAAGAGTTTGCAACATAATTTGTAACATAATATTTGTCTTTTTCTAACAATTTGCAACATTATTTACACTACAAGGAGTTATTTTGCATTATTATTTGCACTTATGGCTTGATGTGAAAAATCATTATATAAGCACTTGTCAAAAATATTATAACGAAATTCACAAAAACGAGCCATGAGGTACCTGAACAGTTCCAGATTGTTCTGACAAGAAAATGTTATATATAAAAGCCAATTATGGTACTATGATAAAAGGAGGATAAATCGCTATGAAAGAACAGAAAATCGATCTTAAAGAAGTGAATAAAGATAATAATCAAGGCGAAATAGTTATTTATCAAACTGATGACGGTGATACAAAAATTGATGTTCGATTTGTTGATGAAACGGTATGGTTGACGCAGGCACAATTATGTGAACTTTACCAAACGAGCAAATCAAATGTAAGTGAGCATATTAAAAATATTTTTGAAGAGGGCGAACTTGAAGAAAATTCAGTTGTTCGGAAATTCCGAACAACTGCGAGTGACGGTAAAAATTATAACGTTTCATATTATAATCTCGACATGATTATTTCACTTGGTTACCGAATCAAATCAATTTCATATTTCAGCGAAATTAGTGGTAAATGAAAAAGTAAATATAACGAACACCAAACGAATACGTCGTAAAAAGTGGCACAGGTTGCAAAAATTCATTGTAATTTTTGGCATGAACTAAATTTGTAAATTTATAAATAGCACATTAGTAAAAGAAAACCTCCTTTGGTACAATTTGAGTATCAAAGGAGGTTTTACTATGAAAACAACATCATTTGAAAAATTCGGCGGTACATATACTCAGCAGGGCGATTATCTTTTGCCTAATTTAACTTTACCGGTAGAAGAAGAAAACGGTTACATCGGAGTGTGGGGACAACGCAGGTTAAACTACTTAAAGCATCACCGCAAAGTTTTGTATTATAATCTGCTAACTTCCGGAAAGCTCCATTCTCACCTTGCCAATACCGAAGAACAAGCCCAACAACTCTTTTCTCGGCTGGTAAAACAATACGCTGAAAAAAAGAAGGCGTTACCGAACAACTAAAAGCAACCGATATGCTGCTTTGGGTGCAGAAGATTAACAACATCAGTAATCGAGCAATAGAAGTTGTGAATTGTGGGCTGATTTTTGTGTAAGAAAATAAAAATTCTATCTGCACTTAACTTACATTGAACATCGCTTTATCTCTCAATTTTCAAAATAAATTCATATTACCTGACATATACACAGACTGTGGTGATGAACTTATAATCGATACATAAAATAGCAACAGGCACAAGAGTCAATTTCTCGTGCCTGTTGCTCGTCTAATACGACAAAGCAAAAGCGTGTTATTTCCAATTGGGCAAAAATACAGCTTGATTTTATCGTTTATGTTGACTTATTATAACAAATGTTATATAATTACGATAAGAAAATGGAGGGTATTGTAATGTTTTCAGAACAGGTAAAACACGTTCGCAAGATTCTTGATTATAGTCAAGATAAGTTGGCGCATATATTAGGTGTGAGTTTTGCAACTATAAACCGATGGGAAAACTCTAAAAACACACCAAGCAAACTAGCACAAAAATCGTTTTATGATTTTTGCGAAAGCAATTTTATAGATGTGGAAGAACTTAAAAAGCTCTGACATTTTATAATACATTAATATAATTAGGAGGTATTTATATGGCCAGAGCAGATTTAATATGTGAATTAATAAAATCAGGACTTATAAAAGACGATGTTTCTTTTAGAAAAGCTGCAGAAGCAATTTGTGCCGAAGAAAGATCGAAGCAGCACGAAATATTAGCAAACAAAATTAGCGAATTATTAAATAACAATCAATATCCGAACAATTTAAACACTCGAAATTCCCCTCAAATTATTAATTCCCCAAATAATATTACTAATCAACTATTTTATGAGAAAGTTCCCAATAAACGTCTGGATCAGCTTTTATTACCCGGAAATGTGTATAATTCTTGTCGTGATTTAATTGAGGAACAAACACGAATTGATTTGCTTCGTTCATACGGTCTTGAACCTAGGAATAAAGTACTATTAATTGGGCCTCCTGGCAATGGAAAAACTTCGGTTGCTGAAGGAATTGCAGAGGCGCTTATGGTTCCTTTATTGACTGTTAGATACGAAAGTATAATTGGAGCTTACCTAGGTGAAACAGCATCTAGACTTTCAAAACTTTTCGAATATGCCAAAACAAGACAATGTGTATTGTTTTTTGATGAATTTGATACCATTGGAAAAGAACGAGGAGATCAGCAGGAAACAGGCGAAATTAAGAGAGTGGTTAGTTCTTTGTTACTACAAATCGATGCGTTACCCAGCTATGTGGTAACTATTGCTGCAACAAATCACGATGCCTTACTTGATAAAGCGGTGTGGAGAAGATTTCAATTAAAACTTGAACTACCCAAACCTACTCGTAGAAATCTTGAACATTGGTTTTCTTCATTCGAGAAAAAAATGAACTTTTCTTTCGGATTAGAACCAAGTACTCTTGCAAAAAAGTTATACGGTAAGAGTTACGCAGAAGCCGAGGAGTTTGCCTTATCAGTTTATAGAAAATTCATTTTGAGATCTCCTACAGTTAGTTCCAAAGCAATAACCAATGAACAATTAAAACTTTTTGGATATCAAACCGAAGAAAAGTAAGGAGGTATAAAAAATGCCTGAAAGACCGTTGGTATTATTTGCACAACCATCCACCGCCGATAAAGAAAAAAAGAGCGGTGGTTCACCAAAATTTTATAAACCTACATTTGATCGACAAAAAGTTCGAATTTCTCCTCAATTTGCTGTTTTACAACGAGCTTTTGAAAACGGCAATGTTAGAATGACAACAACTGCAACTGCAGTTGAGCCAGAATACACTCTTGTATTCGAAACTGTTGGTGATCCAAGTGGATTCTACACAGCCGTAAACACACTTAAAACTCGTTATCCTAATGTAGAATGGGTTATGGAATTATCTAATACCTGTCCTAATAACGATGATTTCTATATACTTGATGATAAAGGAAATCGTGACGATAACAAACAATTATCAACAAAAGTTTTTTGCATATTGACAAACCAACAAGCATTATCGCAAATTCTCTCTCTTTGGAACAATTATAGTTCAAATGAACACTTCAAGTTTGAAAGAGGCTTAACAGGATTTAAACATTTATTCTCAACATTAAAGGATGTCCACCAATGGGGAATACAAGAAAGAATTGAGGATACAGGCCTATTGGAAGAATGGAGCGAAGAATTACAGGATGATCAAAATAATACCGTTAGAACTCAAATAGAATTATTCTATCGTTCAGCTAAACATAAAAGAGACTCAGCGGAACGCCGAATTACTGATTTAATCAGTTCAGCAGGAGGAACTGTAATCAGTAGTTCGCTTATCCCTGAAATTCAATATCACGCTCTTCTGGCAGAAATACCAAGAGCATATGCACAAAGAATTCTTAACAGAGAAGAAGTAGAGTTGGTCCTTGCTGATGAAGTAATGTTTATGAAAGGAACCGGTCAAACAATTATGGTTGGACCGACAGAAGAAACAGAGGATTTCACATCTTTATCAACACCCACCAGAATTATTAATGAACCTATTATTGCTTTATTTGATGGAATGCCGCAAGAGAATCATCCTTTGTTAAGCAACCTTCTTTTAGTTGATGATCCGGATTCATTAAGTAGCAGTTATCCAGTAGACGAACGTATCCATGGCACATCAATGGCTTCGCTAATTTTACGTGGTCAAACTATGGATTCAATAAAAGAAGATATTCATAGAATCTATGTGCGCCCTATCATGAAATCTCAAAAGGATTGGCGAGATATCGTAGAAGAATTTATACCCAACGATTTCTTGCTTGTAGATAAAATACATGAATGTGTTCGTCGTCTTTTTGAACCAGTTGTTGGAGGAGTTGCTCCTTCAGTTCGTGTAATTAACTTGTCGATTGGAATATCCTATCGTGAATATTATAATATGATAAGTCCGTTGGCCAGATTGCTAGACTGGTTAAGTTATAAATACCGTGTGCTTTTTGTTGTTAGTGCAGGAAATCATTCAAATGACATAGAATTAGGAATGAATTTTTCAACATATGCCGCTTTACCTAACGACGAAAAGAATAAGTTCGTTTATAATTATATTTCTGATAATTTGAGATCATTACGTCTTTTATCTCCAGCTGAAAGCATGAACTCATTAACAATAGGGTCTGTTTTTTCTGACAATAACGATGAAACCCCTTTCTCCAACATGACTAGCATTTGTGCCGACGGTGTTCCATCCTTGTATGGATCCTACGGACGAGGAATTAACAGTGCTGTTAAGCCAGATATTTTATATCCAGGCGGTAGAAGTTTTATCAGGGATGATGTAACAAAAAGAGATAATGCAAAATGGGTGATTTCTAACACCGGAAAACCCGGCATTCAATCAGCGTATCCAAATTTATCTAGACAAGGATTAGGAGCCACTGGTTACACATTTGGAACAAGTAATTCTGCCGCACTTATTTCAAACAAAGCAGCGGAGTGTTATGATATCTTAAATGATGTGTTTGTTTCTGAAACTGGCGAAAATGTTCCTTATGATTATGTAGCGGTTATGCTTAAAGCGATGCTTGCACACGGAGCATCTTGGTCGGAGCTAAAAGATGATTGCATAAACTATTTGAACTTATCCGGCAGACAGAAGAAAAATAATATTCATAAAATTTTGGGTTATGGCGTTGCTGATGTTGAAAAAGTAAAAGAATGCACTAAGAATCAAATTACACTGATTGGATATGGCGATATTATGCAAAATCAAGCTTATGTCTATTCCATTCCTTTACCCTTCAATTTCCACACCCAAAAATACAAACGCAAACTTACAGTTACACTGGCATATTTTTCACCGATTCATCCTTCATCAATCAAATACCGTGAAAAACAAGTGTGGTTTACTTTAGACAATGGTCAAAATATTGCAGGCGCACGTACAGAATATGACTATAATGCAGTTCAAAGAGGAACGCTGCAGCATGAAATCTTCGAAACAGAAAGCATCCAAGTTTGGGATGAAAACGAATCACTAACAATTAAGGTGAATTGTCGAGGCGATGCTTCTGATTCAGATGCTGATGTCTTAATTCCATATGCTTTATTTGCAACTTTTGAGATGGCTCCGGAATACGACATTGATGTTTATCAAACCGTTCTAGATAAGGTACGAACAAAAGATATTATTACTCCAAATGCAGAATAACAAAAAGAGTTAAAGGTAATTGTTCAAGTCCGTAAAAACGGATAATAAAAAAAGACATCCTCTATGGTAGAATTAAACGAAACTACCATAGGGGATTTTTAATTGTAAGAAGTTGCAGACATATAAGCGATTATGAAAAAGAATTAATAGAAAAATTTAATAGCGGAGAAAGTTTAAAAAGGATTATTCACGATATAATCAAAGGTTGTCAGGTCATTCTCCTTCCTATTTTATTGAAAGAATTTAGCAATGTATCTCCGTGAACAAGGTTAAGTAAGAATGAGTACCATCTACAATTGTGTAACAGAAATCGTAAATGCAGAGTTGATTTATATCTAAATCGAAAGGCACAGCTTTCGGGGGAGTACCGTCAGTTGTGCCTTTTAGTGTTATACGGGTATAATTTGAATTTTATTCACCGTCATTAAGAGCGTTCATAACCTCTTTAACAACCTTACCGTCCCATCCAACGCAAAGCATTTCTTTAGTTATGATAGCTTTATAGACCGGATTTTTTTCGACTACATTCCAAAGATAACGCAAGATAATAATATAATCATCAAAGTTATCCTTAACCTTATCCGCTACATTCTTACGCCACTCATCTGCAAATTCCTTGCAAGAATAAATATCGTTTAAATCCTTACAGATAAAGTTTATTGCTCCGCCTATGCCCGGAAGTTCGTTTTCGTTAGCATCAGGGTTTGGATTTTCAGCAATTTTTACATGAAGCAGTAAATGCTCAAGCAAATTGCAGTAAACAAGCCTGTCCGCTTTTTGATACTCAAAAGGATTATTAACTGCAAATTTATCATTGCAAAGCATTATTGCCTTGTCTTCATCAATATGATGACAGAACAATCCTTCATTGGTTCGAGTAACCAAGGGATTTTTTGTTTTGCAAGCAGTATCTTTGAAGTAGTTGTGTTTTGCAGAACCGTATTTTTTGAGCAATGCAGAAACAATGTCTTGATAACTCATTTTCAGCATTGTCTCATAATAAGAAGTTCCGTCCATTGAAGTAACATTTTTCTCAATAAAATCTATTTCGTCCTTTGTAAGTGAATACTTGTCATATAGTTGTCTGTCAATTTCTGCAATTGATACATTACAATCAATAACTTCACTATTAAAATCTAAATAAGGTACATATTCCCATACGGTTTTCGCATTATCCTGAGTTGCTTTTTTTATGCCTAACATAGTTCTGAAAAACTTTGTTTTCATGTATTTGCAAAATCTTTCAGCACAATTTTTATTGTCAAACATACCAATACTTATATATGTATCTGTGGCTATTGTTCCTGGTTCTACAATATTTCCCGAAGCAATCTTTTCTCCAAACAATCCTCGGCCGCTTGATTTTGGAAACAGCACATTAAATTTATCTATAAATTTACTTTTTTGAACATATTTTTTCTCAATACTTTTTACCATTCTTATATTGTTACTTCTACCAACAATTTTATAATTTTCTTGATTAGAAACTTCACCATGAAAAGCATACGGCATGACATCAAAAACATTAGATGTAATCATATTACCCGTACCTTTTTCAAGTTGTTTTAATGCATTCGGAAAATCCTTGAAGAACAACTCTGTAAATCTATAATTACCACGAGAAGATATATAGTCAGACAAACTCACAAAAGCCTCAGATTGTACAACTTTCTTCAAGATTCTATCCAAAGTTTTGTTAGGGGTAAATATGTTTATTGGTCCGAAGTCACTATTTCTATCACGATAAGTAATTGCAACTCCACCTTTGATATCAACTGTATCAAAAACATCTTTTGAGTTTTCAAAATAATGGATCACTTTAAAATGGTTATCACCCAGCATTTTCCTGTTCCACTCTTTAGATGTTTGTCCAGCATCAAATAAGAATCTTGCCGGAGTAACAAGTGTTGCTATAGGAGCAAGTTCAAATGCCATATCGTAGAAATAATTGTATATAGGTGGCTTTCTTGTTGCATCTGTTTCCTCCTGATAAGGCGGATTACCAACTACTGCATCGAACTTCATTTCTTTCACATCCTTTTTCCAGTAGGAGCCTTTCAGCACACGCTTTTTGAATTGCTCCGGTTTGTTTTTAAGCATATTTACTAGGTCATCAAAATAATGAGCGTTGCAATTAACATTACTGTAACCGCAAAGAGTTCTTCTGGTGATAGATTTTGCCATAGGTGTTTTGCAAATAACATAAACATTATCTCTGATAACTTCATTCCAGAAATATTGACATTCCTCAGGTGCCCAGTCATCATCGCTCATTCCTTCCATACGCTGCTTATAAAAGCTGTAAGCTACATATAAAGGATACAAACCTGTTTTAGAGTTAATTTCAAGTATCTTTGCATTTTCTGAAAATACAGTCTTAGTAACTTCACCATGGTCAACGAAGCGGGGTTCTTCAAGGCGATGCTTTTCTTCTTGAGTATCATCCTCAAAATTCTCATTAAAAAAGCACCAACCGCCGAGAGTTTCAGACATATGCATATTCACAACTCGCCAAGGAGTAAGAACCGTTTCCTTGTCAGGATTTTTGAAATGGCGAAAAATCTCCGCTATCTGAACAACTCGCCTTGTCGGAGTTTCTCTGTCAGCAGATGCTGCAAGCCTTCTGATACGCTTACCTGCCGCAATAAACACATCTCTGTCATAGTACTTAGTAAACTCGGAGAATATCTCTTTTGTTACACCTGTCGGCATAAATTCTTTCCAAGATTCATCATCGACAATATCAACAAAACTATCAATATCGATATCTTCATCAATCGGAACATCAGCACCATAAATCATAAGTGGCATACGAATAGAGACACCACGCAGGATATCAATGGCCTTCTTTCTCGCTTCTTTAGCTTGTTTCTTTTTCTTACGGTCTTCTAACTCTTCAGGTGTTGAAGGAGTTGGCGGAGTAGCCGGTTCGGGGTCATCTAAATGTTCAATCTGCTCATCCGTCAGTCCTTGTCCGTTTACAACAACATCTTTCTTTTTCTTTGAAGCCTTAGATGCGCCAATAATATCTTTAAGCTCATTAAACTTGGATGCGTCAATCTCGTTAAGCTTAAGGAGTTCATCGTTGTACAGAGATTCATCCTCAAATCCGCTATTTACCGCACGTTCAGCATAAATCTGTTTAATTTGTTCCATCATAGACTCAACACTATAAGTTTTAGTTTTTGAGCTCGCAATAGCAATAACAGGGCAATAATTCAAAAACTCGGTCATAGCCTCCCTGCGTTTTTGTTGGCTTTTTCCCGGCTTACGGGATAAATGTACTGTTTCGGTCAGAACTTTAAGCGTTCTGTCAGGAGCGAAGTCAAACACATAACAATCTGTTTTTTGCTTGCCATCAATAGTTCCGGCTGACTGAACTCTGAAAATAGTTTGCATATATTGAGCCGCCGCAGTGGAATATGAACCCGAAAGCATAAGAACAGCAGTCCACTCTTTTACCGTTACTCCTGTTGTAAGCTTGCCGCAAGACAGAGTTATAGAGTGGTCATAATTCTTGATAGTATCACGGACAAGTTCCAGCGCATCATTTGAATGTTCTTCTTCATATTTATCGCCTTCTCCAGCAACATTTGCTATGCCAAAATTCTTAAATACAGGGTGGCTTCTAAGAAGTTCACTTAATGCTTTTGCTTCTTTGACACCCGGAACCATCCACAAGGTATGACGAAACATATCACGGTATTCTTGAGTTGAGTAGGGATAACCGCTATTTGCATCTTCCGTTATCATTAAATCGAGAAATGCATTCACATCGTTTTCGTGAACAAATTTGCCCTCGACGGCATTTTTTGGAAGTTCACGATTGCCGTTAGGTCCTTTGTACCAAACTCTGAAAAATTCTCTGAAATTGAAGGCTTTTGTGCCATAATCATCAGAAATATATTTTTTTAATTTCTCACCTAAATCGTATGTGTAAATGTGCATTTGAGGCAAATCAGCATAAGGGTTATGGTCGCCGTAATGAGCCAAATTCCACTCGGTCTTTTTCTTCTGCTCCATTACATAGTCCCAAGTGTAAACATTATCTTCTCCAAACTTATCAAGAAGATTGAACGGTGTACCAGAGAGTGCAAGAAACTTAGTGTGTTCTTTTTTGAGAGCTTTAACTACATTGTCGCCAAGCTCTGTTTGTGTTCCTTCATGAGCCTCATCAATAACAATTAAGTCCCAATCAAGAGCAAACACAGCATTATTTTTATTGAAGTTTCCTCCGACAATTTGAGAGCCTCTTAAATCTTGCATAGAAGCGAAGTAGATAAAATGGTCACCATTTTTATCATGATTACGGATTTTGAGGTCATTCTCAGAATCTGTCTTTTCGTCAAATGTATATGCAGAATCTTTGGTCTTACGCTCATAATAGTAATCGTGTTCTGAATTTCCGTGAAAGAAAACCTTTTTGAAATCATCACTCCAACCATCATCGACAACAGGACGATGGGTAACGATAATTACTCTGCGATACTGACTGCGACGAATAACCTCAAGAGCAGTCAAAGTTTTGCCAAAACGCATTTTGGCATACCAAAGCATTTCATCATCTTTTTTGAAGGTTTTTAATGTTTTATTGACAGCATCTATTTGTTCTTCACGAAATTCAATCGTTTCATGAGGAGTATTTTTTGCAATATCAGCAGAAGATAATGAAGATTTTCCCTCTTTTAAAGCTTTGATAGCAGCCTTTGCTGTTTCAATATTAGTGGCAAACCATTCGGCACCGGTTTTTCCGTTAGGCTGAACCTTATGAATGCCGGAATTCATAAGCACTTTCTGAATGTCCTTATCACTAAAAGCAGCCAAATAGTTACCCACAGTTCTCACAGCGAGCTCAGTATGTAACAAGGTATATCTTACGCTAGCAGTGCCAACTTCCTGTTTGATTCTTGCGTGAGCAGCCTGATTTAAGTCACGTGAATTAGGCAGTATATCATTAGGCTGCTTATTGCTTTTCAAGGTTGCTTCACCAACTTTTAGTAAACCCTTATGGTCATCATATGGCATACTAAATACATATATCAACTTATATGCAAGTGTTTGTTCAAATCTTTCCACGCTTTGTGCCTTCTTTCAATACATCAATAAATGGTATGCTTTTTTTATAGTTTGTCCAATCGAATATTCTGCAATAGATGCCATTGTGCTTATAAATATCATTTTTCTCACATCCTGGGCAATTAACGCTTGTTTCTTTTTCTGTGCCTTCAAACAAGTTTATTTGTTGATAATTTCCCTTGATTTTTCGGCAAGAATATGGTACCACACATTTAAGACCGTCCATTTGCCATATGTTCCAAGCTATTATGTTGGCCACTTCTTTCAGTAAAGTGATAGAGGGGTATTCATTAAATTTTGCTTTATAGTAATCTATATAATCATACAGTAAATTTTCTCTTGCGATTAGTATGCTATCTCCTTGAAACTCATAGCCATATACACTTTTAAGCGCTCGTAAGGAATGCTTAATCCAGCTTTCTGTTTCTTCGCAATTTTCGTTTACAACGCGCATTTTTCTATCAAATAGTCCAATACGGTCATTTACAGGAATTAACTCACCGGTAGTTGTATCATATCTACTGACAAGATAGGGGGCTTCGCCACATGTTATTTCCAAACGTTTAGCATCAACATATGCTTTCCAAGTTTTTTTACCGTTTTCAAACAGAATTTTTTCGTTATTTGTTATCCAAGTTGTTTTTTTTGGTGTGTTGAAAACATTTGCTCTGCCAAACCAAGCTTCGTCCACTTGATTGTTTTGTTCATTGCAAATCCATGATGGGGTAAACACTTCCGCTCTTTTTCTTATTCTTCGCTCTTGAACTTTTTTTGATTTTGCCGCACGGGGTTGAATAACATTAAAATATCGTCCTGTAATCAATTTAACCTTCATCTCGGCACGCTCATTATATTCAGGACCATAAGATTCATAATCCTTTGTACACCAGAGTATGTTTTTGCGTGTGGTTTTATCTTTTAACAATATTCGTAGTATTATTGGATCAATATCTGCAATATCATCCTCTAAAATATCTATTCTTTTTTCAATTTCATTTTGCTGAAATATAGTCATTGGTTTTATTTCTCCAAATAAAAGAATTTGTTTTTATAGTTTAACTGTATTAATTAGTTATAGCACCAAAATTTCCCATTTACCGTATCTCTTGCCGCTTTCACGGCGGATATAGTTTTTATCCTGCAGGGATTTCATAATTCGCTTTATAGTTGCAATGGATTTTCCGGTTGCTTCTACAAGCTCTTGCTGTTTTATTGTCTGGTTCTTTGCCACTAATTCTAAAACCGCAAGTTCTTCTAAAGTACAGTCCAAAGTATCAAATTGATACTTTAGAACTTTTGGGCTGATACTTTGGGAATTGCTTTCATCCACATAATCAATATGCATATATCTGTTTTTCAGTTCATAATGCGTATCTAACAAAAGATTTGAAAAGAACATTTCCAAAAACTTAGTCGTGGAATGAACGCCTTTTTGCAAATTATTGTAATTTGCACGAACCAACGCATTACGAAAATACCACGAATTTTTCTCGAATGCGTCGTTGTTTACGCTAAAACCGAATGTTTTTATATATTTTATCATAAATACGGCAGTTGCACGGGTATTCCCCTCGCTGAACGGGTGAATTTGCCAAATATCCGAAGCAAATTTTGCCAAATGCTTTACAGCTTCATCTACGGACAAACCCTCATAAGAAAACTGTTTTTCGGTGGAAAAATCGTAGTCCAAAGTTTCCTTAATACTGTTCCAATCCGCATAGGTAACAGTATCGCCGTTCAGTACCCACTCTTTCTTTGTAATGTTGTACTGCCTAACTTGTCCTGCGTGACTGAATACGCCCTCGAACAATCTTCGATGAATCGAAAGCCATTCGGCAGGAGAGAACTGAAACGCTTTTTCTCCTAATAACTTTGCAATTCTTGCCGAAACAATATCCGCCTCTTTAGTTTCATTTTCCGTTTCGGTGCGTACAGAACGCTGCTCATAGTAACTATGAATACGCTTTTGAGCCTCGTCGATGGTGATTTTACCCTCGATATGCTCTTTGGCGGTGTCTAACAAGTAGTCAGAAGTATTCAGCCCGTCAACAGCCTGCAAACCGATGGCTGTTTGCCACGCTTCGCTTTTTTCGGCTTTGTCGGGTTCTCCTTGCTTAATATATTCTTCAAGTTCAAATTGCCAATTCTTGTCAGGCATATTTGCACCTCGTTTCGTTTCAAGAATGATATTTTATAAATCTTCTTTTTTAGAAAGAAGATACCATTTTTTTATGTATGAATCATTTAATAATTGTTTATCGGATTCAAACAAAGATATAAATAATTTGGTTAATCCATCCCACTCCTTTATATTTCCCGGCGGATGAAGCGACCATTGTAATTGTTCTAAAGTCCAATTGTTTTTAATTAAGTTATGCATCATTGATGTTGTCGCATAATTTTCTTCATTGTCGGCACCGCCCAAAGCAATCGGTTTAATGTGGTCAATTGACGGCATTAGCTCCCAATATGCAATGTGACAAGCATCCATCTTCCAATGCTGTTGGTATGGAAATTCATTAGGACAGTAATAAGAAATTACTTTCAATATACCCGGATTAACCAATCGTTCGCCACTATATCTGTCAATAAACCCGTCTTTTATGCACTGCTTAAATTTTATTTTATCCGTAACTCCTCTTTTTGACCGCTTAAAAACTTCAAAAGGATACTCGCTGTTGATAATTTCTTTAGCTTTTGTGTCGTTTTTATCCATTAATTGTAACGCAATCTTTTCAATTGTATCTGTTTTCAAATGATTACATCCCCCGAATCAGTCAAAATATTGGAAATGTTTTTTATAATTCTTCAGCCCTAAAGGTTGTATACCCCTCATAATAGTAACTGTGGTCGATGCCTTTCATATAGACCTCACGGCTGTTAATTTCATCGGTGAGCGCACCTTTCAGCAACACTTTAATCTCTACATCTTTAATCGGACTGCGTTCCATTGCGAGTAAGTAGTCTTCTTTATCTACCTTGCTCCAGTCAACAACTTTGCCGATTTCGTTTTTCAAAATATGGTCAAGCCAAATGCGAATGCTTCGACCGTTTCCCTCACGAAACGGATGAGCAATGTTCATCTCAACATACTTTTCTACTATCTCATCAAAATTTGACTGCGGCATTTTGTCAATATTTTCAAGTGCCGCCTGCAAGTACAAAAGCGGTGCAAAGCGAAAATTACCTTTTGCCATATTGACCGTGCGGATTTCTCCAGCAAAGTCAAAAATATCCTCAAAAAGGTATTTATGAATAGCGGCTAATGTCTTATATGTTCCGTCAGAAAGTAGCTTGAGAATGGCAAAGTCAAATAAATTAACAGCTTTCTTTTTACTGATTCGCTCTTCCTCTCGTGCGAGTTCGGCAGAATCGGTAAGCCCTAATTTATTTTCAAGCACCATATTGCACCTCCGAAATTTGATTATTTATCCGCCGCAATACCGGATTTCATCCAAGCGTCAATTTCGCTGACTTTGAATTTCCAAAGGCGTCCGATTTTTGCTGCGGGCATATTTCTTCTTTCTATCCAATCAAGTACGGTATCACGGCTGACGCCAAGATATTCGCATATTTCTTTCATTGAGTACCAGCGCTCGATGTTAGAATCCATTAGATTTTCCTCGCTTTCAGATAGTTACAATTATACAAGTTTAGTATATCACACAGAACGCTTAAAAGCAATGATTATTGCGGATTTATAAGGGAAAAGCAAGAAAAAGTCAAAATAAAATGAACTGCTTGCATAAACATAAAAGAGTTGAGGAATTGTATTCCTCAACTCTTTTTATTATAGTGTAACTTAATCACGGCAAAATTTCGAGCCAATAGCCGTCCGGGTCCTCAATAAAATAGATGCCCATTTCAGGATTTTCAAAGCAGATACAACCCATTTCTTCGTGCCTTTTATGTGCCGAGTCAAAATCATCTGCCTTAAATGCCAAATGAAATTCACATTCACCCAAATCGTACGGCTGCGGATGTTCTTTAAGCCAAGTAAGCTCAAGTTCAAAATCGCTTGAATCATTGCTCAAATAAACGATAATAAAATCGTCGGTTGTTTTTCGTCTGACCTCGTGCAAATCAAGTGCATCGCCATAAAACTTAATCGACCTATCCAAATCGGAAACATTATAGTTTTCGTGAATCATTCTAAAGCTCATATTTCTTCTCCTTTTGCTGATTCTGTGTTTTTTATTCGTGATTTATACTGCGGATATTCGGTGATAAACCTATCAATCACGCTCGGCTCGTTCCAATAATGCATTGGAAAAACGGCGTTGCAATCGACATGTTTCAAAAAATAAAGCATACCGTCGGCATAATGCTCCTCCTGCCTTGGGTCAAGGGGAACGAATGCGACATCAAAATGCGGGCCCTTGATTTTGTCAATCTCTGCACGGTACATGGAGGTCATATGGCGGTTGTCGGCTTCCGTCTCACCCTCCCAATGCCAATCGTTCAAATCACCTGCGTGGTAAATTGCGCCCTCGCTTGTCTTGACGATAAAAGCAACACCGCTGTCGGTTGAAAGAAGCGTACTAACCTGTGTGCCGTTGTCAAGAGTGTAGGTTTGATCGTGATAAGCAGTCGTAACTTTCACACCGGCAGGATATTTCTTTTTGCTGATATCTTTCGCCAAAACTGCCTGATAATTCGCACCCATATCATCAAGAATTTCAAAGATTTTCGGATCGAAATGGTCTTGGTGAAAATGACTGCAAAAGACGACAACTTCCTTGCTTTTATCAAGCCTCGGTATCTCGCCTTTGTAGTAATCAAAAACATAGTAGCAGTTCTCGGTTTCAACCAAAAATCCGCTGTGGTTAATGTATGTTATTTTCATAATCCACCTCTGCAAATTCGGGATTTTAAGCTACCGTCAAATTTCTTCAATTCCCAAACTTTTCAAATACGCATAAGTTCCATTGTAACACTCCGGCAGACGTGTGCTGTCTTCCCAAAAGCCGGTAGAGGTTTTATTGCCATTACCAAACGGCACGCAAATCACCATACCCGACCTTGCACGAGTTAGTAAAACGCGATATGCATTGAGCATATATTTTTGCAATTCTTTTTTATTTTCGCTATCTGCTGCCATAGACGCAGCCCGGAGCATACGCAGGAAGATACAATCCTACCGTCAATCTCACAAACAATCAAATGATGGTTTTTATCATCAATTATTTGTTGCCAAGTATTTCGCTGTGCTTCTCTAATCATAATAAATCCTTTAACATAATTAACTCGGTGTTTTCTTCTCGCAAATTCAGCTCTCCAACACATTTATAACCTAAACGACTATATAGGCGTTGTGCTCCTATGTTGTCACTTTCTGTTGAAAGCACAAGTCTGTTTTCGCCTTTTGAAATCATTTCTCTTTCCCAAAATTTCATAAGGGCAGTTCCTACACCTTTGTTTTGGAATTTTTCAAATACATAAAGTCTATTTACAAAAGGCCACTTCTCAATGAAATAGTTGTATTGCAACCATCCTAAAAAATCGTTGTCATCAAAGGCAAATATGGCTTGTTTGTTATCTGTCCAAGTTTTCCATCTGTTTTTTGATATTGAATCGTCAATTCTCAATATCAATTCGTAATCATCAAAATTTGCATATCTGATATTTTGCATATATTTCTCCAAATTTTCTATTTGATTGTTCAAAAAATCTATTTGGTGTTGTTCCAGAAGGCAAGCCTATTCTTTCAACCGTTGAATACCAAATTAAATATTTATCAAGTGAAATTTCGTTCTTCCATGCTTAAATCGTTGTGGTCAACGCATTACCGTGATAGCGGTCGCACAATTCACCTAATATTGCATTTGCGTCTTCATTTATAAATTCATCAAAACTATTATTATATAAGCATCGTGGATTGTTATTCATACTTCTTCCTCGATTCCTTAGTCATTCTTAATGTAATTATTATATCATAATTCTATATCATAAACAACGTTGCAAACGACAAACGAGTAAATTTTAGTACTAAGTCAAATATTTTTTTAAAAACACATCAACAAAACTTGAATTTTTCTCTGTATTATAGAGGGGTATTTTTTTGCTATGGTGAAATCAAATGTAAACAAGGTGTAAAGAATTTTGCAAAACACCCGAACAAAACGGGGATTTTTCTCCGTATAGTAGAGGGAGTTTTTTCTAAGCACTTTTTCTTTTTGCTTTTCACTCGGCAAAATATTCTCTCGAATAATTTGGAAGGAGGTTTTCGTATGCGTAAAAATTGCAGCGGGCAATATTTTCTTTTGCCGAACAGGATTTTTGATGAACGGTTATCGCCCAACGAGTTTATCGTTTATTCTTTTCTCGTTCGTGCAAAGGACTCGGCAGGGCAAAGTTTTTGGTCGGTGCCTATGATTGCGAAAAACTGTTCGATGTGTGCTTCCACTTGCAGAAAAGTTTTGCGTTCGCTGGAAAACGGTGGGTACATAACTATCTCAAAACGGTTCATCGGCGGCGAGCAAAAGAGCAATCTATACACAGTCAACAAGATTTAATGCACCGTGCTTTAGGGTTTATCGACAAAGAATATGAAAGGCTTTGATTTTGAAATTTTATGATTTTTGAAACGAAAATTGATGGCTTTTGAGTGGGTTTTGAAGCGGATTTCAAGCCGTCGATTTTAAAGCAGGATAAAGGGGTATGATTTTCGGGCATTGAAATGCCCGAAAACGCCGTCCGGCAAAGCCTGTCGGCTTTTCGATTCGTAATACTTTTGCGTATGATTCCAAATTCGTATGCAGTAAAGGGTGTTTTTCGCAGAAAATCAAGGCTTTTGCGTATTCACTTGAGCGTTGCCGTATGATAAACCTATTTTTGAAAAATCAGGCAACGCTGTGAGCAAAAATTGACGAGTTCAATCTAAAATGGAGTAACTCGTCGGACTTAAACTAAAAACGGTTTGTAGGCGATTTGTGCGAGCCTGTGAGCAAAATAGGAGGTTAATATGAACTACAAATTTACAACGAAAGGCAAATCAAATTAAAGGAGGCAGATATAAAATCATAGCAAGCGTGTTGCCTTATGGCAGCAAAGGAAATAAATTCTAAAGCATCAGGCAATAATAGTATTGAAAAATCAAGCGGGAGTGAAGTGAAAATCAATACACAAAACATTGCCGATGAGAGAATCAGCACGGAGCTTTGGATGCAGCATTTTGCAAATACGCTGCTGAATCAAAATGCCATTGACGACAAAACCTATCGCAAATTGATGGAAAAAATCAGCATGGAAGTCAATCGCAGATACGGAAAGCCGAACTGAAAAGATCTGTAAAACATTACCAAAAAAGGTATCAATCCCCTAATGAACAGCGGGGTGAAATACTGTAAAATAAAGCTGGATAATAGAAATTATTTGTGATATTGTCTGCTTGGAAAGGAGTAAAAATATGGATATATATTCAACTCGTGAGAGAATCAGAAAAGAAAACATCAACTTTATGAACTTGCCGTTGCGAGTAACATTTTACGCTCGTGTCAGCACGGATTTTAATGTGCAGTTAAATTCACTCGACAACCAAATAACATATTACACCGATTTCATCAGGAAAAATCCGAATTGGGAATATGTTGACGGTTATGTTGACGAGGGTATATCGGGCGTATCGACTGCAAAGCGTGAGCGATTCAACGAAATGATTGAGGACGCAAAGGCAGGAATGTTTGACCTGATTGTAACCAAAGAGGTGTCGAGATTTGCCCGTAACACGCTGGACAGTATTCGCTTTACCCGTGAACTTTTATCAAGCGGTGTGGCTGTGTATTTTCAAAATGACAACATAAATACCCTTGACGAGGACAGCGAATTGAGGCTGACGATTATGTCATCAATGGCGCAAGACGAGTCGAGAAAAATCTCTAATCGTGTGCGATTCGGTCATCAACAAGCCATCAAAAAAGGGACTGTTCTCGGCACAAACAATATGTACGGCTACATCAAAAAAGACGGCAAACTGATGATTGACGAAACACAAGCCGACTTTGTGCGAGAACTGTTTGAAATGTATGCCACGGGAAAATTCAGCATGAAGCAAATGGAAAAGCATTTTTACCAAAAAGGAATACGAAATTCTAAAGACAAAATGCTCTCCCACTCAACGATGAGCAACATCATACGCAACCCGAAATACAAGGGCTACTATGCCGGAAACAAGGTGCGAATTACAGACCTGTTCACCAAAAAGCAAAAGTTTTTGCCCGAGGAAGAATGGGTTATGTATAAAGATGAAACCGGCGAAACAGTACCTGCAATCGTCAGCGAGGAATTGTGGGACAAGGCAAACGAAGTGCTGTATATGCGAAGTCAGGATGTAATCACGGCACAGCACAAGACGGTGCATCAAAATCTGCTGACAGGCAAACTGATATGTGCGCACTGCGGTATGCCCTACTATCGCAAGGACGCAGTGAGCAAGGACGGAGAGAAAATCTCAAAGTGGGTATGCTCGGGCAAAATTAAAAACGGAGCGTCAAGTTGTCCGAGCCGAGCGATTTATGAAAGTGAAATCAAGCCGATTATTGAGGACATTTTCAAATCGGGGCAACAGCATATTGAGGAACTGTCGGCGTGTGTGTTAAAGCTTGTGTCCGAAGTCCTCGACACAAACGAAAACAAAGACGAGCTTAATAGGCTGAATCAAGAACTTATCACACGGCAAAAAATGAAAGCGAAGTTATTGCAATACAACGCTGACGGAAGAATGGACGACAGCGAATTCATACGAATGACTGCCGACTGCGATAACGAAATCAAGGACATTGAGAAAAAAATAAACGCCCTGAACAAAACATCAAAAACCGAGCGAGAGATGAAAAAAGAGCTTGCCGAAATCAAAACCATACTGAAAGCGGCGGAAAAGCACATTGACGGTGAGGAAATTGACAGAGCGTTTGTTGACCGATATATAAGCGATATTACGGTCTATCCCGACGAGGAAATAACACGCTTTGAGATACACCTTAAAGCCGGAACAACAGTCACTAAAACCCTTCAAAACCTTACGAGCCGTGCAGGTAGCAATAGTAAGAAAATGATTAAGGCTTACGAAGAGTCTATGAAATAATTATATTGACCTAAAGCAAGCGAGCGGGGCGACCTGCTCGCGTTTTTGTTTATAATATTGAGCGATTGTACTATGAACTAAGCTTTGTATCACTAATCACCGGTCAAAAATTTATGCCAAAAAATAGAATTAAATTTGTAGTATTAAACTTATGTATCTGAGCAAAATATTACAGAAGAAAATATTTTACCGTAAAGGGAGATTAAAATGAAAGCAACGGGTATTGTTCGCAGGATTGACGATTTGGGCAGAATCGTTATTCCTAAAGAAATTAGAAGATCGTTTAGAATAAAAGAGGGTGACCCCTCCTTAACAACATTGAAAGCGTCAGAGCATTTCCTCTCATCCCTCTTCAAACTCGGAACCCGCCTTGGTTGCTAGGTTTTTGACGATTATATAATTGCTTTCGTCCTACATAATTCGCTGAAATTATAATAAAAATTATAATCAAATTTGATGGCGGAAAATAACGCTTTTAAAAGTATCAAAAGGTATAAGAAGGATGGCTTTCGCTATCCTTCTTTTCAATATTTTCTGTTTGTTCAAAGAGTTAAATAATATGTGGATTACACACAGAAAAATGAATAATTGGGTAATAATATTGGGTACAGGAAAAACATAAAAAATTACATATTCCCGTAATATTAATGGTGATTTATGGGATTATGTCCGTAGACTGTTGACTTTTCCCGTAATTTATGGTATCTTTTAAGGGAAAGTTGAGGAGGTAAGGTTATGAGAAACTTTAATTACTCTGAAATCAGTAATAAAAAATGGGATTCCGAAGTACTTGGACTAATTGCAGCTATCTACAAAGAAGCAGGAAAGCAGGAATTGTATTTGAAACAACGCCCTGCTCAATTGGAAAAACTTGTGGAAATTGCAAAGGTGCAGAGTACGGAAGCGTCAAACTCTATCGAGGGTATTGTTACTACAAATACCCGTGTTCGTCAGCTTGTAGAAGAAAAGACGACTCCAAAAAACAGAAATGAACAGGAAATCGCCGGATATCGAGATGTGCTTTCCGCTATTCATGAGAGTTTTGATGCCATACCTATCACACAAAATTATATTCTGCAACTGCATAAGATGTTGTACAACCATATGAATAATCCAATGGCAGGCAGGACAAAAAGTGTACAAAATTATATTAGCGCCGAATATCCAGATGGTCACAGAGAAACACTTTTCACGCCGTTGTCTCCTTTTGAAACACCTGATGCATTAGATAAAATCTGTGAGGAATACAACCGTGTTATAGGCAATATGGAATTAGAACCGTTGATTGCAATACCTGTGTTTATTCACGATTTTCTTTGTATTCATCCTTTTAACGACGGTAATGGCAGAATGAGCCGTTTGTTGACTACACTGCTTTTATATCGCAGTGGTTTTTATGTAGGAAAATATATATCATTGGAAGCTAAAATTGCAAAGGATAAGGATTTGTACTACAATGCTCTTGCACAGGCACAAATCGGTTGGCACGATGGCAGTGAAGATAAACTGCCTTTTATTAAGTATTTGCTTGGCACTATTCTCTCTGCGTATAAAGATTTTCAGGAGAGGTTTGAACTTGTTGATGAAAAACTTACTGCTGTCGAAATTGTAAGAAAAGCCACAATGTATAAAATCGGAAGATTTACAAAGCAGGATATCCGTGAATTGTGTCCGTCATTGAGCCTGAGTTCAATCGAAGTTTCGTTGCGCAAGCTCGTTGAAGCAGGAGAATTAAAAAGAGAAGGTAACGGTAAAGGCACCTGTTATTATAGAATTAAATAGTAGCTTTTCAGGAGGGAAAAATTCTTCTAGGGTCGTGTTTTATGGTTGACAAACCTAACGATTTGGTGTAAACTGAACATATAGTTTGAAGGATTTTGTATCCTTTGAATCCCCATTGATGTTGGTAGCGTCAATGGGGATTTTTTTAGTCTTGACCAAGTATTTCCGTGTTATCATCCATTATAATTTTTTTAAGCAATTTCTTCAATACAAGTACTGTTCAGTGCGTCGTTCATGTTGGCAAATTCTTTAAGAGAATTGTATTCATTTATTCTCATTTTAAGTGAAACTCCTTTCGTATTTTCTTTATTAGAGCTAATTCCTCTTTTGTAGGTGGAACACCGGGGTTTTTTGTTATGGCTTAGATATACATGCCTGTGAGGTTGAATTCCGTTGTGAGGATGTGCTAATTCTATACTTACCGATTGTCTGTATTTTTCGTCATAATATGCTAAATGTTTAAGTTTACCATCTTTTACTATTGCATAAATTCTTTCCGATGTATGTGAAAATTCAAAACCGGGACTGTTTAGCTCAAAATAGCGAGACAATCTCGGTTCGTTTTAAATTATTAATGCTTTAATGTTCTATTTCAATATGTTTTTTGTCTTCTGCTTTTTTAAATGAAGATAACAACTCCAAAGCCTCTTTGATATTGTTTTGTGTAGATTTCTTTGGCGGTGTAAATTGCTTTTGGCTTGATGAAATCGTTTTGCAAATTTCACCATCGTCATCAAGGTCATCCCAGTTAGCTATAAACGGATGCAATTTTAAAAGCATATATTTATGGTTAGTTATCTCATCATCATTAATATATGTTGACAGTTGCTCAAATGTCGGAGCCTGCCAACCTCTTGACAGCATAAAATTAACCCATCTATAGTGCTCAATTTCAGCAAAATTATTATTTTTAAGATTATCGGGATTAAAGTCCTTTTTTATAACAGAGTCATTTATGTCATTTTCGCTTTTATAATATCCTGCAATAAACAAACGATATCTTAAGGCAATTGCTGTTGCAATTGAACTGTCAATATTATATTGATAGCTGTAAAATGAGTTTAATGGTTTATGATATTTGTCGGAACGCGATTCGCTTTCTTCAAGATTACAATAAACTTTATGCATATGGAGTGCCAGTTTCTCTAAAGAATTATTAGTTAAGGCGTCGTATGAATAAATAGTATCATCCATTCCAAAGAAGTATAAATCATATTTATTATACCAATAGTCTCCTTGATTTTGATTGCTCAAGGTGATTTTGTCTGCTAAATATGCTGTTTTTGAGTCTCTGCAATAAACTGCAATAATCGGTCTGCGCTTCATATCCTTTGAATTTGCCATAAATTGCTTTCTCAGATTGATGGCAAAATCTATATTCTCTTTGTCACTGCCAATATCAATAATGAAATAATTTGCGGAATTTAATCTTTTATAACATTCACCATCGTTATTTATAAAAATACTTTTGAAAGTATTTTTAATATTGCTTTTTTCATTTTCGCTCAGTCCATTATATTTACCATTAATCAGTTCATTATAGATAATATCTTCACCGCGTCCTTTCGGATCATTATCTTTTAATTCTTTATATGTTCCTTCTGAAATGTTATGTGATGCAACATTCAGCACAAATGAGGCGGAAACAGATTCGCTGTCAAATGAAAAAACGCTTGGCTTGATAATGTACTTTTCATCCAGCTTGATAATGTGCTTTTCATCAAGCGGAATATTGCTAACAGACTGCTTGTCATACGAAAGCAGTTTTTCCAATTCGGTAGAGAATTTATATTTAAATATTCCCGGCATTTCTGTGTATAATTTGTTATCCAATTCGGCTTTGATTGATTTATCACAGACAACTGCCGCGTTGACGGTATAGTTTGTTCCCATATATCCGATTGAAATGATTTCTCTGATTGCAGAAATATTGAAATTTATATTGTTGCTGATAACTATTGTATTGCTCTCGTTTGTATTATTTGACAACATCGGAGAGAATAATGGTTTTTCATATAAAAGCTTTTGTATTGAGTTTTTATATTTATCAATAATATGAGTTTTAAAATAAATGTCATCACCCATATCGCTGATGCTCGCATCAATAAACATAGAGGCATAATCATAATTTGCCTTAATAAATATATCAAAGCGGTTGATGAAATCAATTCTGTCATTTCTTTCTTTTCTATTTAATGTTTCATTATAAAGCCTATCTAAAATTTCAATAGCTTGATTTAAATTTTCTTGCTCATCATCACTGAAAAGGCATATTATTGCTTCTTTCAGTGATTTTTCTTTAATGAGTTCATCAATGCATTTTTTTATTGAGGCGAATTCATATATGCCTGATATTTCTGTATACGAAAAATTCGCATTTATTGAAAATACAGAGTATTCTTTAGGCAAGGTTTTGAGCAATGCTTTTGTTTGATAATTGTTGCTGTTAATTATGCAAATTTTTTTCTTTGATTCGGTATTGAAACATTTGCTGAAATCAGCAACTTCTCTTTTGTGTTTGATTATTTTTGTGCGTGCCAACTCATTTCCCAATTTTAACGCCTTTTTAAAATGCTCGTTTGCTTGATTGATAAGTTCGTTCTTTTCTTCGCAAAGCCCCAAATAATAGTAGTAGAATTTCTGCTGTTCCGTGTTAAGACTATCCTCTTTCTCTTTTAAGTTTGACAGAGTTTTATCTATTTCATTAAAATTTTGGTCAAAATTACTTGACAGCTTTTTTAAATGTATCAGTATCGCTGCATCGGGATGATTTAATTTAACAGCATTTTTTAACCTTTCCTCACATTTATCCTTGATGTTTTCAGTATTAAATTTTTCGAAATTTCCGTTATATATTTGATAAAGAAGAAATTGTGCATCCGAGTTTTTATCGAATTGCTTTGCGGTTAATATGCTTTCTGCATCTTTGATTTTTTTGCATTTTATTAATGCTTGTGTATAACTGAGTAAAGAAGTTTTCTCCAATTGAGATAATTCTTTACTATCTTCAAGCTTTTTATCAGTTAAAGCAGCAATTAATTTGCCAAAATTCAATTCACATAACTTTTGGGCAAATTCAAACTCACCTTTTATAATGCTGTTTTTTATGAATTCACCAAGCACTTCTTTTTCATCATTATCATTTTTGTCAAAAGAAAGCCAGATTTTATCTAATGTTTTGAATAATTCTTCCTTTATGTCTTCTTTATTTTTTGATTTCTTGTTCAATTCAGATGCTACACTTGAAATTAAGTATTTAGCATGCGGATAACCTTTGGTTTGTCTTTGAAGAATTATAACAGAAATAAAAATACGAACAAGAATGTTTTTATACAGTTTTTTCTTTAAAAGCTCCTCATAAACCGATATGTATTTTGAATAAGCCTTAGCTGTTTCTTCATAACTGTCAAAGCATAAAACTTGTTTTATATCTTCAATGTTCTTTTTATTCTTTTCACTGTTTTCATCTTTTTTATCCTCTTTAATATCTACCGAAAATAACGCTGTTTTCATTTCGTTTAAAAAATCGCACAGTTGGTTGTTTTTAATGATGCATGTATCGCTCTTTTTTTTAAATTCTTTAATAAAAGGCGAAATTCCGTTTTCGTTAAAGTGTTTTATTACTTCATTACCGAGTGTGTATGTATTAGAGCTGTTTGTAAAATGCCGATAGTAAACTTTTTGGCATTCTTTTTTATCATCATATTTATTGTTTTTTTCAATAATTTCATCAAATTTTTTGATTAAATCATTCGGCATAAACAAATTAATTTGGCTAATGGATGATTCTTGTTCATTTTCATTACTGTTTTCAAATTCCAAAATTTTGTTTGAAAATAAATCCTTTAATACTGACGACAGATTAAAAAAGCCTTCTTTAGAATGTTGATTTATAGTAAAAAACTTACTTTCTTCCATTTTAATATAACTCCTCTTAATAATATACACTATAATCTACACTCATTTTAACATATGCGTTGTGAAAATCAATACTCTAATAATAAAAAGCATCTTGAATTGGAAGGCTTTTAAATAAATTTTTTTAATTCTTCCGTGTATTGGAAGTGAAATTATTGGCATTGGAAATTCAGTATGAGAAAATGGGCTTGTAAGAAACAACGGAGCATTTTTCTTACAGGGAGGTGATTTATATGAAACCACGGTAACTGAAAAATAAAAGAGAAAGGAGGGTGCCGAACCGAATTTATTTTATCAAGAACATAAACAATTAACCATTAATAAAATTAAGGAGATATAAATTATGGGATTTTATGATTCAAAAGGATATTGGAGAAACGACGGCGACAACTATTACGACGGAGAGGGTCATTACAGACATTCCGGTGACGCTTTTTATGACAGTAAAGGTTATTACAGGCATAAAGGAGACGGCTTTTATGACGGCAAAGGCTATTGGCGCAACTCCGGAAGCTCGGGCTATTATGATGCAAAAGGCTACTGGCGAAATAAATAATTATAAAACGATTTACATTTAATTTAATTTTGGAGGAATTATTATGAAAACTATTACTAAATCAAACTTAACTAAAAAAATCTTGTCAATCTTTTTCGCAATTATTGTAGGTGTAAGCGGTGTTATCGGTACTACAATGGCGGCACAAGCCGCAGTGCCGGTAAGAACGGGACGATTTGACGGCGGAACAACTGTATATTTAAGCCGAGACAGTAGAGGCAGACTGAAAAATGCCGAGGCGAAAATTTGCAGTTTTTCGAGAGACGGATTTAGGTCATCGGGTAAAATCAAAGTTACATTATATAATGCAAGAAACGGCAGATACATTACATCTTTTGTGACAAATTCGGGCAGAAAGATTAAGTTGGGCAACGATCATGCAGGGTATATTATTAGGTTAAGTGCATATAAAAAGCCCGGAAATTCAACTATAACCATGGGCAATAACTGGACAAATCTTGGAAAATGTTATTATTGGTCAATAGATTGCTCAAAGAATTGTCACTTCTAAACGCATTTGTTTGTCGCTGACCAATCTCAATTAATACCGCATTAAAGTTTTTCAGCAGTATAAGGACAAGCCCTATTTTTGCTTAGGCGGAAGTAGGGCTGATTTTACAACAACACTGTCAATGGTTGTGTGGTGACTAATTATCAGTAAGGTTTAATTTAAGGCAAAAGGAGACAGAAATATGTTTTATTACAATCAAGATATTATTAATTGCAGAGATACAGTTTGTGGAACTGTTGTCGGCGGCTCAAAGGACGGATTGTTTATCAGATTGGATAATTTTGATATGGCTTTTGCTGCATTCGGATATTTACCAAGCGGGGCAAGAGTTCTCTGTACAGTGTTTAAAAAAGCAACTCGTAATAATTATGCTCATGTGGGAGTTGACACGGTTTTGTCAGATTATGAGATAGTTGCTTAAAAATAAAGTCTTAAGGAGATAAAATGGTAGTTTTAGAGAAAGGATACAGCTCGGTAATTGCAATTCCGATTGAGAGTAAGCTGTTTGAAAATGGACATGTTTTCGTTGAGGGAGAAATAACATCCGAGTCAATTAATGAAATAAAAAAACAGATTATGTATCTTATAGGTACATTTGAAGATAAGCCGATATATATACATATCGATTCTCCGGGCGGAGATATAAATGCGGGGCTTGTTTTGTATGACGTTATTCAAGCATATGCAGATAAAATTTATCTTGTTTGCACAGGCAGGGCATGCAGTATGGCGGCTGTTTTGCTGGCATCAGGCAAGAAGGGTCACAGATATATGTTCTCAAACAGCGAGGCGTTGGTGCATGAACCGTTAATTGCAAATCAGTTTTCGGGTAATTGTTCTTCAATCAAAGCAACTTCTGAAAGACTTATAGAAATTAAAGAAAAAATAAACAAACTCCTTGCAAAGCATACAGGAAAAAGCCTAAAACAAATTGATAAGGCAACAAGCTTTGACAATTATTTGAATGCGCAAGAGGCTGTTGAACTAGGGCTTGTCGATAAAATTGTATCATTCAAAGACATAATGGAGGAGAATACCGATGGATAGATTGATTTTTGGCAAAGGGGTGCAATTCAGCACCGATGAAAGAAAAACGCATTTAAATAATAATGTTTGCATTATCGGAGCAACCGGAAGCGGAAAAACTCTTGGCTTAATCCAACCGAGATTGATTTATAACAGAAGCACGAACTTGATTGTATCGGATCCTAAAAGAGAATTAATAGAACCGTACAGGAATTATTATGAAAATTTAGGATATACCGTTTTAGAACTGAATGTTTCCAATCCGTTATTGACGGATGTTTGCTGTGACCCTATGGAATATGTTGCGTGTCATAAGGACATAAATGCACTTGCAAGAGCGATTGTTGACCTGACTCCTCAACGCCCGAACAGTTCGGCAGATTCTTATTGGGAAAACAGCAGTTGTAATGTTGTGAAATTCGCTATGTATTATAAATTAACATTTGACAGTTATCCAAGTATTGTCGATGTGGTTGAATTTATTGAGAATCTTGAGGTGGATGAAAGAAATTCGTTAATGAGCACAAATGTTGACCATATAGTTGAAGATGTTAAAAATAAAGAACCGAATCATCCTATGATAGCCCCGTATAATTCGTTTAAGACTGCTCCGATAAAAACCGCAGGTTCAATTTTTACAACTATAAAAACAACATTATCAAATGTTTTTTCAGAAGATGTAAAGGATGTTATCAAAGGAAATCCGACTCTCGATTTGGAAAAATTCACAAAAGAAAAATCCATTCTTTTTATAACTGCCGACGGTGCGGATGAATATGAGGATGCCTTTATTAATTTGATTTTTGACACTCTTATTCAACAGCTTACAAAAATTGCCAATACATATCCCGATAAACGATTGCCTATTCCGGTCCATTTGATATTTGAAGATTTTGCGGCGAGTACAAAAATATCGTCATTTCCGAGTCAAGTATCAAAGTTCAGATCAAAAAATATTAGCTCGACAATCGTATTGCAAAGTGAAACTCAACTTGACGGAATGTTTGGCGAAGCTGACGGAACGACGATAATAAACAATAACGATACGCTTATTTATCTTGGCGGAAATGATATAAAAACCGCTCAAAATATCGCAATTAGGCTTAATTGCCCCATTGAAAAGGTATTGTATATGCCGCTTGATAAAATATGCATTTTCAGGAGAGGCTCAAAGCCGATTGTTGCCGATAAATATCAAACACTTAATGACAAAAAATTTATTAAACTGCAAAACGATTATAAAAAAAGCCTGAATAAACGGAATAAAAGCAATGCTGCTTCGGCTATTAGCAAAAAAGAAACCGAAAGCAAAGATTTAAAAAAGCACTGCACGGTAAATAAGCCAGAGGTGAAATTTTATGATTCTTTGGCGTAGCTTATATCCGATTAAGACTGCGAAATCAATTTTGCGGAGTATGGATGTCGGCAATTCAATTAAATTTTCTTGAATACATTTATTGTGTATGCTAATATTAAATTGAACTTATTACCGTTTTAAACTGCTTAATATTGCTAAGCACAAGGAGAAAAACATGAAAAAAATAAAAATATTTATCGGTTCATCTGTTGACAAAAAAGAGTTTGAAATAGAAAGAGAAAAATTAGGTTCTTTCATTAACGGACTAAACAGAGAATATATTAAGCGAGGAATATTTGTTGACCTTTATGACTGTGAAACAGTGTCAAATAAAATGAGGTCAGAAGGCTCTCAAAAACAGCACGATGATTATATCAAAAACGAAGCTGACGCAACATTCTTTATGTTTTTTAAGAAAGCAGGAGAGTTCACCCTGCACGAATTGCAGGTGGCAAGGGATGCACTGGTCAATAAAAACAGACCCGATATTTTTACATATTTTAAAGTCGTCGGTGATGATATAGAACAGACCGACGAAATTAAAAAGGCAGTTGATGTTATTGCCAATTCTTACGGACACTATTTCAGCAAATTTACTGATGCTGATACCATTAAGCTTGCAATGCTCCAATATATTGTTGAAAAACTCAATGACGGTTCATCCGTTACAATCAATGACGCAACGGTTTATGTTAACAATACAAAGATAGACGGGATTTCTATTGACAATATTTTTGCGTATCAAAATAATACGGAATACAAAAAACTGCAACAAGATATTGACGATTTAACTGTTTCTATAGACAAAGTAATTGAAAACAAGCAGTTTGATAATATAGAATCACTCACGGTTCAAAAAGAAGAAAAAGAAAAACTTCTTGCAAAGCTTGAAAACGATATTCTCAATATGCTCATTAAAATGCAAAAGGAGTTAAAAAAGGGCAATACAGACCCGATTTGTGTGCGCGCTTATCAGTTGCTTGAAATGGGCAAAATTAAAGAAGCGCAGGCGCTTTTCCCCATTGATGTGCTCAAAGCAAAATCTAAAAATCTATTCCTTAAAAATGAAATATTACAGCAGGAAAATGCAGACATTGTTGAATATGCAAAAATACGCATTGAGGCATTAAATCTTGATGTTTCAAATCCCGACAGATTCAAAATGATAGAGGATACATATGAAACGGTTATAGAGAATGCCTTTATTTGTTACGATAATGAATTGCCATATGACTTTTCAGTGTTTTTATACGTTCAAAACAAGTCACAAAAGGCTTATGAAGTTGCCAAAAGACTTGAAGGATTGTATTTGCTTAACGGCGATAAATTCGAAAAGTTTGAGGTTGCTCGCTTATATAACATTTTAGGCAGTATATGTGAGCATTTGTCTTTATACGATGAACAGGAAGACTATTATTTAAAAGCAATTAAAATAAGAGAAATTTTAGCAAAAAATAATTCTGAACGTTTCAATCCTTATTTAGCAAATAGCTATAATAATGTAGGCGTTTTTTATGACGAACAAGGCAAACCAAATAAAGCTGAAGACTATTTTTTTAAAGCGATTGAAATATATGAAGATTTGGTAAAAACCAATCCCGAGCGTTTCAATCCGGATTTAGCAATGAGCTATAATAATGCAGGTGCTTTTTATAATAATCATGGTAATCCCAAAAAAGCAGAAAGTTATTATTTAAAAGCAATTGGAATAAGAGAGGATTTGGTAAAAACCAATCCCGAGCGTTTC
>ERZ1034844.208-NODE-208-length-34424-cov-4.036748_pt1 | contig 34424 bp, 32 predicted proteins | sample MGYA00520594_ERZ1034844 | MGnify/ENA primary metagenome ERZ1034844 (study PRJEB33766, sample SAMN09781733) | gut metagenome | biome: gut microbiome | host: Homo sapiens | place: Madagascar | study: EMG produced TPA metagenomics assembly of the PRJNA485056 data set... | reverse complement strand
CATCAAGAGCTTGAGGAAGGTGGATTTTCCCGTTCCGTTGTCGCCCAGAAGTGCAATTCGTTCGCCGCCCTGCACCAGCAGATTTACGTCCGAAAACAGCGTCCGATCCTCAAAGCCCATGGAGAGATCCCGGAGTACCATCACCTCGTCGCCATGGAATTCCCGCTGACCAAAAGATGCCTGCATGGTCTTCTCCCGGGTGGGGCGCTCGGTTTTCTCGATGCGGTCTATGCGGCTCTGGATGCTCATAGCCCGGCGGTAGAGCGTGCGGTTGTTGATGCCCCAGCCCTTCATCCGTTCCATGGTATAGGACAGTTGGGCGATTTTCGCCTGCTCCTGCTCGTATTGCTTCAGCTGGAGTTCGAACCGGGCCTCCTTTTCCTCCACGTAGAAGGAATAATTGCCGCTGTAATTCTCCGCCTTGCCGCCCCGAAGCTCCACGATCCGGTCTACCACCTGATCGAGAAAATACCGGTCATGGGAGATGGTGAGTACCGTGCCCTTGAATTTCAGCAGGTATTCCTCCAGCCATTCCACGCTTTTCATGTCCAAATGGTTGGTGGGCTCGTCCAGCAGCAGAATATCCGTCTCCTCCAGCAGCAGCCGTGCCAGGTTCACTCTGGTCTTTTCGCCGCCGGAGAGCATGGTAAAGTCCTGGGTACGCATTTCCTTGGGGATACCCAAGCCGTTGCAGATTTTGTCCACATTCACGTCCATGTCATATCCGCCGCCGGTCTGATAGCGGTTGGTGAGCCGGTCATATTCCCTCAGCATGGAGTCGGTGACTTCTTCGGTCATCTGCTGCTCCAGCTGCTGCATTTTCTTCTGGATATTCCGGAGCTCATGGAAGGCGCAGCGGAGCACATCCTCCACGGTATAACCCTGGGGATACTTAGGAATCTGGGAAATCAGCCCCAGCTTTTTCCCCGGCGCAATCTCTACGGTGCCCTCGTCATAACCGATTTCTCCGGTAAGGATACGGAACACCGTGGTCTTACCGGCGCCGTTTTTTCCCAGCAGGCCCACGCGCTCGCCCAGCTGCACCTCAAAGCTCAGTCCGTCCAGCAGGTTGTTGCCCACCTCAAAGGACTTCACAAGATCTTTTACAAAAATGTCTACCATAATTTCTTCCCTTATCCGCAGAAAAGACCGCCACTGCCGGGGGAAAATCCGTGCACCCGTCCCGGATGGGACGGAATGCTGGGATCTCCCCTTCCCCGCAATGACGGTCTTCGTATTGAATTAGCCTCTGGAATAGTTGGGTGCTTCCTTGGTGATGGTAATATCATGAGGATGGCTCTCAATGAGACCGGCGCTGGTGATGCGCACGAACTGTCCCCGTGCCTGAAGCTCGCCGATGGTAGGGCAGCCGCAGTAGCCCATGCCGGAGCGAATGCCGCCCAGCAGCTGATACACGGTGTCGGACAGGCTTCCCTTATAAGGAACGCGGCCCTCAACGCCCTCGGGCACCAGCTTGGAGTTGCCCTCCTGGAAATAACGGTCCTTGGAACCCTGGGCCATGGCAGCCAGGGAACCCATGCCGCGGTATACCTTGAACTGACGGCCCTGATAGATCTCGGTCTCTCCGGGGCTCTCCTCGCAGCCTGCCAGCATGGAGCCCATCATAACGGTGGATGCGCCTGCTGCCAGTGCCTTGACGATATCGCCGGAATACTTGATGCCGCCGTCGGCAATGATCGGCACGCCATACTGCTTTGCAGCGCAGGCGGCGTCATAAATGGCGGTGATCTGCGGCACACCGATACCTGCTACCACACGGGTGGTGCAGATGGAGCCGGGGCCAATACCAACCTTAACGCAGTCGGCGCCGGCCTCGATCAGGGCCTTGGTGCCGTCGTAGGTTGCCACGTTGCCAGCAATGAGCTGGGCATTGGGGAACTGCTTTTTGATGTTCCGCACGCACTCGAGAATGTTCTTGGAATGACCGTGGGCGCTGTCCAGTGCCAGCACGTCGGCGCCGGCCTCCAGCAGGCCGCCTGCGCGATCAACCACGTCGGCAGTCACACCAATGGCAGCACCGCAGAGCAGACGACCGGACTCGTCACGGGCGGAGTTGGGGTATTTGTCTGCCTTCTCAATGTCCTTAATGGTAATCAGGCCCTTGAGGCGGAAATCCGCATCGACAATGGGGAGCTTCTCGATCTTGTTTTTCCGCAGAATCTCCTTGGCGCCCTCCAGGGTGATGCCCTCCTGGGCGGTAACGAGGTTTTCATGGGTCATCACTTCGGAGATGGGACGGCTCAGGTCGGTTTCAAACTTCATGTCGCGGTTGGTGATAATACCAACCAGCTTCCGATCCTCCACACAGATGGGCACACCGGAAATCTTATATTTGCCCATCAGATTATCGGCGTCCTGAAGAGTATTGTCGGGAGCCAGATAGAAGGGGTTGGTGATGACGCCGTTTTCCGAGCGCTTTACCATGTCAACCTGTTCAATCTGCTGCTCAATGCTCATGTTCTTGTGGATAATACCGATGCCACCTTCACGGGCCATAGCAATTGCCATTCTATACTCGGTAACCGTATCCATTGCAGAAGAAAGCAGGGGGATATTCAGGTGAATTTTGCGGGTCAGCTGAGTTCCCAGAGAAATCTGGCGGGGTACGACCTCACTGGCTGCGGGAATCAGCAGCACGTCGTCAAAGGTCAGCCCCTCTTTGTAGAACTTCTGTGCCGGATTGTCATTTACCATCATGCAAACCTCTCCTTTGTGTCCGTAGATATTATTATGATATTCTACTCATTTTGCGTCTTTTCGTCAAGGATAATTCAGCGGTACGGCTGAAATTGTACAGTTGCTTCAAACCGGCGTTTCCCATCGTCGCTGCATCCGTCAATATAACAACTATTCTCCTCCAGTAACCGGGAAATCTCCATGGTCTCCCCTTCCTTGCACTCCTGGGAGTAGTTGAGCTGGAGCTCGGAAATGAACCGTCCCTCCAGCTCCTGAGACGCGAGGGCGTCCGCCAATACGTCGGCATAGCGGGTATTGTTCATATGTCCGTTGACGTCCAGATCGGAATAGCGAACCGTCCGGTCATACACGTGCTTTTTGTCCTTGGGGCAGCGAATCAATCGAAGCTGCCGCTCCTTTACCTGCTCCGGCGGGGCAGAAATGGCGATGTTTTCGATGGAGCTGGGCCGCAGCATCTTTCGGTTGTCGATGTCCGCCACAACCCAGGCCGCCACAGCCTCGCCCACCTGCTCGTTTCCCACAAACAGGTCATAGTCCCGGTAGACGATCAGACTGGATGCGCCCCGGTGCCAGGTGGAAATGGTCAGCTGCTCCCCTGCATGGAGGGGCCGCGTGACCCGATACCACACCCGGGCCAGGATCCAGCAGGCATGGTATTCCTCCACCAGATAGTCCCGGTCCATATGGAGCACCGCTGCATGATCCGTGCCCAGCTCCTGGAGCATCTGGAGCATGGCCGCAGGGCGGATGTTATCATAGAGATCCACCGACGAAGACCCGATCTCCATGGTTCTTGTGTAAATTTCATTCATAATACATGCCTCATAAAAACAGACTGGAAATTATCGCAATCATCCTGTATACTGATCTCAGGATTCCCTTGATAAAATCATTATACACAATTTTCACAGAATAATCAAGGCGCGGACGCGCCATAGAAAGGCGGAGCAATATGGCAGAGCAGCTATATACCATTCCCATTAACGAGGCATTTGACGAGAAGGAGGGCTGCCCTCTGTGCCGTCTCCGTCAGAAGCTGGAGGATCAGAGCCTCAAATACATCATGGGCGCGGCTATGATGGAGCCGGACATTCGGATCGTCACCAATCAGCTGGGCTTTTGCCGGACACATTTTCACAAGATGCTGGGCATGGGCAACCGTCTGAGTCTGGCACTGATGCTGGAGAGCCATTTAGACAGCGTTGCCGCTCTGGTGCCCGAGGAAAGCAATCAAAAGCCCGGACGGCTGGGCAAGCTCAAGAAATACGATGGTGACTCCCCTGCCCCCCAGCTTATGGCTCAGGCAGAAAGCTGCTATGTCTGCCGCCGCGCCGCGGAGTTTGAGAAAAAATATGTGTCCAACGTGATCTACATCTGGAAAAAGGACGCGGCCTTCCAGGAAAAGCTCCGGGCCCAGCCCTATTTCTGTCTGGAGCACACCGCTGCACTGCTGGAGCAGGGGCAGAAGGATTTAAGCGAAGCCGCTTATCTGGCTTTTTCTAAAGATGTTCTGGCTCTGGCCCGAAAGCAGCTCAAAGAACTAAGGGCCCATGTGACGGAGTTCTGCCGGAGCTTTGACCATGAAAACGCCGGAAAACCCCTGTCCCAGGAAGCAAAGCAGGCCGTGGAGGATACGGTTGCGTTCCTCTCCGGGGATTTCCAGCGTAATTAAAAAACATCGCTGCCCCCCTTCCAGTTTGGAATCGGAGGCAGCGATCTTGTTTTATCATTACATACTGATGAGGCCGCTGTTCTTCATCTGAAGCTGAAGCTTGTCGGCAATCAGCGCGATGAACTCGGAATTGGTGGGCTTGCCCTTTGCCGTGGACACGGTATAGCCGAAGTACTTTTGCAGGATCTCCAGGTCGCCCCGATCCCACGCCACCTCAATGGCATGGCGGATGGCGCGCTCTACCCGTGAGGGCGTTGTACCGAACGCCTTGGCCACCTGCGGGTACAGCACCTTGGTAATGGCGTTAATCACATCCATATCCTCCACTGCAATAATAATGGCCTGACGAAGGTACTGATAGCCCTTGATGTGGGCCGGAACACCGATCTCGTGGATAACATTGGTGACCATGGTTTCGATGGCGTTCTGCCGCTGTACCGTGGTAACGCGGCCTGCCGCCGGCGCGGTATTGCGCAGCATCTCCAGATTCCGCACCACTGCCTCCATGGCACAGGGCTTCATCATAAAGTAGCTTACCCCAAGCTCTGCCATCTGACCCATGAGATACTCGCTTGCAAAGGTGCTGATCACCATGACCATCGGCTTCAGTTGGGAATTCCGCAGCTGACTGAGCACCCCAAGCCCATCCATACCGGTCAGCATTGGATCAAGGATCAGGATATCCGCTCTGGTACGGAGCATCGTATCCAGGATGACCTCGCCATCGCCGGAGATTCCAACCACCGAAAAGCCGCCGTTCTGTTCCAGTGTGCTTTTCAGGGACTCTGCAAAGGCCTCATTGCCGTCTGCAATCACTACGTTTAATACGGTTTCCATAGATTATATCCTCCCCAAACTGCCCTAATGGGGCAGTCATTTTTGTTTTGTAAGCTTACGCCAATAATCTACCATAAAAAGCCACTTTGTTCAATCTTTTTCCTGCATTTTTCTTCCAAATACTTTTTTATCATATTCGACGGGATTCGTCAATAGGGTTTTTAGAAAAATTACAAAAAAATCCTCTTTCCCAGACCAGGAAAGAGGATTTTGAGGTTCAGATGAACTTAGGCAATGCGTCTTGCGCCATAATAGCGGCTGGAGTAGTAGCTCTCACTGAGGCTGGAGATCTTTACGCCGCCGTTGGCTGCATGGATGAACTGGCCACCGCCGATGTAAATACCAACATGGGTAATACCGGATGCGGAGTATGTATTGGCGAAGAACACCAGATCACCGGCCTGCAGGCTGTCGTAGGAGACATAGGAACCGTTGGAGTACTGGGCGTCGGCGGTACGGTTGATGGAGTAGCCGCACTGACGGAATACATACTGGGTAAAGCCGGAGCAGTCAAAGCCGGAAGGAGAAGTACCGCCCCAGACATAGGGAACGCCAAGGTAGTTCTGGGCAACACTCACAATGGAGCTGCTGGAGCCGGAATCATAGGAAGGCTCTTCATAGGCAGGCTCCTCGTAAGCGGGTTCCTCATAGGCAGGCTCCTCATATGCGGGCTCCTGGCTGTTGTCTTCCACATAGTCGTTGGAAGGCGTGCTCTGTGCAGGCGTGCTGGTGGGCTGGGAAGCACCGGGCTTCGTTGCCGCTGCCTGCTGTGCCTTTGCCGCAGCAGCCTCGGCCTCTGCCTGTTCCCGGGCAACAATGGCATTGTAGGACTCAACGTTGGTGCTGCCATCGGATGCATCATTGGTGGTGCTCATCAGAGATGCCAGCACATAACCGGTGGTGTTGCCATACTGCACCTTGTACCAGTCGCCGTCCTGCTCCAGCAGCGTGCAAAGGCTGCCGTTATACAGCACGTCGGTCTTGGTGGCGGTGGAATCGGGCTCACTTCTGAGATTCGCAGCGGCACACTGGATCACAGCGTAATCATAAATCTTCTCAGCGGGGATCTCGGCGGTGGGATCCACCAGGTCGCTGCGGACATAACCGGTAGAACCATTTACGTCCACCTGATACCAGCCATCGGTCACACCGGTGATGGTAACAACCTCTTCCTCCTCCAGAGAGGCAACGGGCGCGCTCTCGGTGTCAGCGGAAGAACGGATATTAGCGGCGGCACACTTGATGAGGCCGTAGCCCAGCTGGGCCTGTCCCTCCTGCTCCAGGGACATATAGTCGGTGCTGACAAAGCCGTTCACGCCGTCACAGCTGACCCGGTACCAATCGCCCTCCTGGGAGAGTACCACGGCCTGCTGCCCCTGATCCAGGACTGCAACCACGGCTGCGTCCATGTTGGGGTTCTCGCGGACGTTGACGCCCAGCGCAGTAACCGTGCCGACACCCAGTGCCGTACCCGTGAGGACATCGCCAACTTCAACAGGAACATCCTGCTCGGTAATACCAGCTGCGGCGGAATCAGCCTCATGGATGGAACCGGTGTCTGCGGCCATTGCAGCAGATCCTAATGCAAGAGATGCTGCCAGTACAAACGACAGCATCTTTGCAGATCGATAAATCTTGACATTCATGATATGTAACCTCCGTTTGTTGCTCTGTGTAAGGGAAAAATTATTTCGAGTTTGCATTCAGCGCCCGCTCCAGCCATACGCTGCCCACATCCAGGGCAGAATAAATGCCGTCTTTTTCGGAGCGCTTTGTCACTCTGTCGCGGGATCTCACATTGGGATCCGTCAGCTGGAGCTGAACGGAAACCTTGGACGCAATCTCCTCGCCGCCGACGGTCTTGGTTTCCAAAACCTGCATCATCACAATATAGGGATCTGCCATAGATCCGTAGTAGATGATGTTGTCCTTTCGCATCAGGGGGCGACCCTTATACAGGAGAGTTTTCTTGGATTCTGTAGCCATCTTGTTTCTCCTTTCAGCGAATGTAACCGAATTGTAACACATTGTATCGGATATGTCAACCATTTCAGCGCATTCTTTCGTGAAGTTTTTTTGAAGGTGTCATTGGGGTTACAGAGTCAACAAACGGAAGAAGCCATATTCTATTGTCAAAACATCTTGGAAAACAGGGAAAAGCGCCGGAAAAAAGCGCCCCGAGCTCCAGGGCGCTTCTCGGAATTTCATCACTTAAACAGATAATTGCGAACCAGTTCCTCCATAAGCTCGTCCCGGTCGATCTTGGTGATTTCGGTGCGAGCGCCGTTATAGTTGGTGATGTAGGTAGGATCCTCGCTGAGGAGATAGCCCACAATCTGGTTGATGGGGTTGTAGCCCTTCTCACTAAGGGAGCAATACACCGATGTGAGAATCCGCTTCATCTCCCGGTTGGTGTCATCCGTTACATGAAATTTTATAGTCTGGTCTTCCATCGGCTCAGCCTCTTTTCCTGATGATTGAGGCAATACCACATCCATGCGGCACTGCCTTGATACTATTTTACCGCAAAACCGGTAAAATGTAAAGGGATTCCTGTCGTCTTTACAGAAAGTTAAGATTTCGTAGTTTAGCAGTTTACGTATTGTGGTCGGAAACGTGCATTTTCTTGAGATTGCCGATTTTCCGGCTGCGTTTCTCCATTTCCGCCAGCACGTCCTCCAGCGGAATATTCAATTCTGCCATCATCACCAGCACATGATAGAAAAGATCGTTGATCTCCCCCACCGTGTCCTCAGGCACCTCGTTCTTGGCTGCAATGATGGTCTCGGCGCTCTCCTCCCCTACCTTCTTGAGGATCTTGTCCAGGCCCTTTTCGAACAGATAGCAGGTGTAGCTCCCCTCCATGGGGTTCTGCTTCCGATCCAGAATCACCTCATACATATCCTTGAGAATCGTATCGCTCATTTGATCTCCTCCAGTTTGTTGTAGAAGCAGGACACCGCGCCGGTATGACAGGCCGGGCCCGCCGGTTCTGCCAGCAGCAGCAGCGTGTCGGTATCGCAGTCCGTGTAGATTTCCTTCACATACATAAAATTGCCGGAGGTTTCGCCCTTATTCCAAAGCTGCTTCCGGCTTCTGCTCCAAAACCAGGCCGTCCTGGTCTCAAAGGTCTTCCGCACGGCTTCTTCGTTGGCAAAGCCCAGCATCAAAACCTGACGGGTATGGATATCCTGCACGATCACCGGGATCAGCTCGGATTTTTGAAATAGCTCTTTTACGTCAAACATGATTTTCCTCCTACCGCACGGGAATACTCCGCTGCCGGAGATATTCCTTCACCTGAGGCACCGTCAGCGTTCCATAATGGAATAAACTCGCCGCCAGTGCCGCATCACATCCGGTTTTGTCAAAAACCTCGTAGAAGTCCTCCAGCCGTCCCGCACCGCCGCTGGCAATCACGGGGATAGAGACCGCATCCACCACGGCCTTGGTCATCTCCAGATCAAAGCCCGCCTGGGTTCCGTCGGCATCCATGGAGGTCAGGAGGATTTCTCCGGCCCCCAGCTCCTGCCCCTTTTTCGCCCATTCTACCACGTCAAGGCCGGTGGGGGTACGACCGCCTGCGATCACAACCTCCCAGGTGCCGTCGCCCCGGCTTTTTCCGTCGATGGCCAGCACCACGCACTGGCTGCCGAACTGCTCTGCCGCCCGGGCAATCAGCTCCGGATCCTTTACCGCCGCAGAGTTCACGGAAATCTTATCCGCCCCGGCCCGGAGAATCTCCTGAAAATCCGCTGCGGTGCGAATTCCACCGCCAACGGTCAGGGGTACAAACACCTTTTTCCCGGTGTTCTCAATCACATCCACCACGGACTTCCGGGCGTCGCTGGTAGCGGTGATGTCCAGAAACACCACCTCGTCTGCACCCTGATCGGAATAATATTTCGCCAATTCCACGGGATCTCCGGCGTCCCGGATGTCCACAAAGTTGACGCCCTTTACCACTCTGCCGTCCTTTACGTCCAGGCAGGGAATAATTCTCTTTGCCAGCATTATTTCGCCTCCTGAACGGCCCGGCTCAGGTCGATGGTTCCGGCATAATAGGCCTTGCCAATGATTGCGCCGTCCATGCCCGCCGCTTTGAGCGCCGTAATATCCGCATTGCAGGATACGCCGCCGCTGGCCGTGATTTGGCAGGCTACCGCCTTCCGGAGCTCCCCGAGTCTTATGAGATTCGGGCCGGACAGTGCGCCGTCGGTGGCAATGTCGGTGTAGATGATGGTCTGAACCCCCAGGGCCTCCATGCTTTTTGCAAAGTCCAAATCTTTAAGGCCGCTGTCCTCGATCCATCCGGCAGTTTTTACGATGCCGTCCATGGCGTCAATGCCCACGGCGATTTTTTCCCCGTAGACTTCGACAGCATCCTTCACGAACTCTGGCTTGGACACCGCCGCAGAACCGATGACGCAACGGCTGACTCCAAGCGCAAATACCGCCGCCAAGTCCTCCATGGAGCGGATGCCGCCGCCCAGCTCAACCTTCATACCGGACTTCTGGCAGACTGCACGGACAATCTCGCCGTTTTTTCTGACGCCGTCCTTGGCCCCGTCCAGGTCTACCATGTGGATCCACTCTGCCCCGGCGGCACGAAATGCCAGCGCCGTTGCCACCGGATCCTCCGCCACCTGATGCACCGTGGCAAAATCGCCCTTTAACAGCCGGACGCACTTCCCGTCCTTCAAATCAATGGCAGGATAAATAATCATTTTGTTAGCTCCCCAAAGTTTCTAAGAATGGTCATGCCCACCGGTCCGCTTTTTTCCGGATGGAACTGGCAGCCAAATACATTGCCCCGGGCAATCATAGCCGTGACAGTCGCGCCATAGTCCGTGATCAGCGACAAATCCTCGGAGTTTTTCACCTTGGCGCAGAAGCTATGGACGAAATAGACGTAGTCCCCGTCCGAAAGTCCTGCGGTCAAAGGATTGGGATTTACAATATTCAGGCTGTTCCAGCCGATATGGGGCAGTTTGAGATTCGTTTCGATTTTCTCCACAGTGCCGGGAATCAAGCCCAGGCCCTGATCTCCACCCATTTCGGTGCTGGAATCCAGCAGCATCTGCATCCCCAGGCAAATGCCCAGCAGCGGCTTTTTCCCCGCCTGCTGCAAAATCGCCTGATCCATGCCGGATTCCCGCAGTGCCGCCATGCACATGGGGAATGCCCCCACACCGGGCAGGATCATACCGTCCGCCGTCTCCAATTTCTCGGGCCTGGAGACAATGGTATTGGCATAGCCCAGGTGATCCAGCGCCTTTGTGACGCTTTTCAGATTGCCCGCGCCGTAATCAATCACCGCTATCATGCCAACGCTCCTTTTGTGGATGTCACCTGATCGGATACTACCTTCACCGCTTCTTTCAGACAAAGGCCCAGCGCCTTATACAGTCCCTCGGTGATATGATGGGCATTCTCGCCGTATTCGCAGCGCAAATGCAGAGTAATGCCGCTGTTCATGGCAAACGCACGCATAAACTCCTTGGTCAGGCAGCTGTCATAGTCCCCGATCATGGGCTGGGGCATGGGCGCGTTCATCACAAGATAGGGCCGCCCGGACACATCCAAGGCGCAGAATTCCAGGCTCTCATCCATGGGCACATAGCTGGAGGCAAAGCGGACAATGCCGAGCTTATCCCCCAGTGCTTCTTTCAGCGCCATGCCCAGGACGATGCCCACATCCTCCACCGAGTGGTGTCCGTCTACATATAAATCGCCCTTGCAGGTGATAGTGGCTCCAAAGCCCGCATAAAACAGCAGCGCATGGAGCATATGGTCAAAAAAGCCGATGCCGGTGTCGATGGACAGCTCGCCCCCGGACAGGTCCAGGGATACGGAAACCCGGGTCTCCTTGGTGTTCCGGCTGATCTCTGCCTTTCTCATATCAGAACCTCACTTTGATAGAATTGGCGTGGGCGGTCAGGTGTTCGCTCTCCGCCATGGCGATGATTTCGTCCTTTACCTCTGCCAATGCGTCCCGGCTGAAATCAATAATGCTCATCTTCTTCAAAAAGCTCTCTACGCTCAGGGGTGAGAAGAACCGAGCAGTACCGGAGGTGGGCAGCACGTGACAGGGCCCCGCCATATAGTCACCCAGGGGTTCCGGGGTATTCTGCCCCAGGAATACCGCACCGGCATTGAGGATTTTGGGCAGCAGCGCCCTGGGATCCTCGGTCATGATTTCCAGATGCTCCGGCGCAATCTCGTTGGCAAGATCACAGCATTTTCCCAGGCTGTCGCAGACGATGATCGCGCCATAATCCCGGAGAGACTGCAAAATCACGTCACTGCGGCTGAGATAACCGGTCTGACGCTCCATCTCCTGGGCCACCTGATCGGCCAAGGTCTGGGAAGTGGTCAAAAGCACTGCACTTGCCATCACGTCATGCTCCGCCTGAGACAGCAAATCCGCCGCCGTATAGACGGGATTGGCCGTTTCATCTGCGATCACCAGCACCTCAGAGGGCCCGGCCACCATGTCGATGTCCAGCGTGCCATAAGCCATGCGCTTCGCCGCCGCCACAAAGGCATTGCCGGGGCCAACCAGCTTGTCCACTCTGGGAATGAATCCTGCCCCGAACGTCAGCGCCGCCACCGCCTGAACGCCGCCAACCGCAATGACCCGATCCACCTGCGCCACCCATGCCGCCGCGAGGACGGCATCGTTGAGGTTTTCCGTAGGCGGGGTCACCATAATCACTTCGCCGCAGCCCGCTACCTTCGCCGGGACAGCATTCATCAGTACCGAGCTGGGATAGGCCGCCCGTCCGCCGGGGACATAAATGCCCACTCGGCTAAGACCGCGAACGACCTGCCCCACGGTTCCGCCCTTCATGGGGCTTTCCCACTGGCGGGACTTGCACAAAAGCTCCGTCTGATAGGCGCGGATATTCTCGGCACTGCGCCGAAGGGCCCCAAGGAGCTTCGGGGCGATCCGCTCTGCCGCCGCCTGCAATTCCGATTTGGGAATCTCATAGGGTTCCGCGCCGTCGAATTTCAGGGAATATTCCTTTACCGCTTCATAGCCCCGCTGGCGGACGGCCTCCATGATCTCTCGGGCGGACTGCTCAATGCCCGCACCGGTTTTTGCGGCCCGTTCCCGCATGGCAGCAATCTGCTGCTGTTCCGCCGTTCCGTCTGCTTTTACAATGGTAATCATCCTAGCTGCGCCTCGATTCTGTCAATGAAATCAAAAATCTCCTGCTGGCAGAGCTTCATGCTCGCCGTATTTACAATCAGCCGTGCACTGACCGGCGCCACGGTTTCGATGGGCACCAGGCCGTTTTCCTTGAGGGTCGTGCCGGTCTGAACAATGTCCACAATGCCGTTGGACAGGCCCACCAGCGGTGCCAGCTCCACACTGCCCTCGATCTTAATCACCGAAACATCCATGCCCTTTTCCGCAAAATACGTCTTGGTAACATTGGGATATTTCGATGCAATCACACGGTTTTGATAGGTTCCGTAAAAGTCGCTGCCCTGGGGCACTGCCAGTGCAAACCGGCATTTTCCATAGCCCAGATCCAGCATTTCGTAATAGCTGCCCCCGTGCTCCATCATGGTGTCCTTGCCCACGATGCCGAGATCACACACCCCGTGGGTCACATAGGTCAGCACATCCGCCGCCTTACTGAGCACCACATCCATGGGATAGTTGGCAATGGGCAAAATCAGCTTTCGGGTATCCGCCCGCACCTGGGTGCAGTCCAGTCCCATTTTTTCGAACAAATCCAGGGAATCCTCCAGCAGGCGGCCCTTGGTAACCGCAATTCTTAGCCGCTTCACAGTGCCGCCTCCTTTTCTCCGGTTTTGTCCATTAGAATCAGCCGCGTGGCCCCCAGCCGTTTTGCTTCCTCTCCGGCGGCTTCCGGGGTATTGGCGGTGGACAGCATGGCCGTCTGTTCTGGCTCCTGCTCCAGCCGCGCCCGAGCCTGTTTCAAACAGCCCAGGTCATACCAAATCAGCGTGTTTGGCCGTGCGTGTACCGGCAGCTCCCGGCAGCCTGCCACCGCTTCCACATCCAAGCCAAAGCCGGTGGCGGGGATCTCTTTGCCAAACTGACCGATCAGCCGGTCATAGCGTCCGCCGGAAATCACGTTGCTCCCTGCCCCCTGGACAAAGCCGCGAAAAATCACGCCGGTGTAATATTCCATGTTCTGAATCAGTCCCAAATCAAACTGCACATGGTCGCTGAGCCCCGCATCGGAAAGCACCCCATAGATTTCTTCCAGATAAGACAGCGCTTTTCTGGCGTCTTCATCCCCGGTCAGCTGCTTTGCCTGCTCCAATACCTGGGGCCCGCCGAACATTCTCGGGAGATTCCAAAGGGCCTTTCCGGCTTCGGTATCCAGGTAAGGTTTCAGCCGCTCCCGATAAGCAACAAAGTCCTTTTTCTCCACCAGCTGACGAAGGGCAGCTTGCGTTTCATCCTCCGCCCCAAGGCTGCGAAGGAGTGCGGAGAAATAGCCCACATGACCGATTTCCATATGATAATCCGTCACCCCGCAGGCCTCCAGGGCATCAATGGCCATGGACAGGATCTCCAAATCCGCCCGCAATCCCTGGGCCCCGATAAGCTCCACGCCGCACTGGTCGATTTCCGTCCGGGCGCCGGTGTTGATGTCGTCGGAACGGAACACCGTCTGATTATAGTATAGCCGCAGCGGCAGAGGCAGGGAGCTGAGCTTTGTGGCCGCCACCCGCCCAATTGCCACGGTATTGTCCGGGCGCATGACCAATAGTTTTCCGGTGCGCTCCACACATTTCATCATGGATTCCTGGCTCAGGGGATGGCCTGCAGCGGGAATGATATCAAAATACTCCACATTGGGGGTGGTCAGCTCAGAATAGCCCCGGCGCTGAAACAGTGCGGTGGCAGCCCGCTGAACCTCCCGGCAGGCCGCACACTCCGCAAACAGTCGGTCTCGCGTGCCCTCCGGCGTACCGATGGTTCGATTCATGGAACTCAGCTCCTCATTTTCTTTCGTTCGCTAATATATTATCATAAGAAAGTGTATTCTGCAAGATGGATTTTGCCGAAATCCGTCCTCTCTCCCGGATTCTTTTTGCAGGATGTTCCAAAATTGCAAGGCTGCCGGCGAGAATTCCCATTCCCGCCGGCAGTAAGCAAGTATGTACGCTAGAACAGCGTGACCTGAGACGTTTCCGGCAGATCTCCAAATGCCCCCAGTGCCCGCAAAAGATCCATATGGGTCTTAGACACCTTGGGGCAGGCCTCGCTGAACTCCTCGACGGAGATAAAGTGCTTGCCCTCGCGGCCCTCCATGATATCCCAGGCCGCACTTTCGCCCAAACCGGACACCGCAACAAAGGGCGGCAGGAGCTTTCCATCCTCCAGATTGAACTTGGTGGCGTGGGATTTATAGATATCAATGGGCGCGAATTCTAAACCGCGCAGGTAGAACTCATAGCAGGCCTCCAACGTGGTCAAAAGATCCTCGTCCTTATCGGTGGATTCCGGGTCGTTTTTGATGCGCTCAATGTGCTTCCGGACATTATCGATGCCCTGGGTCATCATCTCAGCATCAAAGCCGCCCTTCTGGCTTTTCCGATAGAAATAGGCGCTGTAGAACGCCAGGGGCTCATGGACCTTAAACCACGCAATTCGGAACGCCATCATTACATAGGCCACGGCGTGGGCCTTGGGGAACAGATAGGCGATTTTCGCCAGGGACTCGATGTACCACTTGGGCACGCCCAGCTCCTGCATCTTCTCCACCCAGCCGTCCTGGAAGCCGCCCTTTTTGACCTTGCCCTTTCGGACTGCCTCCATGATTTTGAATGCCATTTTCGGCTCCATGCCCTTGGAAATCAGGAACAGCATGATATCGTCTCGGCATCCTACGGTTTCTTTTACGGTGGCCGTGCCGGAAAGAATCAAATCCTTTGCGTTGCCCAGCCACACGTCGGTGCCGTGGGAGAAGCCGGACAGCCGCACCAGCATATCAAATCCGTCCGGCTGAGTATCCACCAGCATCTGCCGGGTAAAGGCGGTGCCGAACTCAGGAATGCCGATGGAGCCGGTTTTTCCGATGATGGGATCGTCATCCGGCAAGCCCAACGGCGCTGGACTGCGGAAGATTTCCTTGGTGGCAGGGTCGTCCAGGGGGATCTTCTTTGCGTCCACCCCAGTCATATCCTCCAGCATACGGATCATGGTGGGGTCATCGTGGCCCAGCATATCCAGCTTCAGGAGGTTTTCCTCCATACAGTGATATTCGAAATGGGTGGTGATGATATCAGTGTCCGGGTCGTCGGCGGGATGCTGCACCGGGCAGAAATCATAGATCTCCTTGTCGCCCGGAATAACCACCAGACCGCCGGGATGCTGACCGGTGGTTCGTTTGACGCCGGTACAGCCCTGAGCCAGCCGATTTTCCTCGGCCTTGGAGGCGCTGAGCCCCCGTTCCTGCAAATATTTCATCACGTAGCCGTAGGCGGTCTTTTCCGCCACCGTACCGATGGTACCGGCCCGGAACACGTGGCTGGAGCCGAACATTTCAATACAGTAGGCGTGGGCCTTGGACTGGTATTCGCCGGAGAAGTTCAGGTCGATATCCGGTACCTTGTCGCCGCCGAAGCCCAGAAACGTCTCAAACGGAATGTCAAAGCCGTCCTTGGCATAGTCCGCGCCGCAGATGGGGCAGACCGCATCGGGCATATCCGCGCCGCAGCCATAGCCCTCCCCTGCTTCAAAGTCCGTATGCTTGCAGTTGGGGCAGCGATAGTGGGCAGGCAGCGAGTTTACCTCGGTGATGCCGGACATAAACGCCACCAGCGACGAACCAACGGAACCACGGGAGCCGACCAGATAGCCATGCTCCAGGGAGTTTGCCACCAGCTTCTGGGCGGACATATAAATCACGTCATAGTGCCGCCCCAGAATGGCCGACAGCTCCGTTTCAATTCGCTCGGTCACGATTGCCGGAGGATTGTCGCCGTAGAGGGCGTGCATTTTGCCGTAAACCAGGTCTTTCAGCTGGCCTGCGGAGTTTTCGATGGACGGCGGGAACAGATTATGGGGCACCGGACGAATCTCATCGCACATATCCGCAATGAGGTTCGTATTGGTGATGACCACCTCCCGGCATTTTTCCTCTCCCAGATAGGAGAACTCCTCCAGCATTTCGTCGGTGGACTTAAAGTAGATGGGCAGGGATTTGTCCGCGTCATCATACTTCTTGGTTGCCAGCAGAATATGCCGAAAAATCTCGTCCTCGGGATTCAGAAAATGAACGTCACCGGTGGCTACCACAGGCTTGCCAAGTTCCTCGCCCAGCTTGACGATGGTACGGTTATAATTTCGCAGGTCTTCGTCGTTTTCCGCAATGCCCTTGGTAATCATAAACCGGTTGTTGCAGATGGGCTGAATCTCCAGGAAATCGTAGAAGCTGGCGATTCGCAGCAGCTCGTCCCAGCTGCGGTTGGCCACCACGGCCTGGAACAGCTCACCGGCTTCGCAGGCGGAGCCGACAATGATGCCCTCCCGCCATTTTACCAGCTCGCTCTTGGGGATACGGGGCACGCGCTTATAGTACCGGAGATGGGAATAGGAAATCAGGCGGTACAGGTTCCGAAGGCCCGTATTGTTCTTCGCATACAGGATGATATGCCGGGCCTGAAGGGATGCAATCTTGTTGCCTGCCTTCATGCTGGACATGGCATCGTTGATTCCCGCCACATGGGTAACGCCCTTTTCCTCCAGCATCTGAAAGAACCGCTCCAGCATATACCCCACGGTCATGGCGTCGTCCACCGCCCGGTGATGGTTGAAATCAGGCAGGCTCAGTGCATCCGCCACCACGTTGAGCTTATATTTGTTCAGGCCGGGCATCAGGCCCTGAGCCATCACCAGCGTATCGAGATACGTCGGTTCAAACTGAATTCCCAGCTTCCGGCATGCCGCCTTGACAAAGCTCACGTCAAAGTCCGCATTGTGGGCCGCCAGCGGTCTTCCGCCGCAGAACTCCAGAAAGGCGGGAATCGCTTCCTCCAGCTGAGGGGCACCCTCCAGCATAGCGTCGGTGATACCCGTGAGCTCGACGATCTTCTGGGGCAGCTTCCGTTTGGGATCCACAAAGGTCTGGAACTGCCGATCCATCTTGCCGTCCTTGTAGATGGCCGCGCCGATTTCGGTGATGGCATCGTGCTCAAAGCTCAGGCCCGTGGTCTCCAGGTCAAACACCACATACTCCTGATGAAAATCAAAGTCTTCCTTGCCCTTGACGGCAATTTTATCGTCGATGTCGTTGACAAAATAGCCCTCGCATCCATAGAGGATCTTGATTTTCCCCTTGCCTGCCTTCATGGCGTCGGGATAAGCCTGAGCAACGCCGTGGTCGGTGATGCCGATGGCCTTATGCCCCCATTTTGCAGCCAGATTCACCACGTCGGCGGTAGGCGTCAGGGCATCCATGGTGGACATGACCGTATGGAGGTGCAGCTCCACCCGCTTTTCGTCTGCAATATCCTGACGCTGGGGCTTCTTGCCCACCTCGATGGAATAAGGCTCCAGCACAATATCATTTTCAAAGCGGTTAAAGCTGACCTTGCCAAAGATCTTTACCCACATACCCTTGGACAGTCCGTCCAGCAGCGCCTGGGGCTTATCCCGCTTGATGTCCATATAACGGTTGACCCGCACGGAGCCCTTGTAGTCCGTAAGGTCGAAGTTGATGACCCATGCCTTGGTTTTGGTGAGCTCCCGGTGCTCCATGGAGAAGATCTCCCCCTCCACCACCACGCGCCCGGAATCCATGGAAATGGTATTCAGCGGCACGGGATCGCCCTTGATGGGCTTGCCATACAGCAGATTGGGATTGGCAGCCGCCGCAACCTTGGCCTTGGGGGCCAGCTCCTTCTGTTGGGGTAGATGTTCCACGGCGCTTTGACGGATTTTCTCCGTGGCCTCAAACAGCGCCTGCGCATCCAGCTCTTTCCCCACCTGAATGTCAATCTTCACAGGGGTTTCAAACATATCCTTGAGCCAGCGCTCTGCCCGGGCCACATGGGGCCGCAGCATATCCTTGCCGTTTCCCCTCAGCTGGAGCACCACGGTCTCCCCCTCCAGGCGATACTGGCAGCCCGCCAGAATGGACATACAGGGCGCAAACAGCTCCTTGAGATATGCGCCCACATCCTCGGGCTTCAGCAGAGAAAGGTTGTCCTTCCCATAGCAGGTGCGCAGGGTAAACTTATGGATGCCATAGGCCCGGGAAATTCCACGCTCAATGCTCCGAACCTGCTTCAGAGTCACATAGCGATCCGGACAGATGGTAACCAGGGCGCTGCGGGTCTTCATATCCACTTCTGCGGAAAAGATTTTGACATCATCCAGCAGTTCTTTCAGCTCCGCATCCGGCTCATAGGCCCGGAACAGATCCAGCAGTCTTACGGTATTTTCGTCCATCCGTCCATGTCCTTTCCTTTCGTTTGCACAATCTCAAAGCGTCTCAATATACTCCATGAGCGCATCCGCCAGCTGGTCATAGGGCAGAGTTTTGAGCTTCTTCCCCTTGGCGAACAGCACGCCGCAGTCCTTGCCCCCGGCAATGCCCACGTCTGCTTCCTTCGCTTCGCCGGGGCCGTTGACGATGCACCCCATCACCGCCACGGTAATGGGCTTGTTCATGCCCTGGAGCCGCCGTTCCACCTCAGAGGCCAGACCGATGAGGTCAATCTGGGTTCTGCCGCAGGTGGGACAGGAGATAAACTCCGGGCCTTCCTTCCGAATTCCGGCGGCCTGCAAAATCTCTTTGGCCGCAATGACTTCCCGCACCGGATCGGCAGTCAGGCTCACCCGCAGGGTGTTGCCGATGCCCAGGCACAGAAGTCCACCGATGCCAATGGCCGATTTGATCACACCCATGTGCTCGGTTCCGGTCTCTGTGACCCCCAAATGCAGGGGATAATCCGTCTTCTGATCCATCAGCCGATAGGCCGCCATGGTCACCGGAACCGAGGAGCTTTTCATGGAGATGCAGATGTCATAGAACCCCTGCTCCTCCAGCAGCGCCACATGGCCCAGAGCACTCTCCACCAGGGCCTCAGGGGTGGGATGGCCGTACTTCTCCAGAATGTTCTTTTCCAGCGAGCCGCCGTTGACGCCAATGCGGATGGGAATATGCTTCTCTTTGCACACGTCCACTACGGCCTTCACCCGCTCTTTGCCGCCGATATTGCCGGGGTTGATGCGAATTTTAGACGCACCGCCCTCTGCTGCCGCAATGGCCAGGCGGTAGTCAAAGTGGATATCTGCCACCAGTGGCAGCGGAGATGCCGCTGCAATCTCCCGGAATCCCTTGGCCGCATCCATATCCGGCACCGCCAACCGGGCAATCTGGCACCCGGCGGCCTTTAATGCGCGGATCTGGCCAAGACTCCCCTCCACATCCGTTGTTTTTGTATTGAGCATGGACTGGATGCTGACCGGGGCATCGCCGCCCACCAGCACCGAGCCAACCTGAATCTGTCGTTTCATATTATCCTCCGGTTACCAGTTTCACAATATCGTTAAACGTCACAAACACCATCAGCGCCATCAGCAGCACCAGTCCTGCGGCGTGAATATAGGCCTCGTACTTGGGATTGATCTTTTTCTTGGTAATGCTCTCGATTGCCCAGGTCACCAGCAGGAAGAAGATATGCCCGCCGTCCAGCGCAGGAATGGGCAGCATATTCATCACCGCCAGGTTCACCGCAATAAATGCGCCGAAATACAGTACATTGAGAATGCCGTCCACAGTCTTTTCCGCACTGTTGCCGGTCTCCTGCACCGCATCCACAATGCCCACCGGCCCGGAGAGATCCTTCACGCCCACTGCGCCGGTAATCAGATCCATCAGGCCCATTTTTACCATTCGCGCAAAGTCGATGGCGGTATACCAGGAATTTTTGAGCAGGGTCAAGGGCGTTTTCTCCTCATAGGCTCCGCAGGTAATGCCGTATTTTTTCTGCGTTTCGCCGTCGATCTGATATTCCTGCTTGACCATGTTCACCTGCTTCAGCTCCATGGTCTTTCCGTCCCGGCGAATGGTCAGATCCATTGGCCCATCCCCGGCACGCTCCGTCAGCATAATGAAGTCGTTGAACATATAAATTCTGTCGCCGTTGATTTTCTCAATCACATCACCAACCTGCAGCGTCCCCTCCAGCGGGCAGCCGTCCGCAAAGGCTGTAATCTCCGTCGTTTTGAACCCATCTCCTGTGGAATAAATCAAAACCAGAATCACAAGCCCCGTCAGGAAGTTCATAAACGCGCCCGCCGCCAGAATAATCGCTCGCTTCCAGGGCGCTTTGGCGGTAAACGAACGGGGATCCTCGCTGCTGCCGTCCTCCCCTTCCATGGCGCAATAGCCGCCGATGGGCAGGAGCCGCAGGGAGTATTCCGTCTCGCCCTTTCCCCAGCGGAGAATCCGCGGGCCCATGAAGATGGAGAATTCATTGACCTTCACGTCAAAGAGCTTTGCGGTGATAAAATGCCCCAGCTCGTGGATGAAAATGAGAAAGCTGAAAATCAGGATTGCGATAACTAGATACATAAAACGCTCCAATCAAATGATAATCAAAGGACTGCCGCCCGGGCCAGCCGATCCGCCTCCAGAATGTCCTCCAATGTGGGATTCTGCTTAACAGGAACGGTATCCAAGGCATGGCGCACCTTTCTGGGGATGTCGTTAAAGCCGATTTCGTCCTTCAGGAACATCCCCACCGCCGCCTCATTGGCACCGTTCAAAATGGCGCAGGCAGTTCCGCCAGTGGTCACGGCCTCCTTGGCATATTTCAGGCAGGGGAAATTCTCCTGATCCGGGGGCAGGAAGTTCAGCGGCCCGCAGCTGAGCAGATCCAGCGGCTTTGCGGGGCTGGGCAGACGGTTGGGATAGGTCAGCGCCAGCTGAATGGGAATCCGCATATCCGGCACCCCCAGCTGCGCCATAATCGCGCCGTCGCAGAACTCCACCAGAGAATGGACAATGCTGCCCGGATGAATCACCACATCCACCTGAGAAAGGGGCAGATGATACAGCCGCATGGCCTCGATGACCTCCAGCCCCTTGTTCATCATGGTAGCAGAGTCGATGGTGATTTTTTGCCCCATGGTCCAGGTGGGATGCTTGAAGGCATCCTCTTTTTTGATGGATTCCAGCTCGGCAAAGGTCTTTCCATAGAACGGCCCGCCGGATGCCGTGAGAATCAGGCGCTTGATTTCGCTCCGATCCCGGCAGCCCATCAGGCACTGGAAAATGGCGCTGTGCTCGGAATCCACCGGCACGATTTCCGCGCCGTACTGTTCTGCCGCTGCCATGACCAGCTCTCCGGCGCACACCAGGGTTTCCTTGTTGGCAAGTCCGATGCGCTTCTTGGCCTGAATGGCCGCCAGGGTCGGACGGAGGCCCACCATGCCCATAACAGCGGTGATGACGGTTTCCGCCTCGTCCATGGAGGCAGCCTCAATGAGACCATCCATGCCGCTGCGAACCGTAATTCCGGTGCCGGACAGGCGCTTTTTCAGTTCGTCTGCCGCCTCCGGGTCCATCATCACGCACAGCTTGGGCTGAAACTTCCGGGCCTGCTCCTCGATCCGATCTACGTTGCCGTTAGCGGTCAGGGCGCAAACCTGGACGCCCAGATGCTCCGCCACGGAAAGGGTCTGCCGGCCGATGGAGCCGGTGCTTCCCAAAATAGATATAGTACCAATTTTCATACTTATGCCTTTCTTTTGCAAATCCGATTCTTGATGGCACAAACAGGCCGGAGCGCTGCCCCAGCCTGTCATTCCCTGTTACTTACCAAGCAGCGGCAGCAGCAGAATCAGCAGCTCCACCACAGGAGCCGCAAAAATCACGCTGTCAAACCGATCCAGCACGCCGCCGTGGGCCCGGAAAATGGTGCCATAGTCCTTGATGCCCGTCTCCCGCTTGACCATGGAGAAGGACAAATCGCCAATGATGGACACCACAGAGCCCAGCAGTCCGTAGAGCACCGCATAGCCATAGTGGAACGTCAGGTGCAGGCCGAACTGCATCACCAGCCCGTAAATCACCATGGAAAGCACACCGGCGGCCAGACCGCCAACGGCGCCCTCGATGGTCTTATGGGGGCTGAGCACCGGAGCCATCTTGTGCTTGCCCAGAAACTTTCCGGCAAAATATGCGCCCGCATCGGCAATAAACGGGATCATAATGGGCACCAGCACATAATGCCGCCCAAACTCCCCCACAATAATCCGCACAATGGAGCTTAAGCACATGGGAATCGCCAGCGCCGCAAACAGGCATCCGGCTACGCCCTCGAACTTCACCTTGGGGTAGGCCAGCAGCGCCTGCGCAAACAGCACCAGGACCAGAATCACAACGCCTACTGCACCAATGAGGATCGGGCTTCCAAAATAGCTCCAGATGGGCAGCAGGAACGCCGCCGCCATGGTCACAAGGATCATGCCCTCGTTTTGATTGATGCCGGTGGTTTTCGTAAACTCTCTTGCACCGATGGCCGACAGCAGGGAGATCGCCACCGCCGTCACAATGGTGGGACACGCAAAGAGGATCACCAGCAGCAGCGGAATGCCCACCGCCGCCACAAGCAGTCTTGATTTCATTACTTGATCCCTCCATACCGACGGTTCCGGCTGCGATAGGCGTCAATGGCCTTGTCCAGCTCCCGCTCATCAAAGTCGGGCCACATCACATCGGTGAAATAAAACTCGGAATAGGCAGCCTGCCACAGCAGGAAGTTGGAAATGCGCATCTCGCCGCCGGGGCGAATGATGAGATCCGGATCCGGTACGTCAGCGGAATACATCAGCCGGGAAAGATCCTCCGGCCGGATGCTTTCGGGATCCTTTCCGGTTTCGGCGCACTCCTTGGCCCAAAGCCCGGCGGCCCGGGTGATTTCGTCCCGGCTGCCGTAGTTGATGCACATATTCACCTGGGAATCGTGGAACTCCATGGATTCCCGGCTGGCTTCCTCGGCCAGCTGACGGAGCTCAGGGCTCAGGGCGCTCAGATCTCCAAAGAAGCAGATGCGCACGTGGTTCTTCTGCATATCCCGGATGGACTCCATCAGGTAGTCCTTCATCAGGGACATGATTTTGCCCACTTCCTCCTGAGGGCGCTTCCAGTTCTCCGTGGAAAACGCATAGACCGTCAGATATTGGACGCCGATTTCACGACAGTACAGAGCAATTTTACGGAATGTCTCCGCCCCTGCCGCATGGCCGGCGGTTCTGGGCAAATGCCGGCGGGTGGCCCATCTGCCGTTTCCGTCCATAATAATGGCAATATGCCGGGGCATGGGCAGCAGCTCCGGCTCCTGATTTTTTTTGAAAAGTGCCATGGGTCGTCCTTTCCTGGGACAATAGGGAAAGGGTTGCCCCTTCCCCTACTGCACCGCAATTCTTAAAGCTCCATGAGCTCCTTTTCCTTCTTGGCGGCCATTTCGTCCACCTTTTTCACGTAATCGTCGGTGACCTTCTGAAGATCCTTCTCGGCGACCTTCTGCTCGTCTTCGGTAATCTCGCTCTTCTTCTTCATGGCCTTGATGGTATCCATGGCATCCCGGCGGATATTCCGGATGGCAACCTTGCTCTCCTCGCCGTACTTCTTCACCTGCTTGGTGAGCTCTTTCCGGCGCTCCTCAGTGAGCTGGGGGAATACCAGACGGATGATACGGCCGTCGTTCTGGGGGTTGATGCCCAGATCGCTGACCTGGATGGCCTTCTCGATGAGCTTCAGCAGGCTCTTGTCCCAGGGCTCGATGACCAGAGTGCGGGGATCGGGAGAGGTGATGGAGCCAACCTGGTTAATGGGAGTCTCCTGACCATAATACTCTACGGAAATCCGGTCCAGCAGAGAAGCGCTGGCACGACCGGCACGAACCGCTGCAAAATCTCCTGCCAGAACCTCCAGGGTCTTGTCCATCTTCTGGCTATAGGGCTTCATATCAACTTTCATCTATGCTTCCTCCTTCTATGAATTAGCCGTGAACATAGGTGCCAATGTTCTCACCCATGGCGGCCTTGAGAATGTTTTCAGGCTCTTTCAGCGCGAATACGAAAACGGGGATGTTATTGTCCATGCAGAGGCTGGTGGCCGTGGAGTCCATGACCTGGAGCTGACGGGCCAGCACCTCGGTATAGCAGATATCCTCATACTTCTTGGCGTTGGGATTCACGGCGGGATCGCTGTCGTAAACGCCGTCGATGTTCTTTGCCAGCAGAATCACGTCGGCGTCGATCTCAGCCGCCCGCAGTGCCGCACCGGTGTCGGTGGAGAAATAGGGGTTGCCGGTTCCGCAGCCGAAAATGACCACACGGCCCTTTTCCAGATGACGGCAGGCCTTCTGGCGGATGTACGGCTCGGCAATGGCGCGCATCTCAATGGCAGTCTGTACCCGAACCTCAACGTCGCGCTGCTCGAGGCAGTCGGCCACAGCCAGTGCGTTAATGGTGGTGGCCAGCATCCCCATATGGTCAGCCCGGACACGCTGCATCCGATCGCCGCCGTCCTTCATGCCGCGCCAGAAATTTCCGCCGCCCACGACGATGGCGACCTCAATGCCCTTTTCCACACACTGCTTTACCACATCGCATACTTTTCCGATGACGTCAAAATCCAGACCACGCCGGGCATCTCCGGCCAGTGCTTCGCCGCTGATCTTGAGCAGCACACGTTTATACTGCGGTTCGCTCATATTCATTCTCCTTTATGTTTCTGTGGGCGCAATACACCCGTTGATCCAATATCCGCCCCCTATTCTACCCTAATTTCCGTCAGAATGAAAGAGGAAATTTGTAAATTTACTTTGTCCGAAGAAAAAAACAGGGCATCTTGATGCAGAATCGACAAGATTCCCCCAGAACCCGGTGAAAAGCGATTGCAAAAGCCGCAAAAACCGGGTATAATACACCAATATTGGAATTGCGGTTTTCAGGCCGCAGAAATAAACGGAAAGGAAGATAGACATGGCGGAAGAAATTCTGGAAGAATCCTCAAATTTCATTCTGAACTACATTAAGGAAGATATTGCCCCAGGAGGACAGTTTGAGGGTCAGACCGTCCACACTCGTTTTCCTCCCGAGCCCAACGGCTATCTGCACATCGGCCACTGCAAGGCCCTGTGCATTGATTTCGGCAGCGCGCTGAAGTTCGGCGGTATTTGCAATCTCCGTATGGACGACACCAACCCCGCCAAGGAAGACACCGAATACGTGGACGCCATCAAGGAAGACATCCACTGGCTGGGCTTTGACTGGGACGACCGGTTCTTTTACGGCTCTGACTATTTTGAACAGACCTATCAGTTTGCCGAGGATCTCATTCGTGAGGGCCTGGCCTATGTGTGTGAGCTGACTCCCGAGCAGTTTAAGGAATACCGCGGCGACCAGCATCATCCCGCCGTTTCCCCCTATCGGGACCGTCCCGTGGAGGAAAACCTTGACCTGTTCCGCCGGATGCGCGCCGGTGAGTTCCCTGAGGGCAAATACACCCTCCGGGCCAAGATCGACCTGGCCTCCGGCAACTTTAATATGCGTGACCCCGTGCTCTACCGGATCCGCTATGTAGAGCATCACCGTCAGGGCAGCAAGTGGTGCATCTATCCCATGTACGACTTTGCCCATCCCATTCAGGACGCACTGGAGGGCATCACCCACTCCCTCTGCTCCCTGGAGTACGAGGATCACCGTCCCCTTTACAACTGGGTGGTGGAGCACGTAAACGTCCCCAATCATCCCCGCCAGATTGAGTTTGCCCGTCTAAACATCAACTATACGGTGATGTCCAAGCGGAAGCTCCGCCAGCTGGTGGAGGAGCATCGAGTCTCCGGCTGGGATGATCCCCGGATGCCCACCCTGTGCGGTCTGCGCCGCCGTGGCTATACCCCCAAGTCCATCCGGACCTTCACCGACCGCATCGGTGTTTCCAAGGTTCCCTCTGTGGTGGAGTATGGCTTCCTGGAGCACTGCCTGCGGGAGGACCTCAACGAAACCGCAATGCGCGTCATGGCCGTCACTCGTCCCATTCCCCTGACCATCATCAACTATCCCGAGGGCAAGACTGAAACCTTCGAGATTGAGAACAATCCCGGTCATCCCGAGGACGGAACCCGGATGGTTTCCTTCTCCGGCAAGCTCTACGTAGAGGCCGAGGATTTTCTGGAGGCTCCCGTGCCCAAGTATAAGCGCCTGTATCCCGACGGCCCCGAATGCCGCCTGAAGGGTGCTTATCTGATCCGCTGCACCGGCTGCAACAAGGATGAAAACGGCAACATCACCGAAATTCTTTGCACCTACGACCCCGACAGCCGCGGCGGCGATCCCGCAGACGGACGGAAGGTCAAGGGCGCAACCATCCATTGGGTGGATGCCGCTACCGCAGTGGACGCCGAGGTTCGTCTCTACGACAACCTGTTCTCCGATCCCGATCCCGACGCACCCGGCAAGAACTTCCTGGATTGCCTGAACCCCAACTCCCTGACCATCGTGGAGGGCGCCAAGGTGGAAACCTCTCTGGCCACCGCACAGCCCGGCGATCACTTCCAGTTCATGCGTCTGGGCTACTTCTGCGCCGATAAGGACTCTACCCCGGAGCACCTGGTGTTTAACCGCTCCGTCAGCCTGAAGGACGGATTTAAGGCGAAAAAGTAATCGAATCTGACAAAAGCTCCCCGGAACGCATCGTTCCGAGGAGCTTCTTTTTGCTTATTCCGCAGGACTTTCTTCGGCGGGAGCTTCCGTATTAGCGGTCTCCCCTGCCGCTTCCTGGGCCGCGGCTTCTGCCGCTGCTGCCTCTTTGGCTGCGTCCTGTTCCTTTTTCTTAATCTCCTTGATTTCCTGCGCCGTGTATGCGCCGTCGCTCAGGGCATTCTGTACCGTCCGGCTGATGGAGGCATCGGGGCCTGCATCCAGCGCTTCCCCGGCGTAGTTGTGGAGGGTGTCCAGCACATCCAGCAGAGTATTGTAGAGCTTGGCCTGAGCGGAGGTAATCTCGTCCTGCTGCTTGATCTCCGCAATGCTCTGGTAGACATCCAGCAGCTCAAAGGACTTTTTCCCGTTTTCGTCGGTAGTGATGTTCTGATAGATGGGCACATAGCTGGCGCTCATGGTCACATTACCGTTGTCCGCCTTCTCGAAGGTGATGTTGAGGATCACGGAGCTCTGTGCCGCCTCGTCGGTGGGATCGGTGTAGAAATCACCGAGGCTGTAGGCGATAAAGCAGTTTTTCGTGCTTCCGTCGGTCTGTGTGACCTTCTCAAAGCCCATACTGCCCACCAGATGGGAATGGGTGCCGATGATTACGTCCACGCCGTTCTTCATCAGTAGATCTGCGGCTTCCTGCTGAGGCTCGCTGATGGAGCGTCCATATTCGCTTCCCCAGTGTACCAGCGCCACAATTACATCCGCGCCCGCATCCTTCGCTGCCTGCACGTCCTGACAAATCTGGGTGCTGTTGAGCTTTGTCCAGTAGTCGGAATAGTCGCTGTACAGGGTATTGAGGGCATATTCGCAGCCCGCGGGCATCATAACGGAATCAGTGCCCTTGGTATAGGCCAGGAACGCGAACTTGATCTTATGGATGGTGCGGATATACGCGCCGCCGTTCTTATCCCGATCCTCCTGACTGAGATACGTGCCCACGGACTTGAGCTTTGCCTCCTCCAGATAGTTCTTGGTGGAAGTAAGGCCGTCGATGCCGTTGTTGAGCATATAGGTATTGGCCGTAGACATCAGCCGGAAGCCGATTGCCCGCAGGCTGCCCGCCAGTTGAATGGGTGAATTATAATAGGGCTCGCCGCCATAGGCCAGTCCGTCCACCATGGTGGTCTCAAAGTCACCCACCGCAAAATCTGCGCCCGAGATATAGGAAGCAACATTCTGGAGCGGCTGATTAAAATCGTAGGTGCCGTCGCTCTTGGTCACCGCCTGCACCTGATCCGCCGAAGTGGAGATGTCGCCCACAAAGGCAATGGTAGTGATGGCCGGGCCGGTATAGTTCTTCTCCTCCTCGTCCTCATCATCCACAGCGGTGTCCACTTCGTCCAGCCCTGCATCGGTGGGGGCGGAGGACGAGCCGTTGAGGAATCGAATCAGGAAAAACGCAATGCCCACGATCAGCAAAAATGCCGCCGCAAACAGCAGTCTCCGGTGCCGTCTGCGCCGCCGGATCATCTCCTGCTTTCGGCGCAGCCGGGCCTTTTTCTGCTGCGGGGTCAGTCGCTGGCCCTGCTGATTGCCGGTTTGATTCTGTGTATAATAAGCGCCGTTTCCCGGGACGCCGTTTTGCGTCATGCCGGGCTGATTTTGCATCGGCGGTTGATTGTAGTTGGGATTCCGGGAATTTCCGGATCTGCGGGGTGTCTGTGCCATTGAGCAGTTCTCCTTTCATGGCATAGTGACTTATATTTTACATCATTTTTCCCCGGTAAACAATTAAAATTTTATGAATATTCCAATTTTTCATTGGAGAAACCGGGAATCTATGCTATACTTTGTTTTCAGAACATGAATTTTGTCAATTCTCGCGAGAGGAGGCCCCCATGGCACAGACCGCACAGACCAAGAAAAAGCGAAAAAAGAAAAAACGGAAAAAGCAATCGTCCCGCAGCGGCGTGTTGATCGCGGTTCTGGTAGCCGCACTGACTCTGGTGGTCTTTGTGTTGTTCCGGTTCCTCCGTTCCCGTCCTGCGGAAACAGCGCCGGAGCCGGAGGTATCGGTTTCGGTGGCTCCTACCCTGCCCCCCAGCGGGCTGTCTGCTCAGTGCTTTGGGGAATCCGACGGCTATAAAACCTACGTTTCCGATACCGTCACCGCCAAACTGGGTGTGGATATTTCCAGCCACCAGGAATGGGTGGATTGGGAGGCGCTGGCCGCAAGCCCCGTGGATTTTGTGATCCTCCGGGCCGGTTATCGGGGCTATGGCGACGGCTCCGTAAACATCGACCCCTATTTTGCCGAAAATCTGGCCGCGGCCCGAAATGCAGGGCTTGGAGTTGGGGTTTATTTCTTCTCCCAGGCACTGACTCCGGACGAAGCCGAGGAAGAGGCCCGCACCGTTCTTTCTCAGCTGGCGGATTATCAGATCGACTACCCCATCTATTACGACTGGGAGCCCATCTCCGACGAAAACGCACGCACCGCCACCATCAGCGCCACGGAAATTACATCCTGCGCTCAGCGCTTCTGCCAGACCATCGAACAGGCCGGTTATCGCGCCGGGGTCTATTTCAATCTGGACATCGCCCTGAGCTATTATCATCTCACCGATCTTATGGACTATGAGTTCTGGCTGGCAGAATATCAGGACACCCCCAGCTATCCCTTTGCCTTTGGGATGTGGCAATACACCGATCAGGGCACCGTTCCCGGCGTGACCGGCGGGGTAGACATGAATCTCTGCTTCAAATCCTATGGAAATTAACCGCTTCCTGCTCATGACTGCAAACAGTCATGAGCAAATTTTTTTCTTCCATCACTCGAAAGGCCAGCTGCTCCCCCTCCAGGTGCCACTGCTTTCCGTCAAAATAAAAGTCCGTGCCGTTGGGGAATCCCCTTAGGCCGGTGCCCAAATATTTATAATAGCTCTCCTTCAGCGTCCAAAGGGCGAAAAAATCTCGTTTGAGCTCGCCCCGACTGCAAAACCAGTCGTATTCCTCCCGGGACATGATCCGTTCCGGCACCCGCTGGTGAAAACTGCGAACGGCCTCGATGTCAAGGCCCATGTTGTGCTCCCCAATTGCAAGGGCCACCGCGCCTCGAGTGTGGGAAATACTAAAATGGGGGCCGTTTTCCAAATATGGCTTGCCGTGGGGGCCAATGATGAATTCCGGCTGGGTGATCCCATACGTTCCCCGCAGAACCCGAGCCAAAAGCGCATGGGCCGCCTGAGACTGGGGCGCGTCGGTTTCCAGTAAATAAAGCTCCATCTGTTCCTCCAAAGAAAAAATATCAGCCGACCCCGAAAGGTCGGCTGATGATGGCTGAAAATTAGCCCTCTCTCATCTTTGCAAAGCAATCAGAGCAGTAAACGGGGCGATCGGACTTGGGCTCAAAAGGAACTCTAGCCTCGCCGCCGCATGCAGCGCATACAGCAGTGTAATACTGACGGGGGCCACGCTGAGCGTTCTTACGAGCGTCGCGGCAAGCCTTGCAGCGCTGGGGCTCGTTCTGGAAGCCTCTCTCAGCATAGAACTCCTGCTCACCAGCGGTAAAGGTGAACTCTGCGCCGCACTCTTTGCAGACCAAAATCTTGTCTTCGTACATAGTATTTCCCTCTCTTTGAACAGATAGATTTGCCCTTTGCGACCCAGAAACATACCTTGAGCTGCAAGGGATTGTATATGCAAGCGGCCCAATGAGCCGTACTCGCCTTCTCGGCATCAGAATACCGAACACAGTCCGGCCGGGGCCGGAATCCAAACAGCAAGCTAATCTAAAGTTCGCAAAGCAAATCAAAAGAGTGGGGCTTGACTACGGAATAACTGGAATTGGCTCTGAAGCATACAGATAGAATCTGTACAACACTAAGCTGTATTATACCACAAACCGGTGGAATGTCAATAGTTTCTAAAATTTATTTTAATTCCTCGATTATTTTTGTGCGTTTTCAATGACTTTGGCCAGACGCTGGGCCACTTCCTGGGCCACGGACTCCTCCTTGGCCTCTACCATCACACGGAGCAGCGCTTCGGTGCCGGAAGGACGGACGAGAATTCTGCCATTGTCCCCCAGGGCTTCTTCCTCCTGACGAACTGCATCCTGCACGGTCTCGGATGCGATCAGATTTTTCTTATCCTGGGCGGCATAGGGGCCGGGGACGTTGATGAGCACCTGGGGATAACGCTTGATCTCCTCCACCAGGGAGCTGACCGGGGTGCCGTACTTGCTGATAATGCTCAGGAAATGCAGGGCCGTGAGCTGACCGTCGCCGGTGGGCATATGATCCCGGAAGATGATGTGGCCGGACTGCTCGCCGCCCAGCACCATGTCCTCCTTGACCATCATTTCCTTGACGTTCTTATCGCCCACATCGGCGCAGAGCACCTTATAGCCGTGCTCCTTGGCATAGTTGTGAAGGCCGATGTTGCTCATGACCGTTGCCACAAAGCCGTCGCCCCGCAGGTCGCCCGCCTCATGCATTGCCCGGGCAATCAGCGCCATGATCTTATCGCCGTCTACCTCATTGCCCTTCTCATCTACGGCCAGGCAGCGGTCTGCATCGCCATCGAAGGCAATGCCTACGTCATAGCAGCCCTCGTGCACCCGTCTGCCCAGCTCCGCCAGATGGGTAGAGCCGCAGTCCACATTGATATTGGTGCCATCGGGCCGATCATTGATGTAGCTGACATCCATGTCATAACGGTTAAACAGCCGCTGGGCCGTTACGGAAGCCGCACCGTTGGCGCAGTCCACCAGTACCCGCAGGTCATGGGGCTCGCCCTTCACCGTGGCAACCAGGTAACGGATATAGAGATCCACAGAGTGGCGGTCGTCATAGGTCACGCCGATGTCTCCGCCCTTTTTCAGGGGCAGCGGCTCGTCGGACAGCACATATTCTTCAATGGCATTCTCCAGCTCGTCAGGCAGCTTTGCGCCGTCGGGGCCAAAGAACTTGATGCCGTTATACTCATAGGGATTGTGGGAGGCGGAAATCACCACGCCGGCGGCTGCCTTGCTCATAATGGTGGTCAGCGCCACTGCGGGGGTGGAAATCACGCCCAGGGTATGAACATTGGCGCCACAGGCCGTAAGGCCCGCAATCATGGCGCCCTCCAGCATATCCGAAGAAATCCGGGTATCCTTGCCGATGACCACCATGGGCTTCTCGGTTTTATCCTTGCTCAGCACCAGGGCCGCCGCCTGGCCGACACGATATGCCAGTACCGCGTCCAGCTGCTCATTAGCAATGCCGCGAATGCCGTCTGTTCCGAATAGTTTTCCCATAAATAAACACTCCTTCTTATTCAATACGTAACTGACCATCGTCGGATGCGGAATGTGCAATTCCCAGATGGTCATATGCCAGCTGTGTCACGCAGCGTCCCCGGGGCGTCCGGGTCAGGAAGCCGATCTGCATGAGATAGGGCTCATACACATCCTCCAGTGTCACCGCTTCCTCGCCGATGGTGGCTGCCAGGGTTTCAAGTCCCACCGGCCCGCCGCCGTAGTTCACAATAATCGACCGAAGCATCCGCCGGTCGGTTTCGTCCAGACCCAGATGATCCACTTCCAGCCGATTCAGGGCGTCGTTCGCTGCTTCCCTGTCGATGATGCCATCGTGGTACACCAGAGCAAAATCCCTGACCCGGCGCAGCATCCGGTTGGCAAGCCGCGGGGTACCGCGACTGCGGGATGCGATCTCCATGGCGCCCTCCGGGTCGATCTCGGTGCCAAGAAGCGCTGCACTGCGGAGCACAATCTTCTGGAGTTCCTTGGGCTGGTACAGCTCCAATCGCAAGCTCACGCCGAACCGATCCCGCAACGGGGACGAAAGCTGTCCCGCCCGGGTGGTCGCACCGATCAGTGTAAACTTCGGCAGATCCAGGCGAATGGAGTTGGCCGACGGGCCTTTGCCGATGATGATATCAATGGCATAGTCCTCCATGGCAGGATACAAAAGCTCCTCCACCACCCGGTTCAGCCGGTGAATCTCGTCGATAAACAGAATATCACCCTCGGACAGATTGGTCAGCAGCGCCGCCAGATCTCCGGTCTTTTCAATGGCCGGGCCGGAGGTCACACGAAGGTTGACGCCCATCTCGTTGGCGATAACCCCGGCCAGCGTGGTTTTGCCCAGTCCGGGCGGGCCGTAGAGTAGCACATGATCCAGGGGTTCGCCCCGGCGCTGTGCCGCTTCGATATAGACCTTCAGGTTGCCCTTGGCCTTTTCCTGACCGGTGTAATCCCGCAGGGTTTGGGGCCGGAGATTGTTCTCGCCGGTGTCCATGGGGGTGCGCCCGGTAGTAATGAGAGGGGCTTCCATCTCCTCGGAAAAATCAATGCTCATAAGCTCCCCTCCTTACTTTACAGTGGCGCGCAATGCCTGCTTAATGATGTCCTGCACCTCCAGGTGCTCCGTATCAATGCCCTTCATAATACCGTTGATGGTACTCTGGTCGTAGCCCAGGGCCTGGAGCGCCTGAACCGCCTCCGCCGCCTTGCTACCGGGGCCAATGGGCGCAATGGTCACCGGATCTCCGTCCCGGAGGTCCAGCTCTGTAATGGCTCCCATCTTGTCCTTGAGCTCCAGCAAAATGCGCTGGGCAATTTTCTTTCCCACGCCCGGAGCTGCCGTGAGCATTTTTTCATTCTGAGTAACCACTGCCATCTGTAGGCCGTCCGGGCTGACCGAAGATAGAATCGCCAAAGCAGCCTTGGGGCCAACGCCGTTGATTGCAATCAGCAGCTTAAAGGTGTCCAGCTCCTGCCGGGTATAAAAGCCATAGATATCAAAGGCATCCTCCCGGATGGAGCAGTGGGTAAACAACCTGGTCTCCTCCCCCAGCTTCAGCTTGGAGATGGTATTGGTGGTGGTATTCACCGTAAACCCCACGCCGCCGCAGTCCAGAACCACCATGCCTAAGTCGATCAGCGCCACCTCGCCGCGCAGATAATAAAACATTCCAGTCCTCCTAGGAGTTGCGTTCCAGTCCGGACAGCAGCGATGTGCTGGATCGGGCATGGCACAGGGCCAGAGCCAATCCATCCGCCGCATCATCCGGTCTCGGGATCTTTTCCAGGTGCAGAAGCCGCTTGGTCATGTCCATCACCTGGCGTTTTTCCGCCCGTCCATAGCCTGCAACCGCCTGCTTTACCTGGAGGGGGGTATATTCAAAGATCGGAACGCCATATTTCGTACAGGCAAGGAGAATGACCCCGCGTCCGTGGGCCACCTGAATGCCGGTTGTGATATTCGTATTAAAAAACAGTTCCTCAATGGAGACCGCGTCGGGCTTCAGCAGATTTAGCAGCTCGGTCATATCGTCGTATATGAGCTGGAGCCGCTGGGGAAAATCCATGCCCGCCGGGGTGGTAATCGCCCCATAGCGCAGCATCTGAACGCTGCCCCGATCCGCCGCTATCAGGCCGAAGCCAATGGTAGCGAAGCCGGGGTCGATGCCCAGAATCTTTCTCATAGTCCCAGTACCAGTCCGGCCACAGCACCC
>ERZ1034844.205-NODE-205-length-34488-cov-103.424825_pt1 | contig 34488 bp, 34 predicted proteins | sample MGYA00520594_ERZ1034844 | MGnify/ENA primary metagenome ERZ1034844 (study PRJEB33766, sample SAMN09781733) | gut metagenome | biome: gut microbiome | host: Homo sapiens | place: Madagascar | study: EMG produced TPA metagenomics assembly of the PRJNA485056 data... | reverse complement strand
AATCACCTTCCTTTTTATTGTATATTACATTTATACAGTTAATCATAATGAGAGATTGTGGGCGTTTGCTCATTTATTTCTGGGCTCCATTTTATGAATAGATATGGGCATTTAACTACAGTGATAATCTGAAAGGAAATATTTAGTCCTGAATGCGTTTTACATGTTAGATTATGTTTTTTACCGAAGCCAGCCCCCTCCTCCCTCAGCAAAAAAGTATGAGATGTACCGGGGGTCACTCCTATGTACCCATGAGAGATACTGGAACCAGTACCATCAGCATTCGCTGTGGATACAACATGCAATACTTTAATTTGTGATGGAATTACCAAAGGAGTATCCGTATTAAGTGAAATCGATAATTGTCCTGTTGGAGCTACTGCTACTGTTCGTACCTGATAGACTCCTCCATCCCTCTTTTTGACATAGCAAGGTACATCCCCACTATCTTTAGTTTCCAGCTTAATGTATGCAACTGTCCCCTTAAAGTTCACTTTAAGATTAGGTTCAGGACACTCATCAGTAGTCGTATAGGCATGAGCATCATACTGTGTCCCACTTTTCTTCACATGAAAAATTGCACCAAGATCACTCATTCTATCCACAACTCACTTCCGTTAATAACAAGGTGTCCATTGCTGATTACTGCAAATCCGCTATCATTGGTGAGCTGCGAGGTCTTCGTAGGTACTTTAGCCATCAGCATAGTTGCAATCTTATTATCTGTCTCATCAATGCTATAGGTCTCCGCTTTGGTGTAATAGTTAGACATGTCTGGCTTTGGAATAGCAGCAATCTTGTTATCTACTTCTGCTCTAGTGTAAGTTTCTGTTTTCGTATAGTAGCTAGAAGGGTCAAACTTAGCAGCATCAATAGCACTCTTAGCTGCTGCTGCTGCACTAGCTGCTGCTTTAGTTTCGCTTGTCTTCGCATTAGTAGCACTTGTAGATGCATTAGCTGCCGAAGTAGCAGATGCAGATGCACTAGAAGATGCTGCCGATGCCTTTTGAGAAGCTGTAGAAGCACTGGAAGCAGAATTAGAAGCACTTGTCTGAGATGCTGTAGCACTAGAAGCAGAAGCACTTGCAGATGATGCAGAGCTACTCGCAGATGCCTTTGCATTTTCAGCCCAAGTCTTAGAGGACTTACTATCAGTAGCTCCATCTGGACTTGTATCAGACACAGCCCACTTCTTAGCAAGAGCTGCCTGATTTGTAGCTTCAGTAGCCTTCGTAGTAGTAGCATCTCTTAAAGTGGTCATAGTGCTGACGTAAGAGTTCCCAGTAGTCACCAAACGAGTATTCTGGGTATCTCCTGTAGTGGTCAGTCGAGTATTCTGATTGTCTCCTGTAGCAGTTAAACGAGCATTCTGAGTATCCCCAGTAGACACAATAGAAGCGTTCTGGGCTGCTCCGGTGTTGTTGAGCTGCGTTAAGAGACTTGTCTGATTCTTTGTGATGTAATTAAGATTTACTGCATCACCGGGATTTGTAGGGTCTAAAAGATTCTTAATCTTATTGTACCTAGCATCCCAGATGTTATCAGTCCCATCCTTACTAAGACCCCCTTCCTGAGCAAGGTCAGAAGTCTCCTCTGCAAGGTGGAGAAGCTGAGTAGACTGTACGGTCATATCAGCTGCTCTAAGAACGGAAGCATCTGCCCAACCTACCAGAGGTTTCGTAGTAGTAACCCTATAGATCTTAATTTTGAGACCTGTAGGAGCAGCTAAAGTAACTACTCTGTCAGTTACGGTGAAATCTGTACCCTGAGTGAGTTCTTCAATCTTCTCATCAGAGATCAGAGAGACATGCACGAACGCCTTTCTAAGGTAATCAAACGGAAACGAATATTGTGTTTGAGTGCCATCCCCCTGATAAAAGATCTGAGCTTTTCTTTCGTTACTTATTTTTATTCATCTCCTTTATATAAAATAGTGGGAAGACATATACCTCCCACACCGTTACTTATTACTGTTAATCAATCCCTGTATCCTGTTAGTTGACTTTGGCGTAGATCTACCAAGTGTCTGTGGTTTCTTAGCCTTCTGTGTCTTACCATTCTTAGTCTTCCCTTTGGTATAGAACGCTTTCTTGTCTGGGAGCTTTGCGTCTTCCTTAATCATAGATCCAAGATAAGACATACCCAGATAAGACCCAAGTGGGAAGAACTGAATGACTTTATCAATATCCTTGTTAGTACCCTCACCAGATGCAAGATTAGATACACCCTGACCCAGATTGTATACTCGACCAATCGACCCTACTGCTGGGAACTGCTTCAAGAAATCAGATGTTTTCTTATCCCAAGAATCATCGGCTGATCTACTGTTTCGAGTATTATCAACCGTAGTACGATACATTGGAGTACCTGTAGCCAGTTCAATACCATCCGACACAAAGGAAAGAGGAGCAGCCATAGACATTCTGAAAAGACCAGAGAGAGCAACTCTCTGAATATTTCCGTACTTCTCCATGTACTCCTGACGTTTCTTTTCATCGTTTGGATAGAACATGTAGGACTTAGCTACAGTCATTGCATAGTAAGACAAAGAGTTAGTAGCATAGGAATACAGAGCAGCAAGACCATCATCCAATTCACGAGAAGACAAAGCTCTCACGAACTGCTGATTCATAGCCTTCATAGTGAAGTCTTTGAACTGGAAAAAGAGTCTATGCTTCTCTTTGAAAGGTGTCATGTTACCAATAGACTGCTGCTGGATACCTCTCATAGATTCATTATCCATGAGGTTCTTCCATTTAGCAAAGGACATTGGGTCTTCATCCATCCACTTGTCGATGTTCCCATTGCCATCAATAATGTACTTTTTGATAGCATTTTTCACATCCTCAGTAGCTTTATCGGTATGAATACCCGCTGCTGCTAACTTCTTCTTAGAGAATGGGTTACGAATAAAGCCAACATGCTTACCACTAGCCCACTTCAAAGAGTCTTCAATAGCTGCACTTCTCATAGACTGAATCATAGCATTGGTCAGTTTAGGCATGAAGTTGACAGTAGATGTAAGAAGGGCTGCTCTCTTAATGTTTCTATTGACAGCATCTGCTGCCCTACCTTTGAAAGAAGGTGTCGGGTCATCCGCAGACACTTTATCAAAGAGCTGCCCATAGATCTTAGAGTCTGTAGAATTAGATGTACTCCAACCTCTAGTAGAAAGGTCTTCAGCATAGATCTTTCTCATAACATTCTCTACGATCTCCGCTCCATTCTCACCGAGTCGAATGTTCTTAGCTAAGTCACCAAAGATCGGGATATTGTTAGCCAATACTTTCCAACCGCCATAAGCAATAGAGCCACCAAGTTCTCCAAGCTGGGCAAAGGTCATGTTACCACCGACCTGAGAGTAAGTAGCAGATCTCAAAGAGTTCGAGACAGCATCTCCAAGTTTCTGTTCATTATTGTTGTAAGACCCAATGCCCAGAATCTTATTAAGACCCATCTGCATAGCTTCAAGTTCTCTACCACCCTCTCTAATAGGACTGTTCTTAGCAAGCTCCTGCACAATCTGAGAATAGAACTCCTGCTGTGCCTTAGAGTCACCAATGGTAGCCCTAAGAGCAATTTCACCACTGAGTCTGTTCATAACCTGTGGTAAGAAGCCATCAAGGTCATAGCTTCTAATATCCTTATCAAAGCTAAATTCGACCCCATTCTTCAACTTCATGACGCCAGAAGTATCAATAGGTACACGGTGCTTCAAAGTGTCAGAGAAAGCTGTATATGGGTTAGCCAGCTTTGAGTTTTTCGGGTCAAAGTTCAGACTAGAAGTGTTTCTATCAATACGACCATACGCCCAATTCTTAGCTGCCTGTTCGAGATGTTCTTCAATCTCTTCTTCTGTAGGTTCTACCCACTGAAGAGGTTTCTTTCCCTTATAGGTCTTTTTCTTCTTCTCAAACTCACGTTTCTTCATTTCGACAAAGTATTTAGCTTCTGCATCTCTGTCCATGAAACGTCTAGCGTATTCAGTAAGATCTGCCAAAACATCATTTGTGTCATCGTAGTTACGACCCATCCATTCAAAGAGTTTCGTGTAGTCTGTCACACGGAAGAACTCTTTAGCTGAGTTGTCTGTGTCAAACTGGGACAGTAAAGACCCCAGACCCCTACGACCACCAAGATTTTCTGATCTCTTCTGCATCTGCTTCAGCATGTCACCTGTCAGCTCTTCCATGTCATTCGCAAGACTCTGAATCTCCGAAGCGAACTGTTTAAGAGCCAAAGTGTCTCCTCTAGCCTTTGCATTGTAGCAGTCAATGATCTGTTCGTTCACCTTATGGATAAGGTGGTTTCTCTGAAGACCATTAAAGACACCAAAGGTATCTCTAATGTACTGCTGTCTTTTATCAAGGAAGGAAATATACTGAGAGTTCCACCGATCAAGAAGCATCTGTTTAATGCTTTCAGTAGAGAGACAGTCATTATAATTTGCTTCCATACGAGGGTCATTAAAGAGCATATTAGCAGCCATCTGCATCTTACGAGAATGAGAGTTTCTCATAATACCAAAGATGTTGCCTATGAATCTGCCATGTTCAAGCCAACAACCCAAACCACTGAGAATACCGAACTTCTTCTGACGATTCTTAGACCCCAGACCCTTATCAGATACTTCATCAAAAATGGTCTTTGTTGTAACGTCTTTAGAATAGTCAATCTCTCCAAGATCATCTACCATCTGGGCAATGCCTTCCCCATTAGAGTTATTCTTAGAGTATGTAATGCCATTGATAATGTGAGAACCATCTGGCAGAGTCTGCACCATGTCATCCTTATGAATAGACTCATGAGCATTTCTTACCATAAGTTTCTCAAGGTCGCCCTGAGCATTATCAGCTCTTTCTCTAGCTGGGTTTGCAGTGTCTGGATAGATTGGTGTCTCTTTTTCTTTCACAGCATTATCAGCTACATTCTCTGGCTTAACTGTGTCTACATCAATGATCTTGTCACTGCCATACAGGTCTGGATTGAAATACTGCTTCAAAGCAAAGTCTTCAATCTCTTTGTCAGTCAAATCACTTCTACCATACTGTTTGATAGCCTGTGCTTTGATCTCTTTATAGAGCTTAGACCTCTTGTCTGGATTATGCTGAATCCAATACTTAAAGACCACTTCTGGGTTAGAAGACCCAGTAGCCTTTCTAGCAGCAGCCCAAAGTTTGCTATTCTTAGGCATCTCTGGGTCAAGAATCATATTGACTACATTCGTCACATCTTTATTCTTAGCTGCATAATGCTTCAAAGCACCAGCAACTGTGTCTGCAATCCACTGATCGGCATCGTAGTTAGGGTCAAGCCAATGTTCAATACCCTTACGGACTTCCTTAACGATGTTATCAGATTTATGCTTACTACCCATGTTTTCAATCCAGTAAGCAAGAGCTTCTTCTGGACTTGTAGCATGTCTAGTAGCGTTAATCCAGTCCTTATCTTTAGAGCTTGCCATACGAGCCTTAACCATACCAATGACCTTATTATAGATCTTTGGTTCAAGCATCTGTTTAAGAGCAATATGGACACCAGCTTCATGCATAACCACACCTGTAAGGTTTCTCTTATTGATCTTTTCACGAATCAATACAGAGACCCCAAGATTAGGAAGACTGAAAGCCTTAGCATCTGGGTCTAATGTTACACCATAATGAGCTGCCCATTTACGAGCTTTCTTCTCCGTAAGGATAAACATCTGCCCATTCTTAATGAGTCTATCAGTGATCGAATCTGGCTCTACAAGGTCATTGTAAGCCTTAGTAGCAACCTCCTGAAGACCCTGTACAGGTTTAGGCTGGGCTGCTTCAACGGTCTTCTGTTCCATTGGAGCATATCCATTTGCATTATCCGCTTCTTCTTTTCTAACATCTTGTGTTGCTTTTTGAATAGAAGGGTCTGCTTTCCTAAACTGTGTCTCCCCTGCAAGAGATGCACCTTCCTGAGCAATGTCTGGCTCTCTTTCAAGCTCTGCCTTTTCTGCTGCTGCTTTCTTAGCTTTCTCAGCATAGTGGAGATCAATGTCAGACCCTTCCTGTGCAAAATCATCCAGCATATCTCTAGCCAGAGCATCCTGAACGTGAGGTTTAGCTTCCATTCGTGGTGTAGCACCAATGGCAAGACGAGTAGTCTCATCTTCAAGACCACGTTTAGTCATGTCAAGTTGTCTAGTCATCTCGCCAGTGCCTATCTTACTCATAGCACCACCAATAGCCCCTAAGATGCCCGCAAAGGTCATAGTAGTTGCATAATCTGGATGAAAGCCGCCCCACTTCTGTGCTGCCCATCTATCCATGCTAGCACCAGTCATAGACGTAAGAGCATTAGCTGCCATTTGAGCTGCTTTTGCCATATTGATGGTCTTACCACCTAAAGAAATCACAGCTCTTGCCTTAGCAGCTTTTGCAGCAAGACTAACCACAGTAGCTTCATTAAGACCCGGAACGAACGCTAAAGCAATCGAAGGGTCAAGTACAGACCCTAGAATAGAGCCTACAGAAGACAAACCATAACTCATATTGTCTACTTCTTCAGCTCTTGCACGGTCTGCCTGTTTCATCGCTAAGAGTGCCAAAAGAGTCTTTCGGTTATGTGCGTTACTCAAAACATAGTTCTGAGCAATAGAGTCCCCTTCAAGACCCTTCTGGACAAGATCAATATCTTCCTGAGATGGTCTGTAGTCACTCTTCCCCCACTCAGCCATAGAGTCTGCATTTACGAAGTTAGCCCAAAGGTTTCTAACCGCAGACACAGACCCCTGATCTACAAACTGATTCATGAACTTGTTGTAAAACTCATCCCAGAATCCATAGACCTTCTGAGCCTGTGGGTCATTTGGTCTTACACCGGGATGTTTAGCACCATATGCCCCAGCATAATTACCAAGTTTATCAAGAACGTCTCCACCCATAATAGCTTGCATTTTTGCCATAGTTGCGTTTGCATACTCACCAGTGGTCATGTTGCCATCAGACCAGTCTTCGTGTCCAATAGCACCTTCACCACCCTGCCAAGCAATAGCTGCATTCCTATAGCCATACTTTTCGATGTACTCAGAAGCCATTCTGTGTGCTGCTAATTCCTGCTGTTCAGGAGACCAATCATCTGGGTCATCCGCATACATAGCATAGGTGCTAGGAATGAACTGATACTTACCCCTAGCTCCTGTACTTTCATTGTATGCATCATAGTTGCCACCAGATTCTACCCCAGAAATAGCAGCTAGAAAAGCATCAACATTATCCATTCATATCACCTCTTTAATATCCATTCCAAGAAACACCACCATAGTAAGCTCTTCGATTACCTGTAACGGTTACTCCCGACCCTTCACCTGAGGAACTATCAGAGCTACTATCGGCTTCCTCTGCTTCCTGTTTATCATACCACCACTGATTTACCATATCATAGAACTCATCAAGAGTGTAGCCATTGCCTTCATCAAAGCCCCAGTGAGGGTCGCCAAAATGAATTTTATCATCGACACCCCACCACCAAGTAGCGTTCATTCCTGCCCATTCAGCATTAGCAGCCTGAACCTTTTCATCCATGACTCTAGTAGCTGTGCCATAGGTATCATCAGAAGCATCAATGCCATTGGTCGTATCTGTCTTCTGATCGAACAGCTCTTTAGGCAAAGGATTACCATTATAAGAACAGTAATTCTTACTAAGCATGGACGTGAGCAGATACTTAGCTGCATCATCATCCTGTGTGCAAGCTCTTAAATATTTGAGTGCTGTAGAGCTAACATTAGAAAAGGCATCAGCACTGATAGACACAGAAGTAGTTGTAGAAGGATTATCAGCATCAAGAAGGTCAACTTTATCATCAGAAGACATAGCCTTAGAAGAAAAATCTTCAGCATCCTGCTTCAACTGTTCACTTCTAGCCATGTTGTCTCGCCCTTCACAGAAGAACTGGAAGCCAGCTTCAGGACTCCCTTTGAAGTCGATCAAAGCTCTAATAGCCTGAATATCAGAAGCCATATCCTTACCAAAGTTAGCTGCAAAGAGTGCTGGATTGTATTCATACAGATTGATAGCATTTACTACACTCTGCGGATTGCTAGAGTCTTCCATTTCAGATGCCGATGTACCCAAAATGGCATTCTGGAAAGCATCTTTGTATTCCGAACGCATCCTAGAGTTAGGAGACCAGTATAAGATACTAGCAATGGACTTTGCATCCCCCGGCTGCACACCCGCCAGTTGTCTCATAGCTGCTGCGTATGCCTGATCTGCGGTGCAATATGTGCCATCAGCATGCCCAGCACGATGACGAGTAAGAGCAATATCCGCTGCCTGAGCCTTAGCATTAGCTGCAAGCTGCTTTTGATTTTCTCTAATCTGAACTTTCTTGTCATACTCTTCCTGCCGAATCAGTTGCATTCGCATCTGACTATATTTAGGATTCATCAGATGCTGAGCTTCTGGGGAAAGACCCTTCCAGTATTCGTCAAGTTTTGCTACAGACCCACATCGGAGCATGGTCTCATACTGTTTATTCATCCATTCATTTGGTCTAGCCAGAGCTGTGTCTTCTGCCATTTTAAGGTATGTATTGAGGTCAATAACATCCTTTACATGTACAGGTTTAGTGCCATCATCATTGTTAGTAATGACAAGATCAGCACACTGTCTAATCTTATCGGGAGACCCTGCTACCTGAGCAATATCCCCTAAGATACCTTCCATGAATGCTTTTCGTACATCAAGCTGCTGAGACATCAGTGTAGAGGTATTGATAAGCTCCTGAAGACCCTTTTGAAAATCTTCTGGACTCTTATCGGCATTCTCACGCACATATGTAGAAGCCTGAGCCTGAATGGTAGCTTTACCAATGGTCTCAAGACTCTTAGACTTCTCCGCTACTTTCTGATTGGTGATATTTAAGAGATCCTGAGGGTTAGACTCCCAGAACCCTTTATAGAACTGTTCAACGTCATAAGACTCATTTTTGTTCTCTTCAAGGAACTTTCGTTTCTCTTCTTCGTATCTCTGACGTTCTTTATCTGGCTCTTTCACTGGGTCTTGTGCCATTGTAAGCTGATACTGCTGACTGAACTTCTCAGACATATACTTACCTCTAGCCTGTTCAATAGCAGCTACAGCATATGGGTTATCTGCCAGCTGGAACTGCCCATATTTATTGAGCAACTCGATAGCTGACAACTTCTTCCAGTCATCTTCAGTAGCAGCATTGATGAGAGGTTCGACCTCTACAGTCCTCGCTCTAGCTCTGTCTTCTTCACTGGAAGCATATTTCATGATATTAGACCCAAGACCAGTGACCGCATTATACAGGCGATCCCCAGCCCCGGATTTAACGATGCCTTGAGAATCTACAAGATTCCTCAAGGACTTCTGATAAGTGGCTACTGGCTGACGAGTAAACTGTCTTTGTGTACCCACTGCATTTTGTACTATATTAGCCATTTAGCCTCCATATCATCGAATAAGTAAATTGGTCTTCCGTAACTTACCATGCTTATAAATGTTCGTATAGTTTGCCATTGACGGCAGCCCCTGCGAATTGTAGGTAAAGTAAGACCCAGAAGATTTTGTAGTCGGACTATGAGAACCCCAGAAGTCAAATGTGCCCCCTTTTGCCTTAGCTGCTGCTGCCTGTGTCTTGTATTCATTGTACCCAGACAAAGCAGTAGAAGCCAGAGACAGAATATCGGAGAACTTCTGAGACCTAGAGATCTCTCCTTGTTTCTTCAAGTTCGCAATATAGTCCTTTGTAGACAGTAAAGTAGACTCCTTATTGAGATCAACTTCATTAGACTTTCTAAGATAGTTGTCCTGAACAGAAGCAACAGACCTAGAAGTGTCTGCTTCAGCTGCTCTCATAAGTCTATCTGCTGTTCTACCACCACCAGCATAACCTTCTGCCACAGCAGCATTAACCTGTGAGTTAAGCTGCATTTGGTTAATGCGGGTCTTAATAATATCGTTTACGGCTGCATCATATGCGTCCTGCCTTTCGATTTCGTAATTCTGAAAAGCGTAGTTCATCTCTTTGGTCGCTCCCTGAGCCTGAGCTTCTAGGTACTTTGCCTGAGCATTGTACTGCTGTCTCATCCCATACGCTTGCATTGCGACCTGAGCTGCTACAGCCCACCAACACATAGAACTAACTCCTTTCTATAATAAAATGCCAAAGATCTTTTCTGAATGGGTCTTCCCAGAACTCAGCTCCGAGGAACTTCAGGTATTTAATATGAAGTTCATTCTTTGCATAGACCACATTTGTGATAGCTGGGTAGGCTTCTAAAAGTGTCTTTACGAGATCTTTAGACCACCTAAGAAATTCAATCTTGTGATCTTCAACTGCATTAGTCAGAAGCATCCAACCAATGACACCTTTAGAGTAAAGACCCCAATCGAGCTGTTCCTGATACCAGTTGCCAATGCCCAGTAAGACCCCATCACATTTGATGACCCTAACATCCTCCACATGAGCAATAAGGAAGAGCATTTGCTCCTTAAAGGATTTACCAGACACAAACTTTACTTCCTCATCATCCATCTTTCTAATGTTCTCAGCAAAGTCCCAAATGTCATCTACTGTAGCTGTATCAATAGTAATCATATCGTTCTTGTCCTCTTGATATAGTTTCCTTCCCATGTGAACCCCATAAGAGACATAGCCGTAGGAGCTTGTGTCTTAATGGAGATCTGGCAGTTGTCGTTCTTACTCATAACAGGAATAATCATAGACCCAGTTTCCATAGGTATAACATTCATCTTGTTATTTGTGGCACCTAAGACTCTAGCAGTATGATAGTATACATGCTGAGGTCTGGGGTCTTTGTGACTAACATACACTTCAAAGTAGCCAGACTTTGCAAAATTGATCTTCATTCGAGAAACCTGAAGTCTGCCTTCCTCTTCTGCTACAATGCCAGCCGTACCTCTCTGCTTAATGATAAGCTGCGAGAACTGAACATAGAACGTAAAGAGTTCTCCAAAAGTGACCTTCTGTCCTCTCAAGTCTCTATTGATGTAGACATTATCGTTCTTTACGTCATTATAAGAGAACTCATAATAATGACCATCAGAAGTCACAACACCATACTTTGCACCAGTAGACAAATAATTTCCATATGCCTTTGCAAGATGTAAATGTGTCATGTTGTTAATGTCATCATAGTTGTCAGCAGAGATTGGAGCAGACACAGCCTTACGGTCAAGGAAGACACGGTAAGGTTCATCATTATAGTCTTTGGTGTTGTATGTGAAAATCATTTTCTCCATAAACAGTTCACCATTTCTGACAACAAGCATGTAGAAGGTCGAATCAAAGAAACCACCGCCTAAGATGGTCGCTCCCTTAAATTCCCAATAAGACCACGAAGACTGCATACGATCTTCTTCAGAGAACAGATATTTGTACACATAGATTCTGGAAGTGTTACCAGAAGAGAGTACAAGCAGAATGTGTTCGTTGTTAGAAGGACACAGTGCATAGACCCCATTAGGGATAAACGAAGGAACATGAGAAGACACATCTTGTGCATCTTTCGTCCCCTGAGTATCATTCATGGTGTAGTATTCATTCAGTGAAGAGAACTCAGCTCTCTTAACAATGAAGTACATTCTTCGACCAGCTCCTACAGGCTTTACTTCTTTAGCAGAGGTAAACTGAGTAGCTAGAGGAGCAGCTGCGTTCTGAGGTGTTAAGACCCCATCAGCTGCCAGAATGAACTGAGAGTTAGCTGAAAAGAGTACCAAGTCCTGAGCAAATGGTACTGCGTGATAAAGTGTGTCTACTTCATTGTTAGATACAGCCAAATCAATCGGGTCTGTATCCTGTACCTCTACAACAGACCCCATCCAGAAGTTGAAGAAAGATGCAGACCTAGATAGGATAATGTTTTCTCCGCTAAGGAATCCTAAACGATTTCTAAAGAGAAATACATCATTGATCTTACCATCAACAAAGGAAGGTTCAGAGTTTGAATCTTCATCCCCTGTGTCTCTATCCTCCCATTCAGCTGGCTTCACAGTAAATGTACCATCAGCATTTCTGACCATTACATGAGGCATAGTCGCTTTGTCATAACCAGCAATGATTCCCGGTTTTGCACATTCCTTCCAGATGTTATCAGAAGATCTATAAGATACATAGTAGTCATCTGAACCAGACCCACTGTCGCCTAAGACCTTTACTGTGTATCCGTCTTTGGCTTCTGTAGGTAGGTTCGTGAACTTCTGAGCAGTGTGAAAGAAACCAAACATACCCAGACCATTGAACCCATCGACACATTTTACAGTCTTAATAGTTGCATCTGCTTTAGTAAGGTAAAGAGAAGAGTTATACTTCTCTACTGTCCATCCTTTAGTAGCAGCAGCATCACCTAACTGATCTCGAATGTAGTTCGTATCAATCTTCTTTGTGTCTGCTGCATTGTCCCCATTAGGTGTCGTAAATTCTGCAATCACTTCATCGTTAATGAGAATCTTGTAGGTTCTACCATACTGACCCGATTTAACATTAACAAGACAACTGTGGTCATCCCATTTGTAAGGAACTGTGTCTTTCCCCATTTTAACCACTTTGTCTCTGTTTACGATAAAAGTATAATCAGCAATAGTAACAAGTCTAAGAGACTTTCTAGGATTAGCAACTGTAATATAGGCTTCTCCATCCCCTTCATATTTTACAGTATATGCCTTACCATATTCATCCCAGACCTTTACAGAAGACCCATCAAAGAGCATCACATACTTTTCGTTCTCATCTCTGTTTACAATATGTACCAGAGAGTTAGGGTTAGTAGGTGCAGCTCCAAGATCACTTACATAGAGTGTCGGGGGTCTTTTCTGAAGACCAGAAGACTCTGTAGAGAAACCATTGACCTGCTGATCGAGCTGTTCAGGAAGCCTAAGAAGGTCTGGCTGCTGAGAGATACCAGAAATCAAGTTCTTAATGGTCTGTGAAATTCTAGTGTTCCTCATATTAGCGAGCCTCCAAAGTCTGTACTGGCTGAACGCTAAACATAGAATAGTCTCCAAGTTCCATCTCATACTCTTGCAGGGCAGCCCAAGCCTCCTGCTCCTGAGACAAAAGGTTCTGACCAATACTGTCATCATCCAGTGTCTGAGACTGGAAGATACGAGCCGCTTTGGCTACAATGTAATCCCTAGCTACTGAAGGCATGTAGTCAAAGTCAACAAGGCGAATGAGTTCTACTTCAATATCAGAATCGAATGTGTCTGTCTGATTATCAAAGTCATAAACATAGGCACCCCTCTGGACATACTTAGTGCCATCAGTGCCAACAAGATACAGAAGGTCATCCTGCCATTTGATCTTCTTAGTCGTGAGGTCTCTATTCAGCTTTGTCTCATTAACATGATTGAAAGACCAGCCTTTAGACTGCACCTGTCTATTTACTTTCTCTAAGACTCTAATAGCGTTCTCAACATCGACATTCTGAGAGTCTTCAAGAGTATTGACAGGAGCTTCGCCAATAGCAGCTAACATATCATTGATAGCTTCTAAGGCTTTATCAGATGTAAGAATCATAATAGCTCCTTTCATAAAATTAAAGTTTTGTTGGTGCCCCTTTAAGGACTTGAACCTTAAACCTTCTGGTTAGAAGCCAGATGCTCTATCCAATTGAGCTAAAGAGGCATATAAGAAGACGTATGGTACGAGCCATACGTCCCCTTTCAAATACTTTGAGTATATCTCTATACTCGTTGTGTCATGAATTAGACACTAGCTTCAATGCAGCCCATGTAAGCAGCTTCTGGGCGAAGACCACCATGACCAACTGCATAAGAAGCAGCCAGCATATCAGACTGGTATTCTGCACGGCGTGCACGTTCCAGTTTGAGGTCACGCAGCTTCACAGTGCCTACAGCAGATTTATGCATTGCAATAAATGCACATTTATCTTTGTAGGTAGCCGGGAAGACATGACCAGCACCCTGAAGCAGACCATCGTTGACTTCTGCACCCCCCATGGTAAGATGCGGACATTCGATAATATCGAAGCCAGCAATACGAAGGATGTTAGCATCAGTAATAGTTGCTACACCACCGTAATCACGGTTAATAGCGACCAGAGATGCAATGAGTGCAGTACGAGCTTCTGGGGTCATAAAGACATAACGTTCAGTTTCTGGAACGTAGTTGTTAGACATTTTAGCCTTAATTTCCAGAAGAGCCTGTACCAGAGCCTTACCTTCTGCTTCAGTAACACCAATATCAGCTGCTGCGAGCTTCTTAGTGATGATCTCACCTTTACCCAGACCAGTCAGATTTTCCTTGTTGGCAACAACCATTTTTGCTGCTTCAGCAAGTACAGCACCATCCATTTTCAGAGCCAGTGCTTCACCCATCTGTTTGGAATATTCAGAGCGAACATCAAAATGAGACAGAGCCTCATCAATATCCGGAATCATCTGAGAGGTAGTCAGAAGACCATCAATAACGATGATCTTTTCACCAGTCGGAATGTTCTGACGGATATCATCAAGAGACTTACCCGGTTTCAAGTAAGCTGCATCAGCTCGACCAAATACCGGGAACTGAGCGGATTTCAAAAATGTTTAAGTGTGGTCGTTAATCACACCCTGTCATAAGACACTCATAGTCACCTATGAGATCAGACTATATCTTTCAGACACTGGAATGTTCAATTAGATATCTCTTCGCCATTTCTAATCGTTCGATAGAATCTTTGAAAAGACCTAAAGCTGTGTTGCAATTCGTGCAGAGAAGACCCCGGAGCTTTCCAGTCCTGTGGTCATGATCCCCTGCAAATCGAGTGTATCGTGAACTATTTAATTTACACCCACAAATTGCACACCTTCCATTTTGTTTGATATAGGCTTCTTCATATTTTTCAGGTGTCCATCCGGTATCCCTGAATGAACTCAGTTTACTAAGACACTCCTTACACTCAGAACGATAGTGTCCAGAATCTTTCCTGAAATAAAACTCAGATATGGGTTTTTCAACTCCACATAACCTACAAACTTTTGTGTCTTTATCCCCCATTTCGGAAGACTTCTTCCTACTGACATTTGCCATAGTCGTTGAACTTTTTCTCCTTTCGGTAGAACTTAGCTGCTGATTGTCTCCTTTAAGAGAGTTTCCAGCAATTAAAGGGATGTTTTACGAGAAGCAGATCCGCTTTATTTACCACTCGAAATAGTACGAACAATGTGTCTTCCCATCGTAACGGAAGAACGAGAGAAAGCTGCCAGAGTTTCACCAGCAAAGACTTTCAGATAAGCACCCAGAGTGTCAGTAGTCCCCTGAATCAGACCGGGCTGTGCGACAGTAACGTCTGCCACTAATAATCAACTCCTTTTCAATAAAAATAAAACATTGTTTAAGAATTAGCCCAAGAATGTGGACTGCATTGTCATACGCTGTACTTTTTCGGTGTATGCCATATCTGTACCGTAACGTGGGTCATTCATGGCTTTGACCATAGCGTCTTTGCTATTAAAGCCCTTCGTTTCCACCGTATTGGCACCACCAAGAATAGAGCGATTAGACGTTCCATATTTAGTTGTCATCTGTGCTTTGTAGCCGTTAATGAGAGCAGCAAGCTGGGTCAGACTACCAGAGTTGATAGTCTCATTAAATGCCTGTACATCGGCTTCACCAAGACCCTTAATGAAATTGCAGAGCTTGCCATATTCTGCTTCACCACCAGCAATTTTATAAACAGCATTGGTAAATTCGTTTACCTGTGCTTCAAAGCCTTTAATAAATGCATTGACTACAGCTTCCGGATAGCCAGCTCCTTTAAGAGCCTTCATGCTTTCATCAGAGAGTTTTCCGTTGTCTTCATATTCTTTCACAAGGGCATCATAATCGACCCCTTTAGAAGTCAGATCGGACTTGACTTCATCTTCTGCCTTCTGCTGTTCTTTGACCCCATCTTCGACTTCTTTGATCTCAGCTTCTGGGGTCTTCTCTTCCTGCTTCTTTTCTTCAGCTTCTTTAGACTCTTTTTCTTTGGTATCTACTTTTTCACCATTGTCGGAAATTTCAACACCTTTGTGTTCTTCAAGAGTGTCAATAGCTGCCTTTTCAGCAGTCTTTCCTGCATCAACTACAGTACCAGCGTCAACTTCTGGCACTGGATTTACGACCTGTTCTTCACCTTTCATTATGTTCCTCCTTCATTACCATTTGCTTGTTGCATCATACCAGCTGCCATCTGAGGAGCTGCTCTTTCAGCCATTGCTGCCATCTGACTCTGCTGCTGTTCCTGCTGAATCTGTTCAGGTGTCTTAATCAAGTTTTCTGTGTTGATAGAGAGACCATTTGCCATACGTTCAGCCATAACAGTCCAGTTGATGACCTGAGCCATTTCTGGGTTCTGGCTAACAATCTGACTGAATGTCATCATCTTGTTAAAATCATGTCCTCTGCCAATAGCAGCAAGACCAGTAGTAATAGTCGGCTCTACAAGACCATCAAGATCTGGCATCTGACCAGTTCCTTCAAGCTGCACCAAAAGTCTCCTTACAAGAGGCAACTGAAGCTCCTGAGACAGAATAGAATAGACCCCGCCTAATGTGTCTTCCAACTCCGATGCAACGTACCTGATTTCTTCGGCAGTTACACGTTCACCATTTCTCTGGACTGCTGAGTTAAGCATAAATGCAAAAGACAAGCGATCAGAGAGCATGGTAACAGTAGAAGCCGCCACCTGAAGATCTGCTCCTTTGTTAAGCTGAAGAGCCTGTACATCATCGGGTCTTCCCGGTACAAAGCTCCCCGACTTAGCTTTAGCGAGCTTAAAGGGTCTTGTGATACCGTTCGGGTTGACCAAGTAAAGTACGTTAGCACAGATTGCTGACATTTCTACAATAGCCTTAGAGAGAGCTTCAAGAGATCTAAGATCCCCCAGATACTCTTCTACAAAAGATCTGCCATAAGACTCCCCATCCATCTTTACCATACGCAAAGGGATCCATGGGGTCTTTTCCTTCGGGTACTGCTGTTCAGACCCTTTTACTACTTCCCCATCTACTTCCTGATACGAGTAGAATACATCGTTTTCAAGATATACATGGGTATAGACAGTAATAATATCTTCTGGCTTCTTTTCTTCACCACCTCTAGTGACCATAGCCTTTACGTCATCTGGGAGAGCTGCAAAGGCAATTTTATCCATAGCAACAAGTTGTACTACGTTACCTAAAGCATCTCTTTGGAGAACGTAAGAGTTCAATTTGTAGAGTTTCATACCACCTTCCTTTGGTGGCAAGAAAAGCAAACAGTTACCAGTTACGACCAATACCTTAATAGCTTCCGCAAGGGTCACTCGATATTGATGTGTCTCCGCATACTGAATTGCCTTCTGTTCGAGATTAGCCAAAGCCTGTTCAACCTGTTCACGCATTTCAGGCTGATTTGCGAGGTCTGCTTCTGCGTCTTCTCCCGGTGTAAGTCTAAAGAAAGTGTCGTTAGGTGGGAACAGAGCTAACATTAGCTTAGACCCCAGATTGTTTACACCCCTAGCTCCAATACTCTGATATGGTGTATCAAAGTTAGAAGAACCATTAGACCCCTCTTTAGGAAAGAGTGAAGGAATTGTGTAGGTAGCACAATCTTCTGCTCTAGTTATATATGGAGAACGATCAGAAGACAACCTCTCATAAATAGACTTTGCTGTCTCTTCATGATTAAAAGTCGTTCCTTTTTTAGCCATGCGTCACCACTTACAGGTTAAGACCTGTTCCTGTAGTCCCACCACCAGCCGAATCAGAACCATTCCCAATCATGAGACTCTTTTTACCAGCTGCTTTCTTTTTACGCTTAGTTGCATCTGTGTCTACATTGGTGTCACTATTCTGTGCGTCTGCTGCTGGGGCTGCTGCTGCACCAGCCGACTGAGTGACAGATGCCGTAGAAGTTCTAGCTCCAAAAAGTTTACCTACAGCTCGAAATGGTGCTGAGATAACTTTACCAATAGCGTGTCCAATACCGCCCATAATTAAATCATTAACCTCCTTTAGATATTCAAACCTACTCCTGTAGTTATGCCACCAGTTGGATTTCCAGAGCCAATCATAAGACTTCTTCGCCCTTTAAGATGCTTTCTCTTTGTTGCCCCTGAGTCCACATTAAGACCAGCACTTCCTGCACTAGAATCAACAGCAGGAGCAGCAGGAGATCCTGCTGTTGAGCTGCTACTACTATTATTCATTTTGCCCTTTCTACTAAGCCCCCAAAGCATTCGTGCTGCTCCTCCCTGTGGTGGAGTAGGGCTGTTTGCAATTGATCGTATTAACCCCATTAGATACTCCAACCTCCTGTGTCATTTACACTAACTCTGTTATTCATGTTGTCTGTTCCACGCCTGATCTGCAATGCCTGAGAACCTCTCCGTTTCTGCTTCCAAGCATCCGTACCCCCATAGATAGGAGAGTTCGGATCAGCAGCTTCCGTAGAAGGGGTTAGCTCTCTAGCAGTGACAGATGGTGTAGGAATCTTAGGTGTCTTCCATAAACACACCCTATCACCTCTCATTCTGCTCCTCTGAAATTGCGCGTAAATGATTGATAATATCTCTAACTCCCTTCATGTATCCAATCTGATACTCTGCCTGTTCTCCATCAAGAGCAGATAGTAGAGAATCAAAGTTAAACAAATCATCAAGATATGTTACAATATCTTCATGAACATAAGGAATCTTGTCACTCATGTGTACCCTCCTCTATTAGGTGTCTCAATTAGTATCTATAGGGGGTGTCTCAATTAGGGAAGACCCAAGCAAAACATGGATACATAAACGTACATTTGCCGTGTCTCTTATAGAGATTTTCAATCATCTTAGGGTCATCAGTCATAGACGCTCCTGTCTCCATTAAAGCACAACCAAGCCCCTTAGCTCTCTTCTTCATATATCGAAGAGCTATGCGACCAAAGCCATGAAAAGCTGGGTCTAAGCAAAGTACAAAAAGTTCGCTAAAACAGGTATAGCGTGTATACCATGGTGTCACAATGTCAAAGGCTAACACACCCACATTGTGTCCTTTAGTATCCCTAAAGAGAATAAGGTGCTTTGCTTCTGCGAGCCAGTAAAGACTATAGTAGATAGACCCAAAGTCAGCAAAAGTCTTACCGGGTTTAGATCTCAGCTCCCGAATTTCGTGATAGACCTTTGATGCAATATAGTCAAGGGTCTTAGCATCATTTGGGTCTACTTCGATGGAGACCAGAGAATCGGCTTTCCATCCTTCCACTCTGTGTCTCTTAGAATGCGAGCGACCCTTGCTTGCTGCAATGCGTCTTCCTCTGTTAGACCTTTTCTTAGAAAAGTTTTCTTTACTGTCCCCCATGAGACTCCCTCCTTCTTAAAAATCTTTTCTGCTGTCTTTTCACCAATCCCCGGACAACCATCATAGTTATCGGCTTTGTCTCCAATGAGTGTCTGTGTGTAGAACCATTTGTCTGCTTCACGTTCTGAGATGTGATAAAGCTCACCCTGAAGGAAGTTGTAAAAGATACCGGGGATAGACCTAAAGTCTTTGTCCCCGGAACTATGAACTTCCTGCCCCTTAAAGTGAGTAGCTAAGATACCTACTACGTCATCTGCTTCAAGGGTCGGAATCATCCTAGTGATGTAGTGCGCTTTAATCCAGTCAAGGACTTCCCGATAGCAAACAGGTTTTCTCTTACCAATTCTGTTAGCCTTATAGGTAGACAAGATCTTTTTTCTGAAATTGGCTACAGGGTCTGAAATGCACATAATAATCCTGTACTCACCTTCGTAGTTCAGCTTGTCCAAGATTGTTGTGACAATTCCTTCGACCCTATCGTCAATCTGTGCTTCTGCTTCATGTGCGTCTGCGTGAAGAGTCCAAAGACCATCACCCCAGTTGATCTCACGTTCCACTGAGGAGCAAGACACAAAGCAAAGCATGTCGGCATCAAGAAGAATGTAGAGCATATTATAAATACCCTTCCTTCTTCAGGAGCTTAAAGCCCTTTGCCGTAACATACCAAGAATTTGTAGCAGTTCCAGAAAGTACAGAAGAGATATGACCACGAGAAGCAGCTTCTGCAATAATAAAAGCATTTTCTCTGGCAAAGTCACTCTGAAGTCTATACTGTTTCTGCAACATCTTACACAGCACTTCAAGATATTTATTCAAATAGAATACTCCTTTCGTATTAGTGACAGTCATACCAATTTCCTCCTTTCATGCCATCGGTATCTAACTGTACTCTGAAATGAAAATGAGCTTGTGTGTCTCTCATAGCAGCCTGTGCTTCTGCAATAACAATATCTGCAATCTCAGGTGTTCTGCATGCGATCTGCTGTTCGTCATGCACCCAAGCCATAAGAGCAAAATCACCATTCCAGCCATGCGTAAGTCCACGAGCTAATAACCTCTCTTCCGTTCTTACTATCCAATACTTACAGACCAAAGCACCAGCCGACTGCAAGAGTAGGTTAAGTGCTGAATGGATAGACCTGACATGCAAGTGTCTACCATCAAGACCCTTTAGGTACTTTCGTCTCCACTTAATGATCTTCCCATGATACTCTTCAGCTATAAGACACTTCTTAATAGTATTTCGTAGAGAAGAAATAGCAGGAGTCCCAGCAAGAAATTTCTTCTTGAGTCGTTTTCCATCAGTTGCGTCACCACCTACAATCTTGCCAATCTTAGCATCTCCTGCACCATAGAGAAAAGCATAAATAAAGGTCTTTGCTCCGTCTCTTGTAGGAAGACCAGCTGCTTTCTGATTTGCTGTATGAATGTCACCATGGACTACTTCATTAGCATACGCACCATTGTCATAAGGGTATAAGAAATGAGACAGACACCGAAGCTCCAAACCACAAGCATCAATGCCCGCCTGTATCCATCCTTTAGGCACTCCGAACAGACTACGACACTCCTTGCCGTAGGGACTAGCATTGTGAGGAACCTGAGTAACGTTCGGCTGAGAATGAGTAGCACGCCCACTAACAGTACCGTTAGGATTAACTCTTCCATGAATCTTGCCATCTCCTTTCACACACTTCAACCACGCCTGTGTCCCATCTGCAAGCTGACCCAGACGCTTCGTAAGCATCAACTGTTCTTCAAACAAAGGAGCCAAAGTACGAATTGCTTCAGGAGCTTCTTCGTCTTTTGCCATAAAGTGAAAAGTTGTTTCATCTATCTTTAACCTCCCATCTTCCGCATACAATTCTTCGTTCTGTGGACTATATCCATAATGCGTTCTAATTACCCATTCGATCTGCTGCCTAGACCCCGGATTAAATTCTTTGTATCTCTGAACAGGGACACCCGCCTTGTAACCAAGTCTCTTGTTGTCTCTCTTAGGGATAAAGACCTTATCTGGAATAGGTGGAGCAAGGTCTTTGATTTTGGAAGACACAATAGCTGCTCTGTCTCTAAGGGTCTTTTCAAGTTCCTTTGCTCCCTTAATGTCAAATGGGAAACCATTTTGCTCCTGCTTTGTCATTAACCACTGAGCCTTATGTTCAAGGTCAATAGCAGCTTCTGGATAATGTTTAGCCAGCTCTTTCTCATAAAGGGCTTCAGTAACGACAACATCCTGCTTATTGTATTTCAGCATATCTTCGTTAAACATTGCCCATGCATCTTCCGTGTCTTCCGCATATGTGCCTTTATAGACACCAAGGCGATACCCATAAGCCTTTAAGGTGTGCGACCCAATTAAAGAGCCGGGTATCTCCTTGCGTCTAAAAGCACCATAGTCCGACTCAGAGATGTTGGAAAAGACCAGCCTTGCCAGAACTAATGTGTCTACAACAAACTTTCTCTTGTCTCTCGAAATCTCAAACCATGGATAGATCTTATGGATAGCTGGAATATCGAAGTTAATGATATTGTGTCCACAAATTCCTTCTCCGTTATTCACAGCTTCCCACAATCTCTTAACACCAGCTTCAACCTCTTCAGGTCTATAGCCAATAATATTATGGTGTCCATCAGATATGCTTAGGCAGTGAATCTTAGTCATCGTGTCTAACAGACCATCAGTTTCAATATCAAAGATAAGCATATCTAATTTCCTCCTTCTATGCTTTACTTACATGCCACAAGCACTATAACCGCAACCAACACAATAACCGCAATGCCCTTCAACCTTAAAGAGTTTTTCATGACACTCTGGGCATTCTCTATAATCTGCATCACCACTGCAAGTTGGCTTCTTTGGTGCTGGCTCTGCTTTCTTTGGTTCAACCTTTTCTTTCTTCTCTTCAACCCCAAGGATATTACCTCTACGGCATCCATCACGGAATACCGTAATACCTTTACAGCCACTTCTCCAAGCTGCAATGTAGATATTAAATACATCATCCACAGTTGCGTCATGCGGAAGGTTGACAGTAGAGCTGATAGCATTATCTACATACTTCTGCATAGTGGACTGTAGAATAACACGGCTTGCCCACGGAATGTCATGTGCTTCAACTACCCATGGGAACATCTCTTTGATTTCTTCTACACTCATATCCAAAGAAAGACCATTGTAGTTCAGAAGGTCTTCAATAGATCTTGCATAGACACGGAAGCTATCTCCCGTCTTCTCCATCTTATGTGTAGAGCGATCATAGAAGAGCTTAAAGATAGGTTCACAACCACCTGTAAAGTTCCCCATGAAAAGACTCATTGTACCTGTAGGTGCAATAGACAGAAGAGAAGCATTAGCCATCCCATGTTTCATTACACTATCCAGTTCCTCAGTGGTCATCAGGTCTTTATCAACAGTCGGAAGGATACCTTTGAAGAACTTACCGTAACTACCGAACCGAATAGCTTCACCTACAGAGGCTTTAAGAGCTACATCATGCATGGTCTTCAGAAGGGTGTCTACGAATTTAATAGACTCTTCAGAACCATATTTGATACGAAGAGCTACAAATGCATCAGAAAGACCAAACAGACCAAGACCGATCTGTCTCCAATCATCAATGCACTTCTTGTTTTCTGGAAGTGGCTGCTTATCATAACCGTACTTCAGAACATCATTCAGTGCCATTACTGCTTTGACTACCGTTCCGCAGAATGCTTTGTAGTCGAAGAATGCATCAGTGCGGAACTTATTTCTAACAAAGCTATAGACATTGATAGAACCGAGATTGCACGAGCTGTAGTCAGCACCAAGAAATTCACTGCATGGATTGGAAGTGGAAATATGATAGCTAGGACGGTTAGGATTAAAGTTATGCTGCTGAATACGATCATTAAACAGAACCCCAGGATCTCCCATATCCCAAGCAACCTCACAAAAATGTGTGAAGAACTTTCTAGCATCAATCCATTTCTCAATATTCTCACCTGTGTCTTTACACTCAAAGTGAAGTCTGAACTTCTTATTATTCAGAACTGCTTCCATAAATTCATCAGTGAAAAGTACCGAAATATTCATAGATGCCAGCTTTTCACCAGATGCTTTCATATCCAGAAGAGCTTCAACATCAGGATGGTCACAGTTCAGAACGACCATTTCTGCTGCTCTCCTCCCTCTAGCACCAATGATGTTACCAGTGGTGTTGTAGAGTTCAAGGAAAGACACAGCACCGGTAGAGGTTTCGGCTGCATTGCGGACTCTAGCTCCCTTTGGTCTAAGTTTGGAGATGTTTACACCAGCTCCACCCCCACGAGAAAAGATACGAGCCATCTGTGCATTGGACTCATAGATAGACTCAATGTCATCTTCTGGCATTGGCATAATGTAGCAGTTAGAAGAAGAAGCCTTAACTTCTGGTCTTCCTGCCATGTAGAGAGTTCGTCCTCCGAAACAGAATCTCCCTGCTTCCAGACTCTCTTTAACAAAGTCGTGAAGTTCTGGTCTTACGATAGACGCTACTCTTTCACAAAATTCTTCTGGGGTCTCTTCGGAGTTCTTCGCATACTTTGCTTTGAAGATACCCATAGATACTTCACGATCTTCCCAATCAACTTTCATAGTTCCTCCTAGTTATTAAAAAGGACAATCAGTGTCATCCTCATTATCTTCATCATCTTCAAAATCAGTCAGCCTATCTACAGCAGTCAATCTGTCTGTGTCTCTATCATAATACAGGTAGCCAGCAATCCCTGTTTCGCCTGTCCATCTGTTCTTCAGAACACGGACTCTCACAAGGTTCTTCTTGCGACCCTCTGCTTGCTGATTTCTCTCCAAACCAATAACTGTGTCTGCAAGCTGTGCTATAGCTCCTGAACCACGAAGCTGGGACAAAGAAGTAGACCCACCTTCTTCATGTGCCTGTTGGTCAGGAACTCGCCGAAGATGTGAAATGACTATAAGACCAACCCCAGTCTCCTCGACAAGAGATCTCATAGTTGTCATAAGCACATCAATCAGCTTTCGTTCGTTGTCTCCTTCGATACCAGAGACAGCGATAGATACATGATCTAGTATGATAAAGTCACATTTTTCACCTACAGCCATGTACCTAATTTTGTCCATCAGATTGTCACCTTCAAGTGACCCAAAGTGTTCATAGAGAACATAGTTTCCTGTCCCCATTGTCTTATCAAAAGCTGCTCTGAACTCTTCATCAGATAGACCCTGCCTATTGATGTAGAGTCTTTTGCCAGCTGCGATAGACATAAGACCTTTGACTGTCCTCTTCACGTTCTCTTCAAGCATCAGCATACCTACTTTAAGATGTTTGTTGACACCCATATCGTAGGCAATCTCTCTTACAAAAGTTGTCTTCCCAACGCCAGTGCCAGCGGTCAAGACTGTCAGCTCTCCTTTGCGAATACCCATAGTCATCTTATTGAGATCAATATCCCATGGATACGGATAGCCTTTGTCATTGTCATCTTCTTTGGATACTTCATCCCATGTGTCTTTACCGTTAATAATGCCATCGGGCATATATGGTTTTGCAGACCAGATAGCTTTGATAACGTCCTGTCCTTTGCCATTCAGCAAACATTCATTTGGGTCTTTGAGAGGAAGATTAGCAATGTATAGCTTGTTAGGTTTCAGAAGCCCCTCAATGCTCTTCACTGCCTGTCTCCCTGCTTCGTCCATGTCAAACATTACAATGACCTGTTCAAAAGAGTTCAGCCAATCCATGTTTGCCTTAAAGACCTTTTTAGCAGACCCAACGCCTAGCGGGATAGACACAACAGGGTATTTGTTACCCTGAAGCTGAGACACAGTTAAACAATCAATTTCACCTTCTGTAATGACCAGTTTCTTACCGCCACCACCAGCCCACTTTTGCTGTCCGTAGAATCTTGTAGAAATGTCACCTCTTGTCTTAAAGATCTTGTTAGCGAACCTGAGCTTCTGTCCAACGATCTTTCCATCGTCATCAAAGTAGTTCGCTACCTGACACCAGCCACCATCCATTCTGACTTTGTAATATGAGTAAGCCTGACATGTTACTTCTGTAATCCCCCTAGCTCTCAGTGAGTCCAGTTTCATATTGTCGATAGGAATGATCTTTTTGTTATGACCCACTCCTCTGCCCTCTTCTCCACTATGATAGGTCTTGCACGAGAAGCAATATGTATGACCATCGCTATACTCACAGAGAGCATCGTGAGAACCGCAATCGGGACATGGCAGATGCACTCTAATTGCGGTACTCTCTAGCTCTTCCATTTACTCAATCCTCCAAATCCCCAGCATTGTTAATTTCCATAATTCTTGCCTGTGGATACTTAGAAGAAATCTCTTTGATAGCCTTCTTAGCTGCCGAAGATATTTCACTATCTCTAGCTGTGTCTATAAGAATAGCTACCGCTTTATCTTCATGATCGAACCACCAACCAGCAAATGCGTATTCAACACGATCAGCTTCAATCTTACCATTAGATCTAATAATAAAATGGAAACCTGTATCAAGACCTCCTCTCTTCATACTCTTCGTTCTCAGAGTATCCAGCCCTACGCCATGCAAATCTTTCTTTACGATATAGATATAGTTAGTGGCATCCCTCTTTCTAAATTTCAAATTCACAAAAGCCAAATCCTTTTTCACTCCTTTCCCCTATTAGGTGTCTCAATTACTTCTTCTTCTTAATCAAGCCAGTGATGGCTCTCTTTCGTTCTCTTAACCATTTGTCTGGAATCCATTTATCAGCAAACTTGAAACCGTATTTGTCACACCAGTCAGCATACGTTGTCTTAGACCCCTTGTAAATGCGGGTCTTAGAAGACGAAAAGACAAATCTAATATCCAGTTTAGGATATTGCTTTTTAATGAGCAGATGTTTCTTTCTGTCATCTACGTCAAAGACACCTTTTGTCTCTACAATAATACCGTTCGGTAAAACAAAATCAGGAGTGTAATGATGTGAAGTAGCGGGAATCTCATATGGAAGCTGATACTCCTCATACTTCGCATCAATATCTGCATCCCTAAGTTGTGCTGCTACTTTGTCTTCCAGACCAGATCTGTAGGTTGCATCTACATGCTTAGACCAACCACCTCTCCTGCTGAAAAACCTCTTCATACTTAGAACTCTCCGTTATCTTCGTCTATTTCTTCTGCGAACGGAGAATCGTCTTCTTCCTTCTCTTCAGGTGCGGAGAAGCCTTCTTCTTCACCGAAGCCGAAGCCCTTTGCATCCTTCTGCCCATATTCCTTCAGGTCAATAATCTGTACTGCATCAAGACGGAGTTTGACACCATTGACTACCTTAGAGATCCAGTACGGTACAAGAGTGTACGCTACTTTAGCGATAGTGCCATTACCGATAGACAGCGGGTCTTTAATCGGTTTACCATGTGCATCGAAGACTGGAATGGTGACTTTATGAGTCTCACCAGACTTCGTAGTGTAATGAGAGTTAGCCTTGAACTTAAAGACAATATCGCCATCTTTGTCTTCTTTGTAGCCAAGGAACGGTTCAGCAGACCATTTCTGTCCCGGTTTCAGTTTGATGGAATGTTTAGCGTTCTGCAATTCCTCATCAATCACTGCGATCAGTGCATCCGTTTCTTTCTGATCGAATTTGATGTTGACCGTATATCCTACGTCTTTGCCTTCATACTGTTCAGGTTCGTAGATATGCGGAAACAGCAGACTACCCTTAGGGGTAACACCAGTTGTAAATTCACGTTTTGCCATAATAATTATTTCTCCTCTTTCAAATCAGTGGAACCAAATCCACCATTACCACGTTCAGTTTTATCTAATTCAGTTACTTCTTCAATGTTAAATGCTGGATCTTTCACCAGTATGAACTGTGCAATGCGTTTTCCTTCAAGAGCATGATACACAGTATCAGAATCATTGATGACCATCAATGTAATCTCTCCTCTATAGTCCGAATCAATAATTCCTGTACAGTTGGCAAGTCTAATGCCTCTCTGTCCCCATGAACTACGAATATGAAGTTCACCATGGTATCCTTTAGGGATTGCCATAGCAAGACCAGTGTACACTTTTGTCACTACATGTGGAAAAAAGGTAACAGGGTCAGACACAGCAAGATCAAGACCCACCGAGCCTTTGGTCATTTTCTGTGGCACTAATGCATGTTCGTACAGCTTCTTAATTTTCAGTGTTGGCAGTTTCATTAAATACTCCTTTTCCTAACAAAAATTCAGCACCCATCGGACACTGCTCCAAAATGTCACGGCAGAACTTTCTCCATTCAGGCAGCTTGTGATTGTATCTCTGCTTCAACATCGTCTTCAACTGTCTGTAGTTGGTCGTTACCCGAGCAGTCAGGTGCAGACCAGTAGGGCAGGAATACAAAAGAATCAGGAAGTTCTGTTCACTAGGTTCTTCATTGTACCTCTTCTGCAACTCTTTGAGACGGTTGACAATCCATGGGTCTGTATATGGAGTGAATGCTGTCTCAAGTTCCATCTTTGCCAGACGGTGCATCGTGGACTGACTAGACACAATCTGTGCAAAATGATATCTTTCAAACTCTGTCCACATCTTGACAGTACATGTCAAGTCAAAAGACACAACAATACCAGACAGAAAGTTATCGTGTCCTTCGTTAGACGCTCTGCTTGCTAAAGACACAGCTCTCTTCCAATCTTTGTCATCAAGAAATCTGTGCTGATCTTCAACATCCAAATAGGCTTTCATTGGATAACCACTGGCTCTAATTGAATTATGCATGTCATATACCTGAAGATTGTTAATTCTCATTTCTTCTCCTTCTTCTTCATTTCACCAAAGTAAATGTCACCGAATTTAATCATCTGGACTCACCTCAATCAGCAGCTTAGTCATCACATGAAGTTCAATAGAATCATCCCCATACATATCAGTATCATCTGGAAGATATGGTTTAGCACCGGGGTGAATAGCAACGACTTTCAAGTTCTTCACCTGTTCAGGAAGCAATCTTGCTCGCTGCCCATAGCCAAAAATGATATCTTTCTTATTACCAAAGACCAGAATAGCATAGTTATCTGGATCGGAATCCATAAGACCAAGTGGGTAGTTATCTGGAACTACCTCTAAGAGTTCTTCAAGAGTCATTTATTGTCACCTTCCTCTGCTAAATCCTTGAGCTGATTTGCATACCACGCAATCTTTCCGGCGGTCTCAGCTTTGTCACCTTTCCTACCGTAACGATAGGCGTATTTCATGATGTTCCCCCACAGGAATCCCTCATACTGTTCACGGTGCATAAGGTGATTGATAATGTCAATCGCTTCTGGGAGACCTTTGACTTTGTAATGAGATGGATTTACGGCATCCTCAACTTTCTTATTGAGAGCATCTTCCATGCGTTCGATAGTGCCATCGTCCTTCCCCTCAAACTCCATATCGACCTCTTCGACTGGCACAATATCCCTAAGAGCATTTCTACGATCAGAAAAGAAGTGCCCATCTAATGTGAAGAAATCATAATCGAGTGTGTCAATATCCTTCTTGTAACACCACTTGACTTCAATCGGATACTCAAGGTTTTCATTTTTGCCAATCTTGATGATTTCACCTACACCAGAAAACTGAGAATAGACCATATCTCCGACCTTAAATCCTTTGTGTTCTTCCTCATTCCTTCTGCGTGTTTCCGTGAATTTTTTGTCCTCAACCATAGCTTTTGAATCCTGCTTTTTTGCAATGTTGTGGTCAATGACACTAGCAATCTGTCCCATTTTTTTCTTCATCTCCTTTTCCTTCAGCAAGCAGATATCAACATCAGGGTCATTAAAGCTGATATTATATCGCCCTTCTGGCGTGAAAATGCTTCTCTTGCAGCTATTCTTCCACTGAACATGAATAGGATAGATGTACAGGTCGTTGTTATCAACATCCGTTACAATGCCTTCACCGAATCTTCCGGAAATAACCGCATCGCCTACTTCAAACATAATAACCACTCCTTCTTGTCTTAAAATAGCCCTAGGACGCTCCAAAATCGTTTCTAAGGCGTTCTCAAGGTGTCTTAGTATAATTTACTTAGTCACCCTTGAGGAACGCTCTGAAGCGATTTAAGAGCTTCCTGCTCTTGTCATGCTGTCTCCTAACTACAGTGATTTTTAATGCATCAGCATTTTTGGCATAGACAGATATATAGCCATCTGCTGTGAATGTGCTTTCACTTTCGACCAGATGTTCATTAGTAGCAAACCATCTGACTACGATCGGATAGACACATGGCTCTTTAAGAATATCTGTGACCATTCCAAAACCATGGAAAGGTGCATAGACCATGTCACCTAACTTGAACTTAGATACAGTCATCAGGTGTCCACTCCCTTTCATCCATGATCTTAATAGCCTTCTCAAGGCACTTGCTAAACTCATTCATGCAAGAGGTGGGTCTGTTACCGCACTTATGTCCCCTGCAAAGCCCCATAAGGTAGTCTGCACGGTAGCCTACAAGAATCTTTGAGATGAAACTCAAGTTACCTTGGCATCCACCAGTGAACTTGATGTGGTGTACACAATACTTATGAGGGATAACTGTGTCATCATCATCATCGTACTTTACTGGCGTTAAATCAAACTCAATCTGACTACTACAGACCTTTTCTGGCTTGAATCTAAAATGCATAATGTCAACCTCCTTTCACTGACTTGCATTTCCTCTATTAGGTGTCTCAATAGCTAGGAAAAGGAAAGTGACCTTTCCTCTACTAGGTGTCTCAATTACTTGGTCATTAGCTAACTGAGAGACGTTCTCAGTTGCCAATGCCGAAGGCTCGTGGTATAAGACACACAGCTAGAGGACTCCTCTAGCACAGCATTTAATACACAAAAAAAAAGACCCCATACCTCACCAGTCCTTTCTGGTGCGGTATGGAGTCTTAAAGATATCATAAGGTTACTATCTATCTAGCTACTATCTATCTATCTATAAAGGATCTATATATTAAGTATACTTTAAGTATTCTATATATAGATAGTTAATAGATAGTATATAGTAGTTAGATTTAAGGTATCTAGTAAGACTCTCTATGATATCTTAAAGATATCTTAAAGAGTCCTTCTCCCCTTCCTCAGTAGGTGTCTCAATTAGGCACTATGGAGCGTGTCTCAATTAGTGGAAAGCGTAAAGGCTACTCAGCACTTCATTGATATTGAAAGACCCACGTTCAGGAAGATCAGGAAGTTTCTTTTCGGTCAGGTGAGATACTTCTTCTGCGAACTCTTTAAGTACGTCATGTTCCGTATAGAGTTTCACAAAGCACTCCCTAACGGTCTTGAAAAGAAGTCCTGCGTCTTCCAAAGTAGTTCCATAAGAGTCGTGAATCATGGCAAAATGGTTAATGCCTTGATCTTTAGCAGTCCCTACGGTCAATTGGAGATGGCTTGCGTCCATGCTATGAATGAAGTTCGGTGCAATGGAGTTAGCCTGTTTATTACTCCAAACGTCACCCAAAGTATACGGAACGTAAATTCTCTTCTGTGTCTGTGCGAAGCGGAGTCTGTAGGTTCTGCTTTTTGTGACCAGATATGGTTGATGAATAATGAGTCCCATGGGAGTCGTCCACTGGACTACATTCTCATTCTTGCAGATCATCCTTGTGACCTTCTGCAACCATTCCATACCTTCGACTGCCTTGACTACTACTTTGCCTACTGCTTCCCAAATCAGCTTTGCCATGTAAGAAGCACATGGTCTGCCGTTGTCTTCGGTAAAGACACCCTCATCCATGTGCGGTTCAACTGTGTCTACAAAGACCTGTTCCTTGAAGCCATACTCTTTAGAGCCATATGCGAGGGTCATGACAGAACGTTTGGTCACTTTACGGTTGACGCCAAAGTTCAGCCAAAGTTGAGCAAGGGTCTTCGTACCGTACTTTGGTCTGTTTTTGTCTTCATCCCATTCATCTGCTGTGCCATGTTCGGAATCATATTTTAATACTTGGCATACAACATATGCTACCCTCCCATAAATATCTTGCGGTTTGTCGGAAGGTTTCAGATTGACAGCTTCTGCCCCTACAGGGTCTCTCAAGATCGCTGAAAAGTGCTGAAGACCAGAACATGTTCCATCAAAGGCGATCGGTACGCCAGTTGACCATCCCACGATAGACCCATCATGAGAAGCCTTGTATGTTACCATTTCCTTATACTCAAAGCAGAACTGAAGGAACTCAAAGGGACAATCAAGGTTTCCCCACCAGTCCAACATGCCAATCGGGTCTTCTGCGGTGTCAAGGATGTTCTGTTCGTTTTCCTTAACCCACTTGATTTCATCTGTGAAAGACACCTTGTCAATCCCCGCAAACTCAGCTCCTGCGATCAAGAACCAGCGTTCTGTGCTTGGGTCTGTCACCTTTGGTGCATCTGCGAACTGGATGAGACCCTTGTTGAGGTCATCACCCTGAAAGCTAAAAGACGGAATCGGATAGATACGACCTCTAAAGTCCATATTGCAAGGGAAATAGATATGGTCATAGTCCTTGAAGCGTTCAGCCGTGTCGATGTTAGCCAATACCCTTACCATCTTACCTTTACGGCTTGACTCTTTCTTGTATTGGAGAAACATCTTGTGTTTGTGTGCCTTGAGTTCTTCCTCAGTTGGGTTGACAAGAGGTGGAAGACCCTGATATGGTTCGGTGCTAGGAAGACCCGCTCTATCACCACCCATCTTGACAATTTCATGAGCCACTTTGAGTACCTTTTTGTCAATTTTCCATGGGGTACTCTGGATGGCATTGAGAGCCTTGAATGGTTTAGACAGGTCTGCGGATTTCAGCTTCTTGATGTACTTGTCATAATAGTACCCACCTTCCTGAAAGCGATACAGGCGTACCGCTTTATTGAAGACGGAGAGTTCACCATAGTAGCCCCCTTCATCCACGCTAGTCCAGTCCTTTGGTGGGATGATAGTCGGGCAAGTCTTGTATGCGTGAAGCAGTGCATAGTCTGTATTGGCTTCCCAAATATCAAGGAACTTCTGCGTGGCGTGAATGTCATCCGTAGAACCACCAACGGACTTGAGTTCAAACAGGTCTGTAGAGGCAAGCAAGATCTCTACCAACTTGCCCCCTAAAGTCATCCATTCAGCCTTCTCAAAGGTCTTCGGCTTCCATGGGATGTTGGCATCCATGACCTTCTTCTCAACCTGCTGAACATAGTAGCGTCTGTAGTAGTCACTGTTTCTTGTCTTGAGTCCCCTAGCGATACCTACAGGAATGTTTGTAAACTCAAACATCTTCCTATTGTTATCCTTGAGCCAGTCCTGAAAGACAGTGCTATTGATATAGTTCTGATAGTCCTGACCCATCAAGTAGTTCAGAAATTCCTGCAAGTGTACTTCATCCTTGATCTGTTCCCCTGTACTAGCCCCAACATTAGAGAGCATGGTTTCCTTGTTATTGTTGTGCTTTTTCGGTATTACAATCTGATTGATGACGTTAGACAAGAGGGAAAGGCACAGAATTGAGACGAAGGTGTCTTCATCTTCAAACTGTGCATGGGAATACTTCAAGAGGTTATAATACATGGGCTTTACGCCTCTTTTAGGTGTAAGCATGAGGTCTACCCATGTCTTCATGTTTCTTGCAAGGTTCGCATACAGATGATTGATAAGACCAGACCCCATGGCAGTATGGGACGCATCACCTGTGCCTTCTTTATACTTGAGGGCATCCTTGAGTTTGTCCATTGCCATGTTTCTGTATTCGTTTTCTAGTTTCAGTTCGTCATCAAGTGTAGCCATGGTATTAGTTTGTCCTTTCTTTTTCAATCAAGTATTCAACCATCCCCATAGCGGTGCTATGAAGACCAATTTTCTTGAAAATGTGCTTCCAATGGTAAGTCAAGAGGGCATACAAGTCCCAATCTGCAATACCGCCACGGCAAAGAGCCTTGAGGTATTTCATAAAGGCTCTTCTCTTGTGATACTGTTCAATAATATCAAAGATATTAGCGGAATAGCAGTCCATGATAGACACAACATCATTGTAGTTCCATTTCTTGATACCGCGACTTGTGATAACTTTAATTTTCATGATAGTTTCTCCTTCCTTGAATTGAATTGAAATAGACACACTAGCTAACTAGCTACTAACTACTAACTAGCTAGGTGTCTCTTTCTCTTTTAGGTGTCTCAATTATCCATGAAGACAATATCCATGGCAATGCACCGTGCAACCCCATGAGTAAGCATAGCGGGCATTTCATCACGACCATCATCCGCATAGGTGTGCCATGTGTCTATCACCGTGTCACAAGTAGCAAGGATTTCAGAAACTTCAATGGTGATAGCAAGTTTAGCCCAATCCGTTGTGTCTCCCTTAGGCTTGGGCAGATGGTAGCGTTTAAGATCATCCATGATTCCTCTATAGTGGCAATTGCAGATGTTGATAAGCCACCACCATGGCTTTCTTGAGATGATTTCCCCTGCAAGGATATTAGCTAAATCCCAACTATAGCAAATGTGACAAGTCTCATAGTTAGCCAACAGGTCAATAAGCTGACCCTTGATAACATCTTTAAGTTCCATAGTGCTTTCTAACTGTCTCATGATATTTTCCTCTTTTTAGGCAATAGCTACAACGAATACAATAAGAAGACCAATAATGATAGTCGTGATAATTGGTGAAGTGCAGACCCCCGATATAACAAGCATGGATAGACTTACCAATAATAGGCTAGTCATGATAAGAAACTTGACCATGATTTTATTCATCCCCCTTGATAGGCATGCCGATATTCTTGTAGACCCATTCCCAATCGTATGCCAACAGGTCATTTAATTCGACACCATCAATTCCATCGGGATAGAGGTCTTCAAGGAAATCTATGAGTTCTTCGCTCTTGTCATGTTCATCAATTTCATTGAGAACCTTGACCGCCTGTCCCCATGAGTTATTGTAAAGAGCGTCAAAATCGTATTCTTCAGTTACTTTAAGCATGGTAGTTACCTCCTTGAGTTATGCCTCTAAAAACATTACCATGTCAAGACTGTCCTTGAAATTCTGTTTCTCGAGAAATTCAAGAGCTTCCGGATTCTCCTTGAGGGTCTCATAGAGCCTCCCATAGAATCCCTGAGACCCTGCCAATGCCTTGATTGCGTCCATAATTTCCTGCTTATTCATGAT
>ERZ1034844.203-NODE-203-length-34646-cov-12.470787_pt1 | contig 34646 bp, 62 predicted proteins | sample MGYA00520594_ERZ1034844 | MGnify/ENA primary metagenome ERZ1034844 (study PRJEB33766, sample SAMN09781733) | gut metagenome | biome: gut microbiome | host: Homo sapiens | place: Madagascar | study: EMG produced TPA metagenomics assembly of the PRJNA485056 data... | reverse complement strand
CTTCACCATCTCGCACACGAACCGGGAGGAGGCGATCACCCTTGACCCGTGACGTCCGCTTCCGCGTCGACGTGCTCAGAAACGGCGCACCCATCACCCACCTCCAATGGGACACCGGCAGCGCCCCGCAGATCATGTGCGACCGCACAGCCACCCTGCACGGCTCCTTCAAGGGCAGCTTCCTGCCAAACGATCTCGCGGAGCTGGAGTCCGACGAGCTGCGCCCGTGGATCAGCATCAACGGCGTCGAAACATCGCTCGGCATCTATCAGGCCGCGACCGTCAGCAACAAGGGCAGCAGCTCCGGCACGCGCGTCGAGATCGAGGCTTACGACCGCTGCTGGCGGGTGTACACGCAAAAAACAGAGACGCTCCTGCATCTTGCGGCCGGAGCGTCCTACCTCACGGAGATCCGAAAGCTCCTGACCGCCTGCGGCATCACGCTGGTGATCGCCGCGCCGTCAGACGCGACGCTTGCAACAGCCCGCGAAGACTGGCCGATTGGAACGAGCTATCTGACGATCGTGAACGCGCTGCTGTCCGAGATCAACTATGAGAACCTCTGGTTCGACGCCGACGGCGTCTGCCGCCTCGAGCCGTATCAGGAGCCATCCGCCGCCATCATCGACTGGCGCTACGGCACGACGGACCTGTTCCTCCCGGAAAAGCACCCCGGGCAGGACTGGTCCGACGAGACGGACATCTTTGACGCACCGAACGTTTTTGTCGTGACCTGCAACAACCCGGACATGGACGCAGCAATGGTGGCGACGGCCGTCAACGACAATCCGGCGTCCAAAAAATCCACCTTCAAGCGCGGCATGCGCATCACCTCCGTCGAGCGGGTGGACAACATCGCCTCGCAGGAGGAGCTGCAGGCCTACGCTAACAAGCGCCGCAACGAATCGCTGCTGGCCACGCGCACGATCACATTTTATACGCTGGCCGAGCCGGGCCACGGCGTCGGCGACATCCTCGCTCTGACGCACGACGAGATCGGCGGCATCTATCTCGAGACCGGCTGGTCTGTCACCATGCAGCCCGGCAGTCTCATGACCCACTCTGCGAAAAGGACGGTGATCGCCTGATGGAGGGCATCGACAGCCTGTTTGTAACGAATATCGAGATCCAGGACGAAAACCTGCCGGAAAACTTTCTGGCGACCGTCGGCGCGGTCTATGACGATGGTCTGTCCCTCATCCTCGAGGGGCAGACCGAAGCCACGACCAAGCACTACCGGTGCAACACGTCCGTCAAATTCGCCGCGGGCGACCGCGTCAAAGTCGCCCGTATCTCCGGCAGCTACGTCGTCGAGTACGTCGTCGGCCCGCCGGGAAGCGGCGGAGGTGGCGGAACCAGCGGATATCAAGACAGGATCATAAAAAACGGATATGGCGTAAAAATGGGCGGAAGCAGGTTTTTCGTCGGCATACATGGAGATGAATACATCGGCGCGGTAAACAACTGGTTTGACGGCGGGTGCTTCGGAAAAGTGTATGTGGTGAACAACGCAAACACATACGCGACGCTGGCGTGCAATAGCAGCGGGAAGCTGCTGGTCAACGGAACCGTGATCGGATAGACCACAATAGGAAAGAAAAAGCCGCCCTTTCGGGCGGCAAAGAAGGAGCTGATAACGCATGATCACCATCCACTGCTCCCGCGCGTGCGCGCATCTGGCGTCGCCGCCGGAGCTTTTGACGGCGGGGATGAGCAAAGCCGTGACGGTGCAGTTCGTCTTCTCGCCCGAGTGGGACGGGCTGACGAAGACCGCCGTCTTCTCGAACGGCAAGACCACCGTCGACGTTCTGGCGGCGAACTGGGACGGGGATACCGTTCCCGTCCCGCACGAAGTTCTCGCCGTCCCGGGCCGCCACGCCCGCGTGGGCGTCTATGGCGCGGACGAAAGCGGCGTCGTCCTGCCGACCGTCTGGGTGAGCCTCGGCAAGGTCCAGCCCGGCGCGGATCCGTCCGGCGACGCCTCGGCCGACCCGTCCCTGCCCGTCTGGGCGCAGCTGCAGAAGCAGATCGGCGACCTGGACGACCTCAAGACCTACAACAAGGGCAACCTCGTCCAGGCCATCAACGAGGCCCGCCAGTCCGGCGGCGGCTCCGGCGGCGGGGGCATCCAGTCGGCGCAGATCGACGCGATCCTCGTGATGACAAAATCCGAATATGACGCGCTGGACGAAAAGGACACGCGGACACTGTATCTGTTGGAGGGGTAACATGCTGGCAGTTGGACTCAAACGCATTTTGGAGCTGTTCATTGGCTCCATGGGTATCAAATCCGCCCACCTGGGCACGGAAACCATTTACGAAAGGCCGGGCGGCTTTTTATACATTGAACTCACAAGCGAAGAAAGGGGATAAATCCAGATGGCAAGTTTTTTCAATCTGACACTTGATACGCTGGCACCTGCCGGCCTATCGCTGATCCTGAACGACGGTGCACAGTACGCGACCAGCGCGACCGTCACGGCGAAGATCTCTGTCTCCGACGAGACAACGACGGGATACCAGATGAAGATCTGGGGCACGAAGACGGCGGAGACCGAGGCGGAAGCGTCGTGGGAGACATTCGCCAAGACAAAATCCATCACGCTGCCCGACGGAGACGGCCTCAAGACGATCTATGTCAAGATGCGCGACGACGTCGGCAACGAAACGGCCGCAGTCAGCGACACGATCACGCTCAACACGTCGATTCCTGCCGTGACCATCACCGGCCCCGACAAGAGCAGGATCTCGAAGGTCACGGGCTACGATGCAGCGGCGTTCTCCTTCGTCTGCGACGTGGACTTTGAGGAATACACCATTCGCGTCGTTCCGGCGACGAGCAGCCTGCACACGGCGGGCACGCAGATCCCGACGACGGGCGGCTCCACCAACGTCAGCGGCACGGAGGGAGGCTACAAGAAGAACACCGCCATCAATGTCACCATCAAGGGCGCAGATCTCGAAGCAGCGTCCTCCGGCGACGGCGTGAAGATCGTGAAGGTCTTCGTGAAGAACGCCGCCGGTACATGGAGCGCCGCGTAATGGCCGCGCCGGAACTGACATTCTCCATCACCGGCAACAGGATCTCGGCAGTGACCGGGTACGACTCCATCACCGTCACATTCTCGTCGGATATCGCCTACACGGCCTTTGAGTGCCGCGCGACGAAGTCCGGTGAGGATTGGGGCCGTGGGAAGGGCGCTTTGATCGCGTCCTTCTCCCAGACCCCGGCGGGCACGCAGCGCACCTTTGAGGTTTACGACGATTTTCTGCTTTCCGGTGATGGAGAATACCGCATTTCGTTGTTCGCGCAGGGCGCGGACGGCAGCTGGAACGACAACTACGGATTTATCCCGCTGGGAGAGTCGCAGGCGCTGAAGACCGCGGACGGCGAGGATTTTCTGTGTATGAAGGAGTGATCGTATGGCTTACAACAGCCAGTTTACCGGCGCGCAGATCGACGAGGCTATCGCCGACGTGCGCAGCAACAAAGACGCGTGGAACGGAAAGCAAGATGTGATCCTCGCCTCCGGCGCGGCCGTCGGGGACCTGATCAAGGTCAAGGCGGTGGACGCCAGCGGGAAGCCGACGGCGTGGGCGGTGGCCGTGGCGGGCACGGACTATATGAAGACCGGCAACATCACCAAGCAGACCCTGGTCTCCACTGAGACCACGCCGACCGAGAACATGGCCATCAACTGGCAGTATGAGTGAGGAGGCCCCATGGCGCACAAGACATTGATCTCCGGCACGGCCTATTCCGTGACCGGCGGCCGGGAGCTGATCGGCGGCACAGGCTACGGCTGCAAAGCCGGCAAGACCCTCATCGGCGGCACGGCGTTTACTGTGCCGTTTGCCAAAGGCATTCCCCTGAGCACCATCACCCCCGGCGCGATCCTGTACCTGAACGAATCCGGCAGCCCCGTGCCGTTTTATATCGCCAAGCACGACTACGAGAGCGGCCTCAACAGCGCAGGCCGGACGCTGGTGGTAAGGAAGGATTGCTATGATATGCGGGCGTTTAATACAGAAGCAAAAAATACTTACAATGGTAGCGCCTTGGACACTTTCCTCAACGGAACGTATCTACAGAAATTGAGCACTAAACTGCAAGAAATAATCAAGACGACAAAGTTTTACTACACACCAGGCTTGCTGGATAGTAGCATAAAGACGCTCGAGCGGGCGGTTTTTCAGCTATCAATCAACGAATTAGGGAAAACAGCAGATAATGCGAGCAAAGAAGGAACCAAACTTCCAATTGCAAGTATGCTACAGATAGCAAAGAGAAATGGAAGCGCAGTTGCACAGTGGACAAGAAGCCCGAACACCTATCCCGATAGGGACTGGGCGACATATATCTGTTATGTCGGAATCAATGGGTCTGGAAACAGCATGGGGTTATACAGCACAAAGTTTGGCTCCCGCCCCGCCTTCACCCTTCCCGCCACCACCGCCGTCATTGCCAACGCCGACGGCACCTACACCCTTGCAGCATAAAGGAGGACCCACATGGGCACACACCACATTTTGAAAGACGGCACATCCTACGCCATCAAAGGCGGCACCGACCTGATTGCTGGTACAAGTTACCAAATCGGGGGGGTCGAACGCTGGTGAATGGGACAGCGTATGAGGTCAAGTTCAGCGACGGGCTGACGTGGATCATAAATGAGTCCCCAAAAATAATGGTTTTTGAGCAAGCCATTGATTTTACATCAAACGGGAAAAAATTTGACTACTTCATGATCACTGCAGGCTCTCGGCCAAGCATTGTTTACTCTTACGGGCCAGGCGATATTTGGTACGCATATTTCAACGGGAGCTGGACGCAAGAGGCATTCCGGACAGTGACTTTCGCTGAAATGCCAACAGGCGCACTATTAGCATGGCTGCAGGCCAATGCCGTGCAGCAATAGACAGGAGGAACTTATGGACACCTGGTACATCACAATCGGAGGGCAGGAGATCGAGACGCGACCGGCCGCTGGCCGCATGCGCGACGCCGACTGGGGCGGGCGCGAGAGCCGCGCCGTCACCATCGAAAAGAGCGCGGTTGCAGACCCGCTGGCGCTGTTCTGCGACGGCGCCGTCTGGGGCATGATCCACCGCTACACCACGGCCGTCCCTGTGCTGGACGCAGAGGGCAACGTCCAGATGAACGAGGACGGAACCGTCAAGTCGACGACCGAGACCGCCGAGGACCGCTACATGGACGACTACGCGGATTTCACCCTCGCAGGTCCCATCACCGATAACCGCGACGGCACCATCACGGCGAAGATGGGCAAAAAAACGGCCAGCGATCTGCTGGCGGAACTGGAGGCGGCATATGACAGAGGCTAAACTGGCACAGGTAAAGAAAGCAATTACGGATGGCAGGCTCGTGCAGGCCGCAGGCGGTATCACCACTACTGTAACCCAGTCGGACAAGCTGGGCTATGACTGGCGGAATATCTACGTCAACAAGATCTTGGTGCGGCAGGAGTACATCGAACAGTCCGTGAAAGCCGGCACGGCTGAAAATCCCATTGTGTGGAAGGCCGGCATGTCGCTGATCCCGAACGCCTACTACACGCATGGCGGCGAAACAAAGGTCTGGATGGGCGAAGCAGGAAAGCAAGCCGAATGGACAGACAGCGCCTTCGTGCCGATCTGATCGCGCGGAAGGGAGACACCATGGACACCAAGACTATCATCGTTACGCTCGTCTGTGCCGTGCTCGGCTCGTCCGCGCTGACGGCGGTCGTCAACGCCGTCGTCAGCGCAATACAGAAAAAGCGCGGCAAGGCCACAACGCAGGAGGAGCGTCTTACAGAGATCAACAAAAAGCTCGGGAAAATGCAGGAGCATCAGGACGAGCAGTATCTGGCGATCCTCCGGCTGACCATCATGTCGAAAGAAATGCCAATGGCCGAGCGCCTGATCGCCGGAGAGAAGTATAAAAAGATGGGCGGGAACGGCGATGTGAAAAAGTTCCTGCACCAGCTGGAGGCGCAGTGCGAACGCAATGGAGTTTAGCAAGAAGTGGCTGATCTGCAGCGCGCTCGTCAGCCTCGCACTCATTATCGCCTGCGCGGCAGGCGCAGACCTGACGGAGATCACGCTTGCGGTGCTGGCTGAAACGACAGCTTCCAGCGGGTTTTATCTCTGGAAGGCCAAGAACGAGAACCGCGCGAAGTACGCGCAGAAGTACATGGATAAATGGGCTGAAAAATACGGCCCGGAAGCGGCAGCACGCATCGCAGAGATCGTGCTGAAAGATTGAAAGGAGCATACTTATGGACTACACGCAAATCATCTCGGCAGTGATCGCGCTCATCAGCGCGCTCGTTTCGGCATTTTTGATCCCGTGGCTCAAAACCAAGATCGACGCGGACAAGCTGCAAACGCTCCGCACTTACGTTGAGATCGGCGTAAAGGCGGCGGAGCAGCTGTACACCGCGACGGATGGCGCGGCGAAAAAGGCGTATGTTGTGAACTTCCTCGCCGAGAAGGGCATTCAATTTGATGTGGAAACAATCGATAAGCTGATCGAGGCCGCCGTGCTGCAGCTGCATCACGAGCTGTACGGGAGTGAGCGGGCATGAGTATCAAGATCGGACAGGCCAGCCTCGGCGAGACCGGCGGCTGGAACCAGCAGCCCGGCAACCAGACCGGGCGTGAGCTGAATATCTCCAGCTGGTACAATGGCCGCTGGCTCGGCGTCCTGCGCTATAAGGACCGCAAAAAGGCCGAGCGGGCCGCGCAGACGTGCGAGGCAGCGATTAAAAACCGGAATATCGGTTACGACATGAGCGACCGGAACACGGCGTATGAGGCCGCCAGAGCCGTCGGATGGGACGTGAGCAAGATCACAAAGCCCGTGGAGACGGACTGCTCCGGCCTCATGACGCTCTGCGCCGTGGCTGCAGGCTGCGCGTCGGTCGAAGCGCTCTACCGTCGGCAGGGCAACAGCTGCACGACATACTGCATGCTGCACGATTGGCCAGCAACGGGAGATTTTGTGCTGCTGACCGACAGCAAGTATCTGACGACGGACGCCAATCTCCTGCGCGGCGACGTACTGGTAAGCGAGGGCCATACGGTCATGGCACTCGAAGATGGAAAGAACGGAGAGGGGGAAAAAGAAGTGGTCGAAAAGAGCAAGATCATCGTGGACGGTAAAGAAATCGCCGTTGAACGCATCCTGAAAGACGGCACGAACTACGTCAAGGTGCGCGATATCGCCGCCGCGCTGGATCTCGAAGTGAGCAACAAGGGCAATATCGCTGTGCTGAATCACAAGGAAAAGTAAGCCCTGCCCGGCGGCGGGCCGAAGGGAGTGACGAAAGCATAACTGCGCGACTGGCTCTGCCGAAGGAGCTGGAACACCTCACGCGCAGCGACTGGGAGCGCGTCACTGACGAGGGCATACTGGATCAGATCGATCAGCAGATCGTGAAGCTTTATATCGTGCGCAGGCTCCCGCAGATGGACGCCGCCGCCGAGATCGGCGTCGACCGCAAAACCATCTCCCGCCGCCTGCCCCACATCTACAACACCGCCCGCCGTCTGGCAGGGAAAACGGACAAAGAGAAAGCGCCATGAGCAACGGCTCATGGCGCTTTTTCTATGCCCGAATGTCCCACAAATGGTACACAGATGTCCCGGAAATGTCCCCCATAAAAACCGGGGAAGCGGCAGAATGAGAGTAGGAGCTGGCCAGCTTACTACTTTTACCGGAGGATTTTTTATGGAATACGCAAGCAAGGGACTCGCGGGGACTGCGCTGGGCTTCGGCATCGGCGGCGCCGCGCTGGGTCTGGCAAACGGCGGCCTTGGCAATCTGCTGGGCGGCCTCAACCAGAACAAGAGATCGGAAGCCGCTGATGTTGCTGCGGCAGTCACGCCTGCCATGACGGTCGCCGCCATGCTCGCCGCACGGCAGCAGGAGCCGACATGCAGCGAGAACATGCCGGTCACGCGCTACGATCTTGACCGGGAGCAGAAGCTGGCCGCGAAGGACAGCGAGATCGCGCTGCTGAAGGCCAACACCTACAACGATCAGAAAATGCTGGAGATGTACGGTTATATCGACGGGCAGCTCAAGGACGTCCGTGAGGCGCTGTGCAAGCAGGCCGTCCACAACCAGCGCACCGAGGACAGCTTCACGCTGGTCAAGCAGGACGTCGAGTCCGTCCGCAAGGAAGCGCTTGACGCGGTCAAGATGGAGGCCGAGCGCCGCTGCTGCGGTGACAACTCCATCGTCACCTACGTCAACGCGACCTTTTATCCCAAGCAGGTCGCCGACGTCACCACGGGCACCGCGACCACGGCGCAGTCGCTCTACAACCCGATCCCGAAGTGCGGGTGCTGCAACGGCTAAACGCAAGGGGCGGCAATAGCCGCCCCATCCTTAAAGGAGGAAATCTGCAATGACAGTGACGATAGATCAGGCCATGCGCGGAGCGATGCGCTACGCGGACAACGAGGTCATCCCGCACCTGCCGGGCGGCAAGGGCATCGGTGCTGGGATCATGCTGGCGCTCATCATGGAGGGAAGCCGCGAGAAGATCCTTGCGCTGCGTGAGAATCCCGCGGTCAAGATGATGCAGATCTTTGACGACGCCGGAAACATCGACCTCGACAAGCTCTACAACGCGGCCCGGCCGCGCTTTGAAAATAAGCTGACGGTATCCGTCCCGCTGCTGGGCGATATGCGGTTTGACCAGAACGACGTCGATAAACTCTACCGGTATATCCAGGAGGCATGACGAGATGAAAGAATATATCGAAAAGCTCTACACAAAACTGCACGAGGCCATGGAGAAGCCCGTGACGCTGGGCAGCGCGGAAGAAGTCGGGCTGTACGCGAAGACGATCCGCAGGCTGGAAAAACTGGACTGCCACGCAGACGAACCGGATGCGTCAGCGTTCGACCAAGAAACGGCCATACACTGGGTCGAGAATATGCAGAATGCCGACGGCTCGACCGGCCCGCACTGGACGATGGAGCAGACAACGGCTGTGGCCGAGAGTATGGGAATTCAGGGGTACGAGATCCCGCGCTTGGCGTGGGGCGTGACCATGAACATGATGTACTCGGACTACTACCCCGTCGCCGTAGAGTTCGGCCTCAACCGCCCGGAATTCTACGCTGCTCTGGCAAAGGCGTTCCTGCTCGACAAGGACGGCCCGGGGCCGGAACAGAAGCTCATGGCGTATTATGAGCATATCGCAAAATAAAGAAATCCCTCCTGTCACCAGGAGGGATTTCCGCTTGCTATAGAATCTATATTTAGATGGGATTCATTCATGCGTACCAAATAAATGTATAACCATCAATCCGCGAGGGGGTAAAGGGTGACGTGCATGTCGCTGCCGGATTTGGTGTAGGATTTGGTCTGTTTATGGTAGAGGACCTTCTGCAGGACAGTTTTCAGGAGGGCGTTTTTCTCCTGCGGGGATGCGGCGAGCGGGTAGGTCTCGAGGACGCGGCGGACAGCGGGGGCCAGACGGGCGCGGGCCTGTCTGGCACGGGCCAGCTCATGGATCGTGGTCTGGCTTGCCTCGATGCGGTCGACGATGACCTGCTTGTCAGCGGCGAGCGCCTGCGAGCGCTGCAGGAAGATCTCCGGCGTATAGACGCCGGTCTCGACCAGCTCATACGCGCGGGCCTCCTGCGCCTCCAGTTTGGCAAGCTGCTTGCGGTCGGCGGCGATCGAGGACTCGAGCGCGGTGCGCATGGGCGTGTCATCTGGCGCAGCGGCCTCACCGAGCTCCAGCTCGCGCAGCCAGCCGCGCAGAGCATCCAGCACGGCGTCCTCCACATCATCATACCACGCGCTGACGGTCGTGCAGCCGTAAGAGGGACAAAGGAGCGTATCGCGGCGGCCACCGGACGACGGACGGCGCACCATCACGCGGCCGCACTGGTCGCAGCGGACGAGACCGGCGAGGCTCGTCACGGTCCCCCATGCGCCCTTGCCGCGCGGGCTGGCGCTGGAATAGCTCAGAGCGACGGCCTTGTCATACTGCTCCTGCGAGATCAGGCCGTCGTGCAGCCCTTTATAAAGCTTCAGATCCTCCTGCCGGGTGCGGGGGCGACTGACGACGACAGCGCCGTCGACAATGCGCTTTGTCTCCGGCCTCCCGCCGGATTTGATCCAGCCAGCATTTGCCGGATTGCGCAGGATATCCAGCACAGAGTCCGCGCGCCAGGGACTGCCGGAGTTGGTCGGGACGCCGAGGCTGTTCAGCCGCGTGGAGATCGCCTTCGCGCCGATGCGCGCGCAGCCCTCGCCGGTGTACCAGTTGTAGATCTGCTGCAGGACGGGGGCCTGCTCCGGGTGCGGGACGAGCTTGTAGCCCTTGTCGTTCGGCAGCTTCTCGCGGAGCCAGCCGAAGGGCGTCTTGCCGGAGATCCACTTGCCTTCGCGCAAAGAAGCCTCTTTGCCGCGGGACAGGCGGCGCTTGATGGTGTTGTACTCGCGCCGGGACATAAAGAGGCCGAACTCAAAGTATTCCTCGTCCATCTCGTTGTTCGGGTCATAGGTCTTATTCGGCGTGACGATGCGGGTGTCGGAGTATTTAAAGGTCTGGGCAATAATGCCCTGGTCGATGGTGTCGCCGCGCGCCAGACGCTCGACCTCCATGACGATGACGCCCGCGTAGTTGCCGGTCTCGACGAGCTGCAGGACCTTCTGCACCTCCGGCCGGACGGCAATGGAATCGCCCGTGACGACCTCTTCGCAGATCTCCACGACGTTCAGCCCGCGGCTTTCGGACAGCGACAAAAGCGCGGCCCGGTGCCGTTTGAGCGTGTCGGTCTGGCCGAGAGCTTCGGCCTCCATGTCCTTTCGGGACTTGCGCAGGTAAATGATGTACTGCGCGAGCGGGTCTGCGATTTTCCACGTAGATGTAAAGTTCATAAGCAAATTCTCACCACTGCGGAAGGCGGTTATACGGGAACAAAGGATGCAAGCGCGGAGGCGCGGACCCAGCCGATGTTGGGATTACAAAGGTCGACGAGGAGCGCCAGAAGCGAGACGAGAACGATGCACACAAGCACGCCGATCAAAACATCCTTGCGCCGCGCCTCGACGGACTTCTGGCGGATGATCTGTTCCTGCTTGGAAATGATCGCGTTGGCATGCTTGAGCCGCAGCTCAAGCTCGGCGATGCGCGGCATTTTATCCGGCTGGTCCAGCAGCACGGCGCTGTCCGTGTCCATCGCGTCCGCGATCCGGTGCAGAGCGGACGAAGGGACGTCGCAGCCGCGCTCATAGCGCGAGAGGCTGGCGACGGAAACGCCGGAGGCGTCGGACAGCTCGTTCAGCGTCATGCCGCGAGACAAACGCTCTGAACGGATGCGATTTTCACAGGTTTCCAAGGTTTCCACAATCCTTTCCAAAAATGAGAATCCAGAAAATGCGGATTTCTCAAAAAATCTCATAAATTCTCATAACTGGTAGTTGCTGAAAACGAAAAACAGGAATACGCTGGAAGCGCAAGGACGGCTCCCGGTCGCCTGCGCAAGCAAAAGCCCGCGCTGTTGTTCGGCCAGCGGCGCGGGCAAACCCAGTCTGTATTACCGCTGGAAGATGTAAAACAGATCGGGCGCGTAAGTGGAAATGATATAGAGCAAAACGACGACGGCGAGAACGATCAGGACAACCTTGCGGACGGTACGCGGTGCTTTCGTAGCCTCATCATATTCCTCTTGTGTCATGACTGCAGGCTGATAAGACGGGATTGGAGCGCTTTCGGAGGCTGAATCAGCGGACGCGTCTGCGCTCTTTACAACGCGGACATGAGGGTCAAAAAGCGCGTTCCCGAATTCGTCCGTAAACGTGCCGCATATGATGCAGATCAAATCGACGATCGTACCAATGCCGCCGAAGCCGAGCGTCAGCAGCCACAGGACGCCGGTCCCAATCTTGCCGACATAGAACCGATGCGCGCCAAGACCGCCGAGAAAGATGCATAGCAGCAGCGCGGTTGTGCGGGTTTTCTGGCCGGGTGCTGGCTGGGGCGGCTGAGTCTGCGCGCGGGCTTCTGCCTTCGCCTGGTCGCGGATGTAATTCACGGTCCCGCAGCCGCAGTACGGGCAGATCAGAGCCTCATCGTCGATCTCTTTGCCGCATTTGTTACAGTACATAAACCCTCCTACGGATTACAATCCTTGCACGGCGTGTACAGCGCGGCGGCCTCTTCGCGTGAGCCGGTGAAACTGCCGCGGTTCTCGACGTTCATCTGGTCGACGTGCGAGCAGCCGGGCAGATGGAAAACGCCGCTGGACTTGTTATAGATATATGTGTGGATGCTGTCGCCGGTCGCGCCGGAGATAGCCGGGGCCTCTGCAGGCAGCGTGCCGGGAAGAAACGAAACAAAATCGCCGACGATCGGCTCCAGCGGCTCCACGTCGAGCGGGTCGCCGCCGATGCTGGCGTAATAATCGGCCTGCGCTTCGGCCTGTTCCGCATCCGTGTATTCTGCGCTGCCGGTAAACGCCGGATCCGCAGCGGGGAGCACAGCGGCGTCGGCCGCCGCGCGTAGTTCCGCGGGCGAAGCTTTGTAAGAGCGGGCAGCGGAGATCGTGTCCGCCAGTCGGAGCAGCCCGACCCAGCCGACAAAGGCCAGCGCACAGCAGACCAGCACAAGCAGGATCTTGCGCCATGTCTGTTTCATGGCAAAACCTCCAGTTTGATATGTAATTTTTTGTAGACTCTCATAATTGTAATTATCAAACGTATGTTCTAATATAATCATGCGAGTCAGGAAAAGGAACCTACAAATATTGTAAGCCACCGCCGAGGAAAGCACAACCGGAAAAGTGAACAAAAAATGAACGGTCTTTTTGTGGAAGAATGGGGGAATGGATAGGATGACGCGAAGTTTTTACCTGCAGGACATCCGCCGCATGCTGCGGCTTGCGACGACGGAACAACTCGATCTGGTCTGGCGCTTCATGCGCGGACTGGTCGCATAGAGAAAAAAGAGCCGAGGGCGGTCATCCGTCCTCGGCCATTTTTTTTGCGATCTCGGCGAGCAGCTGCCATTCGTCAACGCTGAGCTTGCTGATGATCGATACAAACCGCTTGCGCGGCGAGTCGTCCGGGTCGTGCATGACGACGCCCATAAACTCGGCGATCTCCTGATTCCGCGTCAGCTTCTGCTTCATCTCGCCCTCACCAGTGCGGAGCCAATCTTCGTTCACATTAAACTCCCGGCAGATCAGCTTAATAAACGGCTCATTCGGGCTCGTCTTCTCGCCCTCAAGGTTTGTGATCACGCCGCGGGTCGTGCCGAGACGTTCGGCAAAGTCGGTCTGAGAGAGTCCGGAAGATCTGCGGATCTCTTTAATTCGCTCGTTGATGGTCATTGCAATCACCTCATGACTATATTATACACGCATTGGATGTATTGTCAATACAAAGAGATGCAAAATATTTTGCGAACATGTATTGACAAAACATCAGAATGGTGGTACAGTGTAGTCACAATACAAAACACGGAAACAAAGTGTTGTGACAACGCGAGGTGAGAACAATGTCTGAAAAAGAAAAGCAGGTCATGGAAAGCCTGAACAGGAATACCGAGAAGCTGACCCCGGCGCAGATGCAGCGCCTGAGCGACATCGCCTACGGCATGATGCTGGCGCAGGAGAGCAAGCAGAACGAGCGGAAGGAGGCGTGAGGCATGGAAGAATTCGAACGACGCCTGGAAGAATGGCGGCGGGAAGACCTGCGGGAGCGCAGACGGGAAACGCTGTGGAATTTCGCGGTCAACATGATCGTCGCGCTGGCCGCGCTGATCGTGGCAATCAGGGCATAGAGAAGGAGGAAGAAACCATGATCAAAGTGGTTGTTGCGGACTACTGCCAGAACTGTCCACGGTTTGAGGCAGCGGCAGGAAAAAGAACACTATACATAGGAAAGGATGCACAAGGGGAAACAAAGCAGTACGTGGATACAGAAATCAGATGCGCAAATGCGAGAAACTGCGCGGCTATCGAGGCCCACATCAGAAAGAAAATCGAGAATGAGAACCCGCAGCCAGAGCCGAAAAAAGAGCCGGAAGCCGAAAAAAACCAAGAAAAGCAGGAAAGCAAGTGGGCGAAATGGTGGAAACGGCTGGCCGACCGGCTGCGCTGGATAGATGTGTGGGATGCGCTCGGCGCTGCGGCAATCGCTCTGGCAGCCACTGCGGCAATATTTGTGGCGCTGATGCTCGTGATTCTCAGTGCGGCAATAATCCGAGGATCTCTAAGAATCTGAGGGGACGGCCAAAGATTTCGATGCTGGAGAGCTGGAGCGCGCCAAGCGCAATCAGCGCAGAGACAATGGTCAGGGCCACGGAAATGATGGAGATCCAGAGCGGGATACGCCGGTAACGTCGATCTCGACGAAACTCCTCAAAAGCGGCCTGTGAGCGGGTATCGAGGAAAACGGGGTCATTGTCATTTAGAGTGCTGCGGGAATCAAGTTTGAGGCTGTCAAGCTCGTTCTGTAATTCCCAGTCACTACTGAGCGAAAACCTTTTGAGAATTTTTTTGAGTGGCCACTTGCGGTGGATCGCCAAGCAGATTTTGAACTGTTTATTTGTCATAAAAACACCACCTGCCAGCATCTTACCACGCGGGCTGGGGTCTGACAAGAGCAAAAAGCGTAAAGCTGTAAAACCTGGAAAAACTAACGCCGGAAGGAGGCTGAACCATGAGAAAGCCGTATGACCCGATCGCGGACGAAGAGCCGCACATCGTGGCCGAGTATCATTTTCCAAACTGCACGGCGTATATCGCGGACAACTACCTGCGCCGCCTGACGCCGGAGCAGAAGGAGGCCAACCGGCAGGCTGCCCGCCGCGTGGCGTGGCAGATCCTCGAGCGGGCCGCAGCCGAAGGGCGTCTGCCCACGGCCAGCAATTAAACGCGCCGCAAGGCGCGTACATAGGAGTCGATATTATGGCGAAGGTAAAGACCTACACCCTGACGCTGGATGCGCAGGAGCTGCATGATCTGATCGAAGCGGCGATGGTGTGTGAGTGCCAGGCGGCGCAGATCATTAACGGACTCAAGCGCAAGGGGCTTGATCTGGACGCGCAGAAGCTCGTGACGCAAAACGCCCGTCTGTCGAGGCTCGTCAGGCGAATGCAGGAGACGAAGGAGGAAACCAATGGATAACGGGAAGCTACACATCGAGATCGGCATGGACGGCAAAAAAACGGTATCTGCGCTATCCGGCAACGCGCTGGAACTGAGCGCTGCTGCAGCGCGAATCCTGAATATATTTTATGCCGCGTTCTGCAAGCAGGGAATAGGCGAGGAATTCAAGGAAACCATGCGATACTGCGTGAACCGGGAGGACAGCCCGGTATGGATGAAGGAGTTGGCAGAATGAGAACCAATCTTGCAGAGCGGCTCGGGTATGAGCCGGAGGAAGAGATCAGGGAGCGGCAGGAGCGACTGCTGGAGGAGCTGCGGTACCGGGAGGCCATGCGGCGAGTGGCAAAGACCTGCTGCGTGTGGTTGGGCGGCGCGGCCTTCGTGCTGGCGGTGATCGCCGGGTACGCAGAGATGACCGACGCCTGCGTCGCGACCGGCGCGATCGCGTTGGGCCTGACGACCTACGGGATCCTGTGAAGCCGGTGAAGGACGAGCCAAAGATCCCGGTAGAGCTCCGGCCGGATCAGCTGGCCGACATCATCGACGCCGTCCTGGCCTTTGCCGATGACTGCGCCAATGACCGGGAGATCCTGCAGAGCATGCCGCGCGTCGACCGGGACACGGTCGAAGACCTGCTGCAGCGCGAGACGGCGCTGCAAACGCTCGCGGCATGGCTGCAGCACGTACAGGAGGAAGCGGAGTGAATTATTTTGCGCCGCGCATGCGGCCCATCCCGCCGCCCTGCGGCCGGAACTGCCCGGACAGAAGCGGCACATGCCGCGCCGGGTGCTGCACATGGACGCTCTACGAGAGCATTCGGAACCACATCTACGACGTCAACCACCGCGACAGGGACAGCCTGCAGCCCGACCTTGCAGCGGGAAAGCAGATGATCCATGCCGACAACCAGATAAGGAGGCGCAAACACATTGCGAAATAGCATCGATTACCCCGGCGAGCGGGCGCCGCGGCGCCCCGCCGTGATCGCCCAGGCCGGATATACCGGTCAGAACCACTTTTCCGTTACATATGGCAATCAGAAAGTGACCGTCCGCGCCGAGGATGGCTATGCGGCCCTTTTCACCGCCGCCAAGCACTGGGGCTATAAATTCACCCGCCCGGAGTACCATCAGAACGCTCGCGCAACCAAGCTCCACTACACGCCGGACACACGGCCGGGGGCGCTGGTATGAGGTTCGTGTGTGACGCCTGCCAGGATATCACGAACATCGAGGCAGACCGGATGGAGATCCAGGGCGAGAAGCTGATGGTGTACAGCCGCGGCGCCATGCTGGAATGGGCGTGGCGCCAGTACGTTGGGAAACAGACCTGTTTCGACATGGCGGCGTTTGGAGGTGCAAAAGCGGAATGAAATGGCATATTGCAAGTGTCAGCTGGGGCAAGGACAGCCTGGCCATGCTCCTAATGCTGATTGCCAAGGGCTACCCGCTGAATGAGGTGGTTTTCTACGATACCGGAATGGAGTTTGAGGCGATTTACCACACACGGGATCAAATGCTACCACGCCTGGAGCAGCTGGGGATCAAGTACACCAGACTGGAGCCGGAAAACCCGTTCCTGTTTGATATGCTGGAAAGGCCAGTTTGCAGTAAGCAGAAAGGCACACACCAAGGTTATGGCTGGTGTGGCGGCCTCTGCCGCTGGGGAACCACGGGGAAGCTGAAAGCCATAGACAGGTACGCGGAGGCGCGGGACGCTATGGTTTACGTTGGCATAGCTGCCGACGAAACGCCGCGACTGGAAAAAGAACGGAAGCCGTATAAACTGCACCCGCTGGCGGAGTGGGTCATGCCGGAAGCCGACGCCCTGGCATATTGCTATGAAAACGGGTTTTCGTGGCTGGAGGGCACGATCCGCCTTTATGACGTGCTGGACCGTGTTTCGTGCTGGTGCTGCTGCAACAAGAACCTGCGGGAACTGCGGAATATGTGTATTTACCTGCCGGAATACTGGGAGCGCCTGAAAGACCTGCAACGGAAAATAGACAGGCCAATGAAAGGCTATTACAAAGGCAAGCCGCGCGGCGTGTTTGAACTGGAACAACGGTTCCGCGCAGAATTGGAACAGGAGGCAAGAGCATGAGTAAAGCTGTTTTGATCAGCATCCGCCCTGAGTGGGCTCGGAAGATCCTGAACGGGAGTAAAACGGTCGAAATCCGCAAGACAGTGCCGAAGTGCGGTGTGCCGTTTAAGTGCTATATCTACTGTACCGCAGGCGGAAAGGGGGCGCTCATGGTGAAAGCCAACGCAGGGCCGCCGGCTATTACGGCGGAATCGGCCTATGAGCGCGAACAGGCGGAGGCGTTTGGGTATGAGGCTGCCAACGGGAAAGTCGTTGCGGAATTTACTTGCAATAAGATCGGCACGGTCTACCCGCTTTGCATGATCCCCAAATGGGCGACGGTGGATGCCTGCCTCACCCGCGAGGACATATACAAGTATCTGGGCACGGAGCACGGATACGGCATGCAGATCGATGATCTCAAAATTTACGATTCCCCGCGTGTGCTAGGCGATTTTACCGGGCTGCGGGAAATGAAAAATGGCTTTGAGTTAAGCCGTATAGAGCGACCGCCGCAGAGCTGGCGGTATGTGGAGGAAGAGTTATGGAACGACTGACTGAAAAGCATTATCTCGCGGAAGACCATTACATGAAATGCTCCGACACCTGCCATGGGGATATGGACTGCATAGATTGCCCGGCGTTCGACCAGCTTGTGGAGCGCCTTGCGGCCTACGAGGACATTGCCGAGCTGTGCGGCGGGGTTGACCGCCTCCGCGAGCTTTCCGAGGCCGACAAGGACGGCAGAGTTATTGTTCTACCTGCCAAAAAAGGAGATACGTGGAAGAAGGCCGTGAGCATCCTCGATAAGAAATACGCGGAAGCGAAAAAGCTGCCGTTCATCCGCGACCCGTTGGCATGGGCGCTGTATCACACATGGAAGGAGTTTGACGATGGAAAACGTTGCGACTGAAGAATTTATCAGCAGAACCGAGGCGCTGGAAGATTTTGAAGCCTGCAACGCGGAAAATCCGCGCTGGACACCTCAGCGTGTGAAAACGCTTCTGCTCCGCCAGCCCGCCGCCGACGTTGCGCCGGTGGTGCATGGGGAGTGGATAGGCAATAAGGGCGGCTTTTGGGAGATGGCAACGTGCAGTATGTGTGACGAGAAATATCCCTGCGTTGGCATGGCACCGAATTTCTGCCCCAACTGCGGCGCGCGGATGGACGGTGCCGCCGAATGAGCGGGCTGCGCTTTGAATCCATGGCGGACATGCCGCCCAGGATGCGGGAGCTTTATGCACGGCAGCAGATGCCGTGGGCGGCCGCGGCGCCGAAGAAGGCCTCGAAGTATCACAGCACGCCCGCCGAGCGCGGAGAGCTGCGCTTCGACAGCCAGAAGGAGGCCCGCCGGTATGACGAGCTGATGGTCATGCTGCGGGCCGGGATCATCTCCGATCTGCGCTTGCAACCGCAGTTCACCTTGCAGGAGAGCTACATCACCGAGACTGGCAAGCGCATCCGCGCGGTGCGGTACACGGCGGACTTCTCGTACCGCTTCGGCGGCAAGCTCGTCGTCGAAGATGTGAAGTCCAAGCCGACGCGGACAAAGGAGTATCTGCGGAACCGGAAATTCATGCGATCCAAATACGGGATCGAGATCCAGGAGGTTTGAAATGCCTGAAAAAAATGAGAGCAGCCCGCGCGAAGTATGCGGCCTGCCGAAGCAGGGCAACGCCTGCTCGTATGCAAAGCTCGCGCCGGATTTCTGCGCGCGGTGCGGCTGGAATCAGCAGGAGCACGCGCGGCGGTAGGCGCTGCCGCTGACCGAGAACGCCGACGGGCTGCGGCACAAGGACATCAGCCAGCCCGAGGCCTGAGACCAGCAACCGGCCGGGGACCATATTTTTTCGGACTTTGGCCGCGGCCGCTCCGCCATGAGACGGCTGCGGGAGGATCACCCCGGCTTTGCACCCGGCCCGCGAACCCTCAAGCCCGCGGGCCGGGGATAAAAAGCGCGTGTGGAACGTGCGCGCGGAAGGGACCGTCAACGTTACCCCACGCCGGGTGTTGGGATCGCCCGGCGGCATCGTGTTACCTCCTTCATAAAGCTGCCTGAGCAGACAAGGGCAGCTCGCCTGCGGCGAAAGGGGGACGCGCAGGCGCAGGCGGTGCAAGTCCGCCCTGCAAAGGGGCCGGGAAACCGGCCCCTGACGAAAGGAGAATGGAAATGTCGCACGTAGTCGATCTGACAGGCATGGATTTTGGATATTTGCATGTCGTCGGGCGGGATACCAGCAAAAAAGGAGATACGGCACACTGGATCTGCCGGTGTAAATGCGGGACCATCTGCAGCAAGGACGGCAGATACCTCCGGAACGGGCATGCAAAAAGCTGCGGCTGCTTCCGGAAAGAACGCGCGGCCACGCTCGTCACCAAGAAGGATCCAGCCAAAAAGCCAAAAGCCGAACCGAAGAAGAAAAAATTCGGCCGCGGCCCGCAGCGGGCAGGCTCCGGAATCTGCTACAACCCACTCTGCCCGACGCGCAACAACTACCGCGGCGCCTGGAGCTGCACCGAGTGCCGCTTCTGCCCGGAACGCAAATTCACCCGCCAGTCCAGGCGGGAAGAACTTACAATTTGAAGGGAGAATTACAATGGGAAAAATCATGGAGCTGTTTTATGGCGAGCTCGGCGGGTTCCAGACGTCCATGGAGGATGGCGGCTGGTCCGTCGAGTTCCTGGACGAGAAATATCCGCCGCGCGTCACCATGGACCAGCTGACGCCTCCGCTGTTTGAGATAACGGAAGATGGCCCGCAGAGACACGAGCCCGCCTGCATCCAGGTCATCGGCACGCCGGATCTGCGCGTCATAACCACAGGCAAACTGCAGATCGGGAAGAAGGACCTCAACAAGTACATCAACACCGCCCAAAAGCTCCTGCAGCTCTATCTGCACGGCTTTATGCAAGAACGCAAGGAACTGGAGGCGGCGCAGGAATGATTTTGCTGGAATGCACAGTCGCAATGCGTGACGGCGATCGGAAAAAGCTTCAGGAGCAGCTTGCGGCGGAGATCGGGCAGTCAGTCGTTCTTCTGCCGAACGGCGTATTGCGGGCGAAGGAGCGGAATATCCTGTTCCTTTGCGACAGAAAGGCTTGCGAGAAATGCAGCTATCCACAGTGCAGGCATACGCCGGAGCTGGAACACGCCAGAAATTTTGCACCAGCAGGATTTACAAAGCGCACGGACGGCGTGTGGGTAGAGCAGGAGGGCGTAACGATGGAAGTGAAGATCGACCAGGACAAACTAGAAAATAGGCTGGTTGAAACAATGAGGGAGGCGATGGGACTTGAAACAGAAAAACGCAGTCCGCATGGTCTGGCGCTGGGATGATATCTTCCGTGTCTACCGCTGCCCATACTGCGGCAGACCGGAGAAACCGTGCTTCGAACTCTGGAAAAAAGGCGGTTTGAAAAAGAGCCTGCCGAGCCGCTGCACATACTGCAAAGGAGAATTGGAAGGAGTGGAAGGAGAAGAAAATGATCATTGAGATTTTGGAGCTTGCTGCCGCGCTGGAATGGATCGCACTGGGCGTGCTGGTTTTTTTAAAACTGCGCAGTCTGAAACGGCGAGCGATGGATCTGATGGATTCGCTTGAGGCGATAGAGACGATAGAGGTGCTCGGACTGGAAGAGGTTATGCCAGAAAGCGAGAAACCGAAAAGGAAACCGACAATGAATGAGGTGCGTGCATTGTATGGGCTTGGGGCGATATCTGAAAACGAACGTGCATACATGCAGAAAGAAACAACGAACGATGCTGATCGCTGAACGCATGGCCGGAATTTCCGGCCATGCTTTGAGCGGGCAGAGATGGGAGGAGCTGAGACTATGGTGAAGAGACACAAGCGCCGGAAGTTTTCTGGGCGGGTCTGCGAACAGATCGTGTACAAGGTGGCGGGTGGCACAGATCCGAAGACCAGCCGGCCGAAGAAGCCGCGGTTCCAGTCGCAGGAAGAACGCGAGGAATTCAACACCAGGATCTCGGCTGCAAAGTTCGTGGCGCTTGTCAACGCCAACTTCTCCCCGTCGAGCTATTACTCCACATTGACGCTAGACCCAGAGCATGAGGTACATACCGCGCAGGAGATGCGCAGGATTCGGGATAATTTCTACCGCCGCATGGTCTACCGGTATCCGGAGGCCAAGATCGTCATCGTCTACGGCAGGGGCAAATCGACAAGCCGCTTCCACCTGCACCTGATCACGGACGGCATTCCTGCCGATGAGCTCGGCAGGCTATGGGGCCTCGGCAGCGTCATCGACTGCAAACCGCTGCGGAAACACAACTATTACTTAGATGAAAACGGAAACAAGGTCGACCACGGGCAGGACTACACGGCGCTGGCCAACTATCTGCACGGCCACTGGAAAAAGGAATTCGGCGGGCACCGGTACAAGGCCAGCCACAGCTGCGTCCGGCCGGAGCCGGAGCCCGCGACCGAGGCGGTCCGGGACTACAGCCTGACGCGCCCGCCAGTCGCCCCGCGCGGCTACATCCTCGTCGAGTCCAGAGCCACGCAGTATGGATTCCTATATTTCAAATATGTATGGGATCCCAGGAACGAAACACACAAGCGGACCGGGAGCCGCCTTCTTTAAGCCTTGTAAATGTGTTGAGTTTTGCGACGAAGAAGGAAGGAGCTGAACAGATGTCAAAACCGAGATACTGGTGGTACGGAAATGTCTGCCGCACCATCGGCGAATACCCGAAACTGAGCCGACAGGTTCGGGATATGAGCCGGCAGAAGATCACGCCGGGCTATTCCTCGCAGCCAGGAGGGCAATCCTCCGGCCGCGCCGTCGAGGACATTGCGGTGCGCGTCCTGTCCTCACGGGAGTACGAGGACTACACGGCGATCCAGTCCGCCATCAACACCGTGCAGACCTGGCGGGACGGCGGCGATGTGCTGGAGATCGTGCGCCTGCATACATGGATCTGGCCGCGCGAGAGTCTGGAGTCCGCTGCCCGGCAGGTGCACGTGAGCACATCCACGGCCAAGCGGATGTACAGCCGCTTTGTCTACGAGGCAGCGCGGGCAATGGGCTACCGCAAAAGTTGAGCTAACAGAGCCTAAAATCTGTGCTACAGTGATAGCGTGAAGAATTGGAGGGAACAGGATGCAGCCATGGGCCGCGAGCTTTTACGCATCCGCGCGCTGGAAGAAATGCCGCGCCGGGTATATCAAGTTCCGCCGGACCATCGACGGCGGGCTGTGCGAAGAGTGCCGGGACAAGCCGGGCTACATCGTCCATCACAAGCGGGCGCTCACGCCGGACAACATCACAGACCCGGACATCAGCCTGTCCTACTCAAACCTCGAGTACGTCTGTAAAGACTGCCACGATCAATTTGACGGGCACGGAGTCGCAAGATCTCTGACGCAAAAAATTTTCTTCGACGCCGCCGGCGACCCGATCCCCCCCGTCGCGCGAGGCTGGGGCGCCGGCTAGATCACCGCACGTCCTACCTCGGAAGAATACGCAGACTGTTCGCGAGGCCCCCCCTGCTTTGAAGCGGCGATAAGTAATCCACGCGCACGCGTGAGCAGGAGGCAAAAATCACGCAAAAAGGAGGCGTTTTCTGTGGCGAATCAGCGTGAAAAGACCAAAGAACAGCGGATCCGCGCGGAGAAAGCGCGTCTGAAAAAGCTTTACCGGAATCTGCCGAAGGAAGCAGCCGGGACTGTCGCAGGACTCATCGATCAGGCGGCCTTCATGCGCGTCGAGTGTGAGGACATGGCCGAGGACCTGCGGGAAAACGGCTGGACCGAGCCCTTCCGCCAGTCGGAACGGCTCGACCCCTATGACCGCGCCCGTCCAATCGGCCAGGCGTACAACTCTACCAACGCGAACTACCAGAAGATCATCAAGCAGCTCACGGCGCTCCTGCCGAAGCCGGACACCGCGCCGAAGCAGGAGGACGACGGCTTTGCAAGCTTTGTCCGGGAGCGTGACGAGTCATGAAGCTCACGCGCTACCCGGAGACCTACAACCCGATCCTCGAATACTGGCAGGCCATCCAGGACGGCCGCGAGGTCGTCAGCCTGAAAGTCCAGAAGACCTACCGGCACGTGGTGGAGCAGCTGGAAAACACAGATTCCGAGTTTTACTACTCGCCGCGCCGGGCCAACCACGTCCTCGAATTTTTTGAGAACTACTGCCACCACTCCAAGGGCAAGGCCGGCGGCCAGCTCGTCAAGTTGGAGCTCTGGGAAAAGGCGCTGCTCGCGACTGTATTTGGGTTTATCGACATCGAGGGCAACCGCCAGTACCGCGAAGCCATCCTCATCGTCGGCAAGAAAAACGGCAAATCCCTGCTGGCCTCCGGCGTCGGCCTGTATCTGCAGCTTGCTGACGGCGAGCCCGGCCCGGAGGTCTACGCCGTGGCCACCAAGCGAGACCAGGCGAAGATCATCTGGCAGGAAGCGAAGCGGATGGTGCAGAAATCACCGGCGCTGCGAAAACGGACGCGCTGCCTGGTCGGCGAGATCGACAGCGACTACAACGACGGCGTTTTCAAGCCGCTGGCATCCGACAGCGACACCCTCGACGGCCCCAACATCCACGGAGCCATGATGGACGAGCTGCACCAGTGGAAAAACGGGCGCGCTCTGTACGACATTACCGCTGACGGCGTCACGGCGCGCGAGCAGCCGCTGATCTTTATCACCTCCACCGCGGGCACCATCCGCGAGGACATCTACGACGAGAAATACGAAGAAGCCGAGCGCATCATCAACGGCTACGAAGATCCGGACGGGTACCACGACCCGCGCCGGATCGCGTTTATTTACGAGCTTGACAAGCGCAGCGAGTGGACAGACCCGGCCTGCTGGAAGAAAGCAAACCCCGGCCTCGGGACGATCAAGAACTACACGGCTCTCAAGGAGCGGGTCGAGCGGGCAAAGAAAAACCCGGCCCTCGTCCGCAACATCGTCTGCAAGGATTTCAACATCCGCGAGACCTCGTCGGAAGCGTGGCTCAACTTCGAGCAGCTGGACAACCGCGACACCTTCCAGCTCGACCGTGAAAACCGCCGCCTGATCTGGCAGCACCACATGGCGGACGGGCAGACACAGGAACGCGTGCTTTCCTACCCGCGCTACGGCATCGGCGGGGCCGACCTCTCCAAGACCACTGACCTCACCGCTGGCAAGGTGATCTTCCAGGTGCCGGAGCTGCCGGACATCCTGTTCGTCCTCTCCATGTACTGGCTGCCGCAGGACCTTCTGGAGAAGCGCGTCACGGAGGACAAGATCCCCTACGACAAGTGGCACGAGCGCGGGCTGCTCCGATTGTCCGAGGGCAACAAGATCCGCTATGAGGACGTCAAGCAATGGTTCATCGAGGTACAGGAAGACCTCGATATTTTTATCCCCTTTATCGGCTACGATGCATGGTCCGCGACCTACTGGACCGACAGCATGGCGGACTACTTCGGCTCCGAGGCCATGATCGCCGTGCATCAGGGCGTCAAGACGCTGTCCGAGCCGATGAAGCGCTGCGGCAACGACCTCGAGTCCAAGCGCATTATTTACAACAACCACCCGATCGACAAGTGGTGCCTGGCAAACACCGCCTACGACGAGGACAAAAACGGCAATATCCAGCCGCACAAGACGAGCAAGTCCACCCGCCGCATCGACGGCACGGCGGCCCTGCTCGACGCCTACGCGGTCTATGACCAGAAGCAGGCGGAATACACCAGTATGCTCTAGGAGTGACAACATGGGATTTTTGAAAAACCTCTGGACCAACATCACGACGACGAAGCGCGTCTCGACCGTCCAGATGGTGCAGGAGCGCGGGAATGGCTTTTACAGCTACAACGGCAAAATGTATCAGTCCGATATCGTCCGCGCCTGCATCCGGCCAAAGATCAAGGCCATCGGCAAGCTGACGGCCAAGCACATCCGGGAGACCATCACCGCCCAGACGCGGAAGATCGCCGTCAACCCGGAGCCGTACATCCGCTTTCTGCTCGAGGAGCCGAACCAGTACATGACCGGCCAGATGCTGCAGGAAAAGCTGGCCGCACAGCTGGTGCTCAACAACAACGCCTTCGCGGTCATCCTCCGGGATGAAAACGGCCTGCCGAACGCCATTTTCCCGGTCGCGGCCATGCAGGCTGACGCCGTCTACGACGCGGGCGGCAACCTGTACCTGAAATTTTACATGCAGAACGGCAATGCGCTGACGTTTGCCTATGACGATATCATCCACCTGCGCGGAGACTTTTACGAGAACGACATCTTCGGAGACCCCATCGCCCCGGCCATCGTGCCGCTGATGGAGATCGTCACCACGACGGATCAGGGCATCGTCAAGGCCATCCGGAATAGCGCCGTCATCCGGTGGCTTTTGATGTTCGCGTCCTCCATGCGCTCCGAGGATATCAAACAGCGGGCGCAGGACTTCGCCGACAGCTTCCTCAGCGTCTCCAACGGCACGGGCGTCGCGGCCGTCGACGCAAAAGCCGAGGCCAAGCAGATCGACCCCAAGGATTACGTCCCGAACGCCGCCCAGATGGATAAGACCACGCAGCGTATCTACGCCCTGTTCAACACCAACCCGCACATCGTCACGTCCATTGCCACGGAGGATGAGCAGAACGCCTATTTTGACGCCGAGATCGAGCCGGTTTTGAAGCAGCTGAGCGGCGAGTACACCCGCAAGCTCTTCTCCCGGCGCGAGCGCGGCTGCGGCAACCGCATCGTCTTTGAGGCGTCCGCGTGGGACTTCGCGTCGACCTCGACCAAGCTCAATCTCCTGCAGCTGGTCGACCGCGGCGCGCTGACGCCGAACGAATGGCGGCGTGCGTTCAATCTTGCACCGGTAGACGGCGGAGACAAGCCGATCCGCAGGCTGGACACGCAGCCGGTCGACCGGAACACCACACAGAAAGGAGATGAAACCGCATGAAGATCAGCATTCGCGGGCCCATCGTGTCCAGCAACCAGCACCGCTTTTACCAGTGGTACGGCATGGAGGCGGCGAGCCCTAAATCCGTAGCCGACGCGCTTGCCTCCGGAAACGGCGAGCGGGCCGAAGTGGAGATCAATTCCGGCGGCGGCGAGATCTTTGCCGCGAGCGAGATCTATACCGCCCTGCGCAACTACGCGGGCGGCGTCCACATCCGCATCGTCGGCCTCGCGGCCTCGGCTGCGTCCATCATCGCCATGGCGGGCGAGTCGGAGATGACGCCGACCGGCATGATGATGATCCACAACGTCCAGACCAGCGCCGACGGCGACTACCGCCAGATGGAGCACACCGCCGGGACGCTGCGCGACGCAAATCACGCGATATCCTCGGCCTACGTCGCCAAAACCGGCAGGCCGGAGGCGGAGATCGCCGCCATGATGGACGCCGAGACGTGGGTCACGGCAGAGCGGGCCGTCGAGCTCGGCCTAGTCGACCGTGTGATGCAGCTGGACACCGGAAAGAAACCGCTTGCAGCGGACTTTTACTCCGGTATGCTCAGCGAAGACGCGCTCCGGCGCGCGGAAAACTTTTTAAAAGGTCAGGCCGCCGAGCCTGATTTTTTTATGCCCGAACGGGCGCAGGCAGAAGCAAAACTGAAATTTTTAAAACTCAAAGGAGAATTGAAATGACAAAGGAAATTTACAACATCCAGCGCCAGAAGCTCATGGACGACGCCCAGAAGCTGCTGGACGAAGGCAAGACCGCAGAGGCGCAGGCCAAGATGAAGGAAGTCGAGGCCCTAGACGCCAAGTTTGAGGAGGAAGCCAAGATCCAGGCGAACCTCAACGCCCTTGCGGGCCAGAAGGTCGCGGCCCCGGCCGCGGCCGCGCAGACCGTCGACCTGTCCGGCGGCGCGAAGACCCCGGATGTGCTCGACCGGTACGACACCGACGAGTACAAGCGGGCCTTTATGAACTATGTCCTGACCGGCAAGAAGATCCCCGCAGAGCTGACCAACGTGGACGCCAACACCAAGACCTCCGACGTCGGCAGCGTCATCCCGACCACGACCATCCAGAAAATCTACGAGAAGATGGAAGCCATCGGCATGATCCTGCCGCGCGTAACACACACGTCCTACGCGGGCGGCGTCCAGGTCCCGACCAGCTCGGCCAAGCCGACGGCCTCCTGGGTCGCCGAGGGAGAGGGCTCTGACAAGCAGAAGACTTCGACCGGCAAGACCGTCTTTGCGTACCACAAGCTGCGCTGCGCGATCTCCATGTCGCTGGAAGTTTCCATCATGGCATACCCGATGTTCGAGGCACAGTTTGTCCGGAACGTCGCAAATGCGATGGTAAAGGCGAAGGAGCAGGCCATCATCAACGGCACCGGTTCCGGCCAGCCGAAGGGAATCCTTGCGGAGACCGCCCCGACCGGCCAGAACATCGACATTGCAGCCGCGACAACTGCTCTGACCTACAAGGATCTGTGCAAGGCCGAAGCTGCGCTGCCGCAGGCATATGACGGCGCGGTCTGGTTCATGTCCAAGAAGACCTTCGAGACGCAGATCGTCGGCATGGTCGACAACAACGGCCAGCCCGTCGCGCGCGTCAACTACGGCATCAACGGCAAGCCCGTCAACTACATCCTCGGCCGCGAGGTCATCCTGACCGGCGACTACCTGCCGGCCTTTGCGGCGTCGGTCACGGCCGACACCGTCTTCGCCTTTATGTTCGATCCGGCGTACTACCTCTGGAACGAGAACATGGGCATGACGGTCAAGCGCTACACCGACGAGGACACCGACGACGAGGTCACAAAGGCCATCGAGATCGCCGACGGCGCGTGCGTCGACGTCAACAGCCTCGTCACGCTGACCAAGAAGAAGGCCTGACGGCGCGCGGCCAACAGGGAGGGATAACCAATGGCTTTGATCAACGTTGCAAAAACCGCCCTGCGGCTGACCACAAACGCGCTCGACGATGAGATCGCCGACGAGATCGACGCCTGCCTCCTGCGCCTGCACCTTGCGGGCGCGGAGGGGGCGGACGAAGACCCGCTGGTCAAGGACGCCGTCCGAGCCTTCGTCCGCTGGCAGCATGATTTCTGCGGCCGGGGCGAGGAATGGAAGACGTGCTTTGAGGAGCTGCGCGACGCGATGGGCCTGTCCGACGACTATTCGCCGGGCGCCGAGGGAGGGGGCGCGTGCTGTGATCTTTGACACCCAGATCACGCTGCGCCTGCTGTCCTACCCCATCGTGAGCGGGCAGACCACCGAAAAGCTCGAACGCGAGACCACCGTCTGGGCCGCCCGCAAGTCCGTCAACCGCGCCGAGTATTACCAGGCCGCGCAAGCCGGCAAGCGCACGGACGCAATTTTCCGCATGCACAGCGCGGAATACGGCGGCGAGCAGCAGCTCGTCTGCGGCTCCGACGTCTTTGACGTCGTCCGCAGCTACGGGCAGGAAACGGAGGAAATCGAGCTGACCTGCAAACGGAGGGACGGCGCATGATGATCTATGAGGCACTATCAAGCCTGGGCGTCCCGGTCTGCCACCCGCCATACAAGGGCGGAGAAGAAACCTACATCACCTATCAGCTGCTCGGCCAGTCCGGGCAGCTCTACGCCGAGGGCGGAGAGGCCGAGACCGGCGTGCAGTACGCCGTTTCCATCTTTGCCGAGGGCTTTGCCGCCGATCTGCTCCAGCGCACGAAAGCCGCGCTGGAGGCCGCAGGCTACATTGCTACAGTCGACATGGAGACCTACGACAAGGAAACGGGCCGCACGCAGATCGCGCTCATCGCCGAAACGGAGGGCGCGGAATATGGCTAACATCTCCATCACCGGCGCCGACGAGCTCATGGCCACGCTCCAAAAAGCGAATGTCTTTGATGAGGACATGCAGAAGGAGCTCCTGTACGCCGCCGGGGACATCATCGTCGAAGAGCTGCAAAACGCCGTCCGGGCGAGCGGGTTTCACACCGAGGCCTACGCAAACAGCGTGAAGTACAAGAAAACCATCAAACGCGACAAAAACGGAGACCCGTACATCTCCATCACCGCAGTCGGAAACAACGAGCACGGAACGCGCAGGGCGACCGTGCTTTTCGTTTTGAATTACGGCCGCGCGAAGGAGTACGGGCAGATCACGGGTACATATTTCTGGACCAAGGGCGTCCGCACCGCGCAGAAGCGCGTGAGCGCAACGCTCGAGCGGATCCTCACACAAAAGCTGAAAGAAAGGGGCTTACTGTAATGCCTAGTTTTGACTTACGCGGCATCCGGGCGGGCAAGTACAAAAACACGTCCGGCACCGTATCCTACGAAAACCCGACCGACGTCGGCGACGCCATGAGCGCGCAGCTGGAACTCAAGTTCGCCGAGGGCCGCCTGTACGCGGAATCCAAGCTGGCCGAGTATATCAAGCTTGCCACCGGCGGCACGATCTCGCTGGCTGTCAAGTACATCAAAAGGGCCGCACAGGCCATGCTCTACGGCTGCACATCCGATACGAGCAAGGAAAATCTGAAATTCTCGGCAAAAGACATCGCAAACTATGTCGGCGTCGGCTTTTACGCGCCGGATAAGATCGACGGCGTGACCAAATACACCTGCATCTGGGTGCCGAAAGCGCTGTTCGGCCCGCCCTCAATGTCCTACCAGACCAAGGGCGAGAACATCCAGTTCAACACGCCGACCACGACCGGCGAATTCCTTGCCGACGACTCCGCCGACGAGCTGCTGCTCGAGACCGAGACCGTCGACACCGCGGCGGAAGCCGTCGCCTGGATCAAAGGGAAGCTGGGTGAGACCTGATGGAAACGACGAAACTGGATACCGTCGACTACGAATTTGAGGGCCGGACGTACCGGTTGACGTGCAACATGAACGCCATCGCGTACGTACAGGACGAATACGACGGGAACCTCGTGCAGGCGCTGGACAGGATCCACGGGATCAAAAGCACGCTGGCATTTCTCGCCGGCATGCTGGCCGACGCCGCCGACTCGCAGGGGATCAAGGACGAAAACGGACTGCCGCTGGTATTTACCCGGAAGCAGCTGGGCCGCAAACTCACGCTGCAGCAGACCGTCGAAGCCGGAAAACTGATCTATCCGCTGGTAAGAGCGGAAGTCATGCGGCAGGAAGACGCGGGAGAAACGCCGCAGGAAGACGAAAAAAACTGACACAGCCGGGGGAACCGAAGCAGCTTGGCTTTGATTTCCCCGGCTTTCTCGCCATGTGGCTGTTCCGGCTGCACCTGCCGGAGCGGGATTTCTGGAAGACCATGAGCCCGCGCCGCCTGACGCTCCTGCTTGACGCGCTTGCGCCGCAAAAGCAGCCGGAGCAGCAGGAACAGCCGCAGAGCCTGTCGGCCTATCTGAACGGAGGCACCTAACATGCCGAACATCAATACAAAATTTACGCTTTCGGGCGAAAAAGAATACAAGCAGGCCATTTCCGAGATCGGCAGCGGCATGAAGGTGCTGGACGCCGAGATGCGGAAAGTAACGTCTGCGTATGGGAAAAATGCAGACAGCGCAAAGCTGCTAGGGCAACAGAATGATATCCTGCAACGGCAGATCTATTCGCAAACAGAAAAGATCCGCTATATGCAGGAGGCTCTGAAAAATTCCGTAAAAAAAACGGGAGAATCCAGCAAAGCTACAATGGCGTGGCAGGCCAGCCTGCAAAACGCAACAGCGAAACTGAACGATCTAAATAACCAGATGCGCGAAAATGAAAAGCGCATGGAAGGTGAAAAAGAACAAAAATACCGCGAAAATATCGAACGGCTCAGCGCAAGCATGGACGTGCTGGACGCCGAGATGCGGAAGGTATCGGCAAAATATGCGGATAACGCAGAATCAGCAGAACTTTCGGCGGCGAAAACGGACCTGCTAACCCAAAAAATAAGCCTGCAGTATGACAAAATCGATAACCTGAAAGCTGCGCTCGAAGAAGCTGCAGAAAATTACGGATCAAACGCAGTAGAAACGCTGCGCTGGGAAAAAGAACTCAATAACGCGGAAGCCGAGCTTTACAAGCTGAACGGGCAGCTGAAAAACAACACAGAGCAAATAGAAGACACGACCACCGCAACCGAGGACGCCGGGCAGAGCATGGGCAACCTCGGCGACGTGGTGAATGGCCTGACGTCCAAGCTCGGCATTCAGCTGCCGGACGGCATGAAGTCCTCCATGAACGCCATGGGGAGCCTTGACGCGTCGTCCCTGGCGCTTGCTGGTACATTCGCTGCCGTCGCGGCGGCGATCGTAAAAGTCGAAAAGGCCATGATCTCCATGACGAAGGAATCTGCGTCTTTTGCCGACAACATCATCACGCTCTCCATGCAGACTGGCCAGTCGACTGAGCAGCTGCAGGAGTTTGCCTATGCGTCCGAGCTGATCGACGTATCCGTCGACACCCTGCAGGGAAGCCTGACAAAACTGACCAACAACATGCAGGACACGATGAACGGGACCGGAAACGCAAAAGCATCGTTTGAAGCGCTCGGTGTGTCCGTGACGAACGCAGACGGTAGCATGCGCAGCGCGAACGACGTGTTTTATGAAACGATCGACGCTCTGGGGCAGGTAAAAAACGAAACTGAGCGGGACGCCATGTCTATGGACATCTTTGGCCGCTCTGCGCAGGATCTCAACCCACTGATCATCCAGGGATCAAAAACCCTGAAAGCATACGCAGAAGAGGCGCACAACATGGGGTACGTGCTGGACGATGAGGCGCTTTCCGCGCTCGGCGCGGTCGACGACGCATACCAGCGCCTGCAAAAGACGCAGGAGGGTGTGAAAAACCAACTGGCCGTGGAGTTTGCGCCGTATCTCGAGGAATTCTACGGAGACCTCACCAGCGGGATCAAGACGATCGGAAGCACCCTGCAGCAGTCCGGGCTTGTCGACGCCTTCGGCATGCTGCTCGAAACGGCGGGCGATATCATCGCGCCGATGGATACCCTGTCCAACGATAAGGTACCGGCGCTGACAAGAGCGCTGCGGCCGCTTGCAGAGCTTATGGCAGCCATCGCGGACGCAGGGGACTTTGTATCCGGCCTGCTGTCGCTCGATTTTAACAAGGTAGGAACGGCGCTCGGCCTAAATTACGGCAAGGGCCAAATGTCGAATGTACAAAAGCTCAATACCAAGTGGATGCAGCAGGATACGAACCGCGCGACCGCCGCGAATGGCTACGGCAGCTACTTCGACACCGACACCGGCAAAGCCTACGGAAATATGGAGGCCTACGCCAACGCGCAGTATGAAGCGCTCGTGCGAGCGGGAGACAGCTCCGTCCTTGGCAAGTCGCAGGAGCTGTGGGTGCAGGAATATCTCAAAAAGCTCCGCGGCAACGCCGCCGGCACGGACAACTGGTCCGGCGGCTGGACGAAGGTCAATGAAAACGGCCTCGAGCGAATCTATCTGCCCTCCGGCTCACGCATCCAGACGGCCAGCGAGACCCGCTACACCTCCGGCGATACCTACAACACCACCGTCTACGTCGACCACGTCGAAGACCTAAACACCATCCTCCGCATCGCCAAAAACGCACGCATCACAGCCAGAATGGGGGCGAAGTAAATGCCAACCTTTACAGTGCAAGCGAGTGGGTCGACGGCAGTTGCGAAAAACTATCCGAATACAAACTACTCGAATCTTACGCAATATAAGCTGTTTGTAGATCCGTTTACCAATCATTCGGGAACGTTTGAAAGTTGGGACAACATCTTGTTGAAATTCGGAGAACCGGCAGCCGCATACAAGTACAAACGCATTAAAGAGGTGCGGCTTGTGCTATATGCAATGCCGACGGCTGGAATATTGGGAAGTTGGGGATCGGCATATATATCGGCACGAGCACTTGGGCTAAAGGAGCCGCTTGATACGGATACAGCGACATATGCAACACAGCCGGAGCCATTTATATCCGGTGACGCAGTAGGATCGGAAAGTTGGACGGAACTCAATAAAGTTGTACAGGCGCGGGTGACATTCACAATGTCGCAATACAATGCAGCGGAGAAAAATGGACTTGAGAACGGTCTTCGCAACGGCTTTTTGTTTGCATTTAAAACGGGCGGAGAAGGACACGCATCAGAGGCGATTTTTTATGGTGCAAAGTCATCATACAAACCATTCCTTGAGTGCGAATACTCTGATGATAATGTAGGAATAAAGGCGGAGAATTTTGCACCGTCGTCAGGGGCTTTTGTAAACAGAACGAAAAAAAATACATTTACATGGGATACCACTGACGACACAGATCTCACACAGACGTGCTTCGCGGAGATAAAACAAACCTCCGCTGTTTTTGAGTGGCGCGTAAAAAACGCAAGCACATCAAAAGCGATAAGCGTATCTGGCTCGACGACCTCTTGCACGGTCCCAGCAAATACATTCCCGTCCGGGACGCTCGAATGGCGCGTAAAGGTGACGGCGAACAGCGGAACGACAACAACGTCTGCATGGCAGGAGATCACAACGACGGACGTCACACCATCCTGCAAGCCGGTCTCCCCATCCGGCATCGTCATCGACGCGACAATCGTCAACCGCTTTTCGTGGCAGCACATCATTTCCACCGGCACGCCGCAGAGTAAAGCGGATCTGCAGTGGTCCGCCGACGGCACGACCTGGAACACGCTGGCGACCGTCACGGGAGAAAACCAGTATTACGACGTTCCGGCAAACAAATTCACAAGCGGAACAAAATACTGGCGCGTGCGCACCTACAACACCGACGGCACGGCCTCGGCGTGGAGCGACAAGGCCGAGTTTATCGCCATCAACGCCCCATCGGCCCCGTCCATCGTCATCCAGTCCACCGGCCCGCGCCCGCGCATCACCTGGCAGACCTCTGAGCAGGAGGCCTATCAGCTGACGCTCTCGAGCGGCTACGCCTCCGGCACGGTCTACGGCACGGAAAAGGCATGGCGCTCGCCGGTCTACCTCGCCGACGGCAGCTACACCGTCCGCGTCCGCGTGCAGAATAAGTACGGCATGTGGTCCGAGTGGTCTGCGGCCGCGCTGCCCATCTCGCACACCGAGGGCGAGGCCATCAACCTGACCGCCACCGCCGGCAATGAGGCCGCGCTCACCTGGCAGACCGCCGGGAGCTACGATTTTTACCTCGTCGAGCGGGACGGCGTGGCCATCGCCCGCACCGTCCAAAAGCAGTACATCGACCACACCAGCATCGGCAGCGTCACCTACCGCGTGCGCGGCTGCTACGCAGACAGTGACAACTACGGCGTGTCCAATTCCGACACCGCCGAGATCCTGCCCGAGACCAACATGATCTGCGACCTCGAGACCGGCGTATGGCTCGAGATGCGCCTGTCCGAGACGCAGCTGCGCACCAACCGCACCAGCTTCTCGGCCGGTGTCTCGACCGTCCATCTGGCGGGCCTTGCCTATCCCATCGAGGAGCGCAGCGAGCAGCGCGACCGCGCCCTGTCCGTCGCCT
>ERZ1034844.202-NODE-202-length-34697-cov-17.878125_pt1 | contig 34697 bp, 30 predicted proteins | sample MGYA00520594_ERZ1034844 | MGnify/ENA primary metagenome ERZ1034844 (study PRJEB33766, sample SAMN09781733) | gut metagenome | biome: gut microbiome | host: Homo sapiens | place: Madagascar | study: EMG produced TPA metagenomics assembly of the PRJNA485056 data... | reverse complement strand
GTTTAAATCTTCTTTAATTTCCTCAAAACTTTTATCTTCTTTATATTTATCAGATAAACTTTCAACATCATTTGACATTGTTTCCATTGCCACAGTATAATCAGTCATTTCATTTTTAATAGTTTTGATATTTTCAACAACCTTTTCTTTGTCAAAATTATCAAATATCAATCTTAATTTAGGATTATTCATTATAACACTATTACCATTCATGTTTTTTATTATAAAAAGTAAATTATCTTTGGATATTCTATCATTACTTGTGTACAAATTAAATGGATCTTCAGAGTTCCAATATATATTTTCATCTTTAATTACAATATTGTTAATAGGGTAGAATTTATTATCAAATTCTACCACTAAGTTTTCAATATATACATATCCATTTTTAGGAGTGTTATTGTTACAAGCCATATCACATTCCCCCTATAATTTCTTATAATATGATTGATTTTTTATATTTTTATCAGTAGTATCAAATTTCCAAAAGTTTATTGTACAACCACCATGTTTCATGTATTGTGTCCAAGCACTATGGAATTTGAATGCACCATAATAATTTACACAGAATTTAGCCATGGCACTAAAATTAGAAGCCGTATGTCCTTTTCCCCAAGATATTACATATACATCTGTATAAAGTGGTGATCCTAACATTTCACCAGCTTTTGAATCAGATGAACTCAAATATAAATCGAAATCAAAACAATATCCACCTGTGTCATGAACTGTATAAATGCCTGATTTGTTTCCAAATTTACCTTTCAATGCAGGAATATATAATTTAGTTCCATAAGGCATGTTATGGGCGGCACAACTTTTACCAGCAGTCATTTTTTGTCCACTAGCAGCCTTGTTAGGATTACCTCCATAGGCAGTACATCTTGCTTTTGTAAATTTATAAATATATTTGTTTCCATCTTTAGTACCACTTTCATTATAACAATTAGGCGCTTCTTTTTTAGATTTATTAGGTTTGTTATCTTTAGAAGGTTTTTTAGTTACTGCTTTTTTGTCAGCCTTTGATAATTCCTCTATTCTAAAGAAAAATACTCTACTGTTTTCAAATTTTCTTTTTCTTTTTACTATACCTGTTTGATATCCAGCCGCTTCAATAATATATCCATTACCAGCATATATGGCAGTATGAGATGTTGTTACAGTAAACATATTTTTCTTAGTTACAGTATGCCCTTGTCTAGTCCACATTACAATATCACCAGGTTTACATTTACTTAAAGAAGTATTATCAGCATATCTCCAAGCAGTAGCATTATGTTTTCTAGCCATAGCTTGTAATGTACCACCTGAACAAGATAAACCTCTCATAAATGAATATCCAGCATAATCATAAGCACAACCAACTAATGAAGAACAGTCAAATCCCCATTTTCCATAACCAGGTTGTTTATAAGTAGTTCCCATTACTGTTTCATAATGTGCTCTTATAGTATTTTTCTTATTGTAGTTAACTGTTCTATATGCTTGAGAATACCACGCTTTACCTTCTTTTCTCAAATTAACAATGTCATTAGCTCTTTTTACTATTTTATCACGAACACTAGCTATTCCATCATTATCAATATCATCATCTTTATCATTATCAGTTTTCTTTTCGATGTATTTTGCACTACAATAAGCAACTAAGTTTTTCCATTTTATTTTTGCCCAATCACCACTTATAGAATAAACATCTATTTCTTCACCTTCACTAAATACACCTAATACTTTGTATTTAGTTCCTGCTCCATTTCTAATGTTCAACGAACTAACACTACATACATACTTTGTTGTTGGTTTGTTTAGACTAGGATTTTCTCCAAGACTATCATCAGGTTTTTGTGGTTTTGAAGGTTTTTCATCGTCTTTATCAGGTAACTCATCTTTATCTTGTTTAGTATTCATATCAGTTAATATATTTGTAATCATATTATCATATAAAGATTTAGCACCATTCATATTTAAGTTGAATCCATCATCACTATAAGTGGTTATTAATAAATTATTTTCTACAATTCCATCAGAACCATTTATTATTGTGATATGTTCAACACCTTGACTATATGTGAATATTGCATTATTAAATTCTTCAATTTCTTTATTAATTGCTTCATATGATGTTGAAACTTTATCATATTCAACACTTACTGGTAATTCTTGCACAACATATATTTGTTTAGATTTGTATTTAATTCTTAATTTGTCTAACAAACTAGTCATTTCTATTATTCCAGTTTTACTAGGATTAGTAGCACCCAACATAACTATTACACAACCAGGGTCTTTTGGTAAATCATTTATTATGTCTTTGCCACTTTCATAGAAATATCCACCTGATACTTGAGATTTTGCTACAACTGTCATTTTACTTAAAGCACCTAATGACTTCATACTTAATACTCTATCTGAACCAAGTATTAATGCATTATCTAAATTAGCATGTTTACCTTCATCCACTGGTTCAACTGTTAATAATAAACTAGCCATAATATCAGGATTTTCACCTGAAAATACATTTATAGCACAATTTCCTGCACTAACACCAACAACTAATCCTTCACTAGTAACCATGGCTACTTTAGTATCTGTAGAAGCAAACGTTACATTTTGATTACTAGCAGTTAATGGGATAATAGTAGGTACTACGTAGAATTCTCCATTGATATTCATGGTATAATTCATCTTGTTTAATCTAATTGATGTAACAGGTATTTTCTCAGAAGGATCATAATACTCACCAACATTAACTTCACAAGATGCCTTCTTCAATCCATCTTCACTAACACATGTTATTGTAGCAATACCTCTTTTCACACCTGTTATTTTACCATTGTCAACTGTTAAAACACTAGTATCAGAACTTATCCACACTACATTTTGATTGGTAGCATTTTTAGGAGTAAATGATACCGATAATGTATATGAAGATTTTAAATCTAAATGTAATGATGTTTCATTTAATTGAATTTCTTCTACAGGAATTTTAGAAACTAAAGGAGGTGTTACAAAATCAAAGTCTAATATATTACTAGTATAAATACTATTATTATCACGTTGATATTTAATATCATTTAATAAATATCTTTGTGAGGCTTGTGCTTTCTTTGTAAGTTTTGCTTTTTTCAATAAATCAGCCATAGTTTTTCCATTGTTTAATGACGATTTTTTATTTGAAAAAGTTAAATTTAAAGAAATTAAATTATAATTTTCATAATTTGCTTCCCAACCAACAAAATATACAAATTCTTCTTCATCTTTTTCTTTATCATATAATGAGATTACATCACCTAAACCTAATTTACCATGCCATTGTTTTCTCGTAGGATTCATGATTAATCTTTGCATAAAGTTGGCACTATCTATTGTAAATTCAAAAGTAGGCATACATTTAGAAGCTAATACTTTTTCTCCAGTTTTTAATAACTCACTTGCTTCAATAAATGAATCATCAGAATAAGTATCATAGTAAACAAATTCTTTTAGTTCGTCCAATAGTTCATTTGTGAATATAGGATGTCCTACATAATCTAAAGCACCTTCTCTAGTACATAATACATTTAACTCATCAATTTGTGCATTTATTTCATTTAATTTAGTAGTTACATTTACTATCTCATCATTTATATCAGCTAATTCATCTTCTTTTAATAACAATTGAGTTTTTAAATCATCTAATGAATACTTTGTAGTATCTGTTTCAGCTTCCTCATAACCTTTTATCATACTATTCAAAGATGTTATAGCAGTATTAATTATAGTTTCATTTGCTTTTTTATCAGATAATTGAGTTGTAAGTTGCACTTTTTCTTTTGATAACTCTTGCCATTTTGCAATTCTATCAGGTGTAATTTTTTCAAATAACACTATTGCATTAATTAATTCATCACTCATTTCATGAGTTCGTACAAAGTAACTATAATTTTCTATATAGTCAAATCCAGTTGGAGTAACGTCTCTTATATCACATTTTTCTTCATTACCTTTTAGTTTTAATCTAGTTACAATATCACTACTATTAGATGTTTTACTAATATCTTTTATATAGTTATCTTTTGTTAATACTAACTTCAATATATCTCCAAAAGAATCTTCATCATATAAGTGTAGCAACTTATTCTTTTTATCAAATACTGGTACACAACACCATTGTTCACTTATTGTTTCAGTTATAAAAGAATAGAATGAAGTATCTGTATCTTCTTGCATTCTCATTTTAGGTTTACCATTTTCACTATATCTTACTGTTTCATCAACATGCCCTAATCTCCATCCAGTTAAATTATATAATTCATCATTAAAAGCATATATCTTATTATCCACATCAGGGTCTAATAATGTTAATCCTATATTACTAACTGCGAAATTTATTTTTTCTAATTTCTTTTCTATTCCATAAGCAGTAACTTCTTTTGTATTATTTATTTTGTTTTCATATATTTCTTTAATAACATATTGTTCCTCATCAATTTCTAAATATCTTTCATTTTTAAATTCATCATACAAAGGATATCTTGTTTTAGTTTTATGTTGTGTATTCGTATATTCTTTAGGTATAGTTAATTTAATAACATCTATATCATCAAAGTTCATTGATTGTGAAGTAACAAATTCAGTTGAAACTTGACCGATTACTTTGTGATTTACTCTAGTTAATAGTATTTCTTTGATCTCTTTAAGTTCTTTCACTATAATATTGTCCATTTAGTTCACCTCCTTACTTCATAGGAATTTCACAATAAATATTAACGTTGCAATCGCCTTTCACTAATATTTGATTTATTCCAGGTTGCAATTTTATCCATTGTCTATTGCATAAATATAATCTATTTTCATCTTCTTCATTCATTACGTTTGTCATGTAATTATCTATATAAACAACTTCGTTTTCTTCCAATCCACTTATCATGAAATCATTTATATAAATTATATTATTTTTTGTACCTAGATTTTCTAAAGTAATTAATGGCTCTAATGTAGTTTTTGATTCATTGAATATTTCTATTAATTTTGAACCAAACACCATTTCATCACGTTCTAATATTTTATATCTAAAATTATCTAGTGGTTTAAATGTTACTTCTATCCAGCCTAATTGTGCATAATTTAATTTAGGTTTAATTTCAGTCACCATAACATAATGTACTAATGTTAAATCATCATAACTTATAAATTGTTCAAAATCATCAGATATTAACCAATCACAAATTCTATTATAAATTTCAGTTGTCCAAGTCATAGGTACATCATTTTTATCTAATAAAGCTAAATTTAAAGTAAATTCTTCCGTATCATTTGGTTCTTGTGTGTAAGCTATGTTATTCGCTATGCTTTCTTTGTTTATACTTCTAGAATAAGGTTTACCTTTATAGTTCAACACATCTTCATTTACACCTACGATTTGTACATTAAATTCTTTACAATCTTTTCCCCTAAATATAAAATTAGGTTCTATAAACATCAGACCACCTCCCAAAATAAAAATAAGAGTATAGGAAAATTCCTATACTCTATTTATTATATTACTCATATAGCTTTCTATTTGAACTTTAACTTGATTAGCTATATCAGTTGCATTAGCCTCTGCTCCATTTATTGCTATTTCTATTCCACCTACATTTATTGTCTTACTTAAATTATCATTCGCTACACCAGCTTGTATATCATCATTTGGTTTTAATCCTAAGTTTGTATAAATACTATCTATATTCTTAATAGTGTCATATGCTATTTGCAAGTTAGCAATATAATCATTCTTAATAGATTCTCCCATAACACCAAACGCTTCACCTGATTCTTCAGCAAACTTAATCATTGCATCTTGTAGATTAATTAAATTACCATCTATGTCCTCAAACACACCTGAGCCTAAAGCATTTTTTACCATTTCAGCTATTTTTGCATCATCCCAAGTTTTTTCTAAATCGTCTAATGTTTTATCGCTACTATTATTAATATTGTCTATTGCATTATCAAACATCTTATTCATTAAATCATCTTGTCTATCTTTAACTAAATCTTGTAGATTTTTATTTTCATCAGCTAATTCTTCCATTAAACTTTCAAGTTTCGCACGACCACTTAATGAAGTATCTCTTTTAGCTAATTCAATACTTTGATTTAATTTGGCAATTTTATCTTGTTGTTCTTTAAGTTGTTCATTGTAGTCATCTTCATCTTTCTTGTCATTGTAAGCATCTTTGACTTTATTGATTATGTCAACTTCTTTATCAGCTTGTTTTTGAAGTTGCTCTTTACGTTTATCTAATTGATCTTGATACATATCTGTAATCTTGTCTTCTATATCTTTTGTTGTATTTAATCTATCTTCGTTAGCTTTTTTGATACTATCATTATAATCATCAATTGATTTTTTAGAATCATTTATAGAATCACTCAAGTCATTCCATGTATCAATTAAGTCAGATACATATTCATAGCTTCCACTATTTTGAAGTTTATTCATTGCATCAGTAAAGTTAGTCATTTCACCTTTTTTATCAAATTTAAATCCATATTTTTCTAATTCTTTTTGATATGCTGATCGTTCTTTTTTATAACTTGATAGATTTTTATTAGTTTTAGCAATCAATTTGTTATAAGTTTCTTGTTTCTTATTCAATAAGTCTAGTCTATCAGTTCCATATGCATAGTTTAATTTAGTATCAAGTGTATCTAAATCATCTTCCAATTTACTTATAGTTTTATCTGTGGCAGTGATTGCATTTTTAGTTTTATAAGTAGATTGTTCTAACTTAGCTAAGGATAAACTTTCGTTAGTATCTTTTATGCTTTTTTCTATATCTAAAATGTCATTCTTAGTTTTTTGTAGATTATTATGAACATCTTTATATCCATCTACATATTCTTTTATCTTATCTAAATCAGCACTATTTTGATGTTTATTTAATACACTATCTTCATTACTTATGTTACCTAGTTTGTCAAATTTAAATCCGTAGTCTTTAAGTTTCTTAGCATATTCATTAGATTCTTTAGTTTCCTTGCTCAATGAACTTTCTAAATATTTCTTTTGTTCAGCCATATATTTTAATTGTTCATTCATGATGTCTAAACTCTTTTGTCCATGAGACATATCTAATTTAGTATCTAAACCATCTAATATGTCACCTAGTGTTTCAAATTTAGAATTCAACATTTCTACTGCATTAACATATTTATAAATCTTATCTTCAAATTTCAATTTTTCGATTTCATCATTATTTTCTCTAATTTGAGTTTTCAATTTTTCAAATTCTTCTTTTGTTGAGCCGATGTCATCAAATTGAAGTTTCATATATTTTTCTAAATATGTCTTGGCTTGTTCATAACTTTCTTTATACTTATCATAATTATTTTTAGCAGTATCAGCTGCACTTTTCTTAGCAGTTTTATCAGCTTCAGCTTGTTTCTTAATTGCTTCTTGTTGCTTTTTATATGCCGCCTTTTGTGACTTAGTCATTTTTGAAGTATCTTTTGTAGAACTACTCTTAGTTGTTTTACTAGCTGATTTGCTTGCCTTTTCACTAGTTTTTTCTAATTGTTTAAGTTTAGTTTCCATTTGAGTTAATTTCTTTAAGTAGTTTGTTACATTTCCATCGTCATTGAATTTAAATCCATATGTGTTTGATAATACTTTTTGTAATTTACTTGCTTCCTTAGTTTGATAACTATATTGTTGTTTCAATAAACGTTGTTGTTCTTGTAATGATTTATTCATACTTTGTAAAGTACTTATACGTTTTTTACCAAATAAATTATCTAATTTAGCATTTGCCAAAGACACATTATGTTCAACTTTACTAAGTTGATTATTTAAAGTAGTCATTAACTCTATACCATTCTTAATAGAAGATACTCCATATAGGGCTACATTTATAGGGATATCTTTTGTCTTGAAAGAACTAAAAGAACCTATACTTTTACTTATTCCACTAGTTGCATCGGCAGTAAATGAGTCTATTGCACTTGTATCAGGCATATCTAATGCAGTTGCTTTGAAGATATGGTCAGATATAGGACTTTCAGTATCAAAAGGATTTACAGATATACCATCGAACATAGGTATACCATCTTCAATTGTAGATTGTAAACCACTTGATAGTTTTGAAAATAAACCTTGTATATAATCCCAACCACTTTGTAGGAAGTTTACTACTACATTTTTTGTACCAGGTTGGTTTTGTATATCTTGCATTTTCTGTTTAGTTTCATCTGCTCCACTTTCATTCACGTCAACATGCTTAGTTTTATTTTCAGTTTTGCTATCTACTTCTGCTAGTTTAAATACTACTTCACCAGCACCATTTTGTGTTACTTGTAGAGTTTTATCATGAAGTGTTTTTCCTTCAACAGTATCTAAATTACCCAATGCTTCTTGTACGGCAGCCACAACTTTCATACGTTTTTCTTCAGGTAAACTATTTATATCACTAGCCAAACTATCTAAATCACCACGTTGTACATCAGCAGTTATTTTAGTTTTTATGTTGTCATCAACTTTAAGTTCTTTTAATGATTCAGTTAAACCAGTAATATCGTCTTTACCTAATATTGTAACTCCACATTCAGTTGTAATAACATTATTGTCAATCAACCAACTTATCATTTCTTCATAAGTTTCACATTCGCTTAAGCCTTCTACATTAGCATTTATTACTGCTTCAACATTACCTTTATCACCTTGTAAACCTGAAATCAAATTATCAAAATCTTGAACTTGATCTTTATCTCTAAATTCAGTTTTGATACTCATTAATATTTCTCTATGTTCTTTGTCATCAGTAACTTCTTTTATAGCTTTTTCAGCTTCTTCTTTGTTCAATTTAGTTTGTAATTCAATAGGATGTTCTTTTGCTTCTTCGTTCATTTTTTGAAGTTCTTCTCTAGCTATAACTGTTCCATCGGACATAACTATGTCAGTTTTTATATCAGCGTCAACTGCTTCACCTTTAAGTATCTTATTTAATAGGTCAGAATCTTCACCTGATAAACCTCCACCTCTAGCCTCACTACTTGTAATTTTAGTGACTATGCCTAATTCAACATCATCTATTTTACCATCATTATTAAGTACTGCTTTCATTAATCGTTGAACTTCACTAGAACCTTCGTACTGCAATTCACCTTCAGCATATGCTCTAATTTGAACTTTCTTTTCGTCATTAGTTACGTCTTGATCGTTCAATAAGTCAGCTAATGTATTATCAGCAACCCATTTAGCATGTAATTCAACTGCTTTTTCATCACCTTGAAGATAATCAGTAAGACTTGAACCATTATTTTTAAGATAGTCAGCAAGTCTCATTTGTTCTTCATCCAAAGCACCTTCTAATGTTCCACGTAATGTTTCTACCCATTGACTCGCATCTATACCTGTTACTTTTTCTAATTGATCAGCTATACCACCAATTGAATCAGCAAATGCATCAGCATCTCCAGTTAATTGATAAGCCTGTTGAGCAGCATTAATTGTCTTAGTCCAATCCTCAACCTTACTTTTATTCTTTTCAGCATATTCAGCTATCTTATTGAAACCTTCTAAGAATTTATTTTGTTCACTTTGAGTATCAACATATTTACTAGACCAATCAAATTCATTGAATAAAGAATACATTGAACCTGATATTTTATCTGACATTTCTGACCAATTCTTATAAATACCACTATCATTTAGTCTATTTAAAGCTAATGTTTGTGCAGATTGAATGTATTCACTCATCTTATCATAATTTTCAGCTAAGTCTTCATTTTTCTTAGATACTTGTTTATTTCTTTCTTCTAATATTCTATTATAATTTTCACTATATTGTTGAAGTGATTTTATTTGTGCTCCAAAATATTTAGTTTGCATAATTTGAGATTCATTCGTAAAATCAAAACCAGGTTGAAGTCTATCATGATTTGTTTCATTTGCTTTTTTTATCTCATTTAATGCTAATCTACCAGCAGTGTTTTCTTGTGAAGCCTTCTTAGTTCTTTCTATTTTTTGAACTTCTTTTAAGTTTTCAATATAATCTTTTAATGATCCATTCAAAGCTAATAAAGGTTGATTTTCATCATCCCAACCAATAACTAAGTCAGGTGATATTTCAGCTATTTGTTGTCTTAGTGATAACAATTCACTTTCTTCATCTTTAGTTTTACTAGTCTTTTTATTAAGTTCATCGTATCTTTCAGAAATAGAACTTAAAGAACTTATTTGTTGTCTATAACCAGCAACTGTACTTTCAGTTTCACTAATTCTATCTTGAGCACTTTGATAAGCTAATTTATTAGCATTAGCAACTTTATAAATTGCACTAGCAACTTGTTCTATTACAAACACACCAGCACTTAATAAAGCCATGTTTCCAACCATAGTCAAGAAACCTTTAGCCACACCTAAAGCACCTTGTCCTACAGTAGTTAAAACATTTTTCATACCACCTAATCTAGTTGTAGCATTACCAGCGGCTTGACCAGTGGTATTAATATTTTGTCCAGCTTCATTTGCATTTTCACTTGCATTTTGCATACCTTGTGTAAATACACTGATTTGTCGTTCACTTTGATTTAAAACATTTCCTGTATTATTTGCGTTTTGATTAAAAACACTTAATCCTTGAGAAGCATTGCTTACATTAGTATTTATTGTTCCGGCAGAAGTTCCCATACGTTGCAACATTTGAGATGCTTGTGCAGTTGTAGAAGTTGTTCTACTTGCATTTGAATTATATCTTTGTATTGCAGCGTTAACAGAACCCATTGATGTTGTAACTCTAGTGTTAGCTGTATTTAATTGTTCTCCATTTTGAGCAGCTTGTTTATACCAATTTGCCATTTTAGTCCAATAACCAGTTACATTTCCTCCAGCACCTTTTGTTTGTAATCCATTGTATAAAGCTATAGCTCCACCACCAACAGTTGCTTGTAATAATCCAGGGATTTCATTTAAAGATTTCATTATCTTATTTACAGTTTCTAAAAATGAATTCGCTCCATCTAACAAATTCTTAAACATATCTGTACTCATTACAGTAGTAACTAATTGAGTTATGTTTTCTTTAAGAAGTGTCATTTTACCTTCAATTGAGTTAATATATCTTTCATTCCTTGTATTTTATTATGAACGCAACTTCATAATACTTGGTCTATTCCAATGCACTCTTTTTCAAGACGTGAGTAGACTATTTCTTCACCTTCACCATTATGTGTTAAGGGTGTACCTTTTCCACTACCAATTACTTGTAGTGTACTCCCATTTCAGGGATAGTCGTTGAACTTTATTCATATTACTTATAGTAACTTAGAATCTTAGTTGCATGAACACCCATTGTTAACTCTTACTTAGGATTTAACCATATAAGAATCCTTACGTTTTTTCTACTTTCGTACCTTCATAGAGTAGTTTCCTCTCTATTGTGGTGTAAGGCTTTAGGAATTACCTGCAATTAGATACATGTCCTATGCACATTTCTGTACATACGGAGAATATTGTTTCTCTTTCTCAGCACTACCAACCATCATCCCGGCATTGTATTCCTTGTATTTTATTATGAACGCAACTTCATAATACTTGGTCTATTCCAAAGCACTCTCTTTCGAGACGTGAGTAGACTATTTCTTCACCTTCACCATTACGTGTTAAGGGCAAACTATTTCTTTCTCCATTAGCTTGAGATTTTACTCCTATTTCAAGGATAGTCGTTGAAAGCAAAATCTATTTAAAATAGACTTTAACTTGCATGAACACCCATTGTTAACTCTTACTTAGGATTTAACCATATAAGAATCCTTACGTTTTTTCTACTTTCGTACCATCACACTTATCATTACTGATTATGTTGTGGTGCAAGGCTTTAGGGGTTACCTGCTTTTAAGTTTGTGTCCTATGCACATTTCTGTACATACGGAGAATATTGTTTCTCTTTGATACTGTAGTACAGTATCCCAGTTATTCATTAATGCTTGTAATGTATTGATATGGTTTTTACCTGCAATAGCTTCAGCAATACCTGATTTTTGAGTTTTGTTTAAGTCCTTCCATTTTGAACCTAAATCGTTCAAAATCTCATTCATACCTCTAATGTTGCCTTTATCATCTTTAACTTTTATTCCTAATTTTTCAAGTGCTACGGCAGTCTTATTTAATGATGTCTCACCAGTTTTAGCACTAGTTTTTATACCAGCTAAATTAGCACTTATAGTTTTAAAAGCATTACCAACTTTTGATGCGTTTTGTACCAAATTGTTATTAACCATGAGCTTTTTATCTCATGCTCTGGAAGTTTCCTTCATTTTCATCGATGTGTCATTTCACATCCAGTTTAGCATATATTTTCATCCTATTCATTGTACAAGGATGTTGAGAACTCGTGGAGGGATTATTGCTTTCATCTTAGCGCTCACCCTCTATGCGTTACAAATGATATTAGATATTATCATTCTCGGTATCAACTTGTTTTAAAATAATTTTAAAATTTAGTCTCTCTTACCACCTTAATCTCACGATTTAGTTTGACCGATTTTTCTCAATCCAAGCATAAACTATTGTACTTTCATTTATGCACGAGCATACAAAATTATACTCTCTTGCGCACCGACAATGTACGAAATACCTTCGCTCAAATCAACACCCAAAGTTTTAAATGATGATGCTGATTGTTGTAAAGCCACACCAACGTCACCTGATGTCAATGCGAAATTATTCGTTATCTTCACATAAGATCGTTACTCTCATGCAGTTCTCTTATGAACTTCTCTAGGCTTTCCCTAGAGTCGAGACTATATCTTCTAGTTTCCCACTTCCTTTTAAGAAGGAATTACATGATTATTACTCAACACCTTCACCACTTGGCAGTACTCTACTCCCATAAACATGGTTTCGATAGTCGTTGAAGTTTATTCTTGGCTCAATTTTTCTATATTTATAATATACTTAAAATAATCAAAAAAGTGAACTTTAGAATCTTACCTGCTGATTAAACAATCCTATTGATTTTCAAACATTCACGCTTGATGTTTCCATCTACGTTGTAGTTCAATAGGCTCTAAGTCCTTTCCAGCAATTCAAGAAATTCTTAATTATAAAAATAATTTTATAACTCTGGCTAATTTCTAACCAGCATAATTGGCTTGGTCGATATAGTTTGTCATTTCATTGTAGTCTTTACCAGCACCTTTAACTAACTTACCATTTTTTTGTAATGCTTTATTTACTCCACCATAAGCAGACAAAATAGATTTCAATTGTTTATCAGCCATATCTTGTGATTGGTCAGATACGTTAGCATATACTGTAGAATTTTTAGCATATTCCATAGCTTTGTCCATATCTTTTATACCTAGTTGTAAGGCAGCCGCAGTTGAATTAATTACATCTGTTGAACTTGCAGCAACTGTTTTACCAACTTCAACTGCTTTTTGTCTAACTTCTTCTAATGCTTCTGTTGTACCACTAAAAGAAGGAGGAGCAACTTTATTTAAATCTCTTAAAGCACTATCTACTTCTTTTATTTTTTCTAACGAACCACTAAACATTCTTGTTATACCTGTACTCAATGCATACATTGGAGTTATTGTACTTAATGTATTAGCTAAAGTATTCCATAATTTACTAGTATGTCTAATTGATTGTTGAGTGCCAGCCAATGCACTTCTAACTTGTGTAGCCTGTTGTTTAATTGTGCCAAAAGATTTTGTTTTTATTTCAATATTACCTTCAGTTTTCAATTTATGTAACGAAGCAACTAATTCGTCAATTTGTGTATCAGCACTTTGACTTTTACCTTTTAAGTTGGTCAATTGACTGATTAATGTATCTATATTTAAATCAATTTTTCTATGTTTACTTAAATTATCTACTTCTTGACTTAAAGCCTTAACTGCCACTCTTGCTTCATTATATTTATTCACATAATTAGTAATTTCCTCAGATGTTGATTGTGGAGTTATTCTTATTTGAGATAATTCCCTCATCAATGTTCTAGCTTTTTCAAGTTTAGTAGAATCTACATTTAATTTTAATCCAGTCATAAGTTGTTTAGCTCTAGTCAATTCTTGCTCTAAACCACTTACATCTGATTTCATTTTACTAATTTGATTTTCATTATTAATGTTTATTTTTAAATCTTTTAACTTATTTTGAAGATTAGCTATATCAGTAAATAAACTACTAAATTCTTTAGAATTCATAACCTTTATAGGGTTAGTTTCTAACTCCTTAATTAAAGTACCATATTTAGTTCTTACTTGCTCAAATTCAGACTGTAATTCTTTTAACTTGGCTTGAGATTGATCACTTCCACCTGCTAATTTAAATCCAGTATTCAAATCTCTTTCCAAACCTATCATTTTTTCTTGTGCAGTTTGGAAGTTCTTAGCCATGGTTTGAATCATATGTTCTCCCATTTGGCCAGTTGATTTATAACTTTGACCAAGTTTAGCTAACTCACTATCAACGTTCTTTAATTGAGTTAACAATACATTTTTAGATTGTGAGTCAGTAGTTGTACTTATTTGTTTAAGTAATGATTCTCTTTCTCTTAACAATGAATTTATCTGTTTCAATGCATTACCAGTAGTTTGAGCTTGAGTACCTAAATTTTCACCAAATATACGTCTAGCAATATTAACATCTAGTCTACTAAGTTGTTCTAAATAATTTGTGACAGTTTTGATATTATTGATAAATTGTTCTTGATTACCACCACTAAACATTTTCTTTAATGAATTACCAATAACATCACTCATTTGTGCAAGTTTATTGAAATCTCTTTTTGTAAAAGTACTTATTTTTTCTAATTGTTTAGTAACTATACTAAATGAAGTACCCATATTTTTAAATGAATTAGTTAAATCAGTATTAAATCCACTAGCAACATTACCAGTTTGTTTCATACTTTTATTAAGATCATTCATTTTATTTGAATTTACACTTGTTAAAGATTCCATTGTTTTAGATAGCTTAGTCAACGCACTATTAGCCGTCTTCAAACTTTCAAAATCAATCTTATTCAATGAATTTAAAGAAGTATTTAATTTTTCAAATTTAGTATTTAAAGAATCAAAACTAGTAGTTTTAATACTGTTCAATTGCTTCATACTATTTGAAAATGTTTCTAATTGTTTAGTTACCTTTTCAATTGAAGTTAATTTAGTATTCCCTAATTTTTCAAGTGATTTTTGTAACTTATCTATACTACTTACTGCACCATTAGTATTCATCTTGATTTCTTCTTTATTCATTTTAGAAATCATAGATTGCCATTCGTTCATTACCGCTTGTTTATCAATCGTTGCTTTAACTTTAATTTCATGATTTGCCAATTATCTCACCACCTTTCTAAAAACCTTTAGCTCTCATTGATTTATAAAAAAATTCGTCAAACTCTTTTAAATTATTGTCTATCTCTTGTGACAATGGAACTGCTTGACGATAATTTATCATAGGTGGATTAGATCTTAGCGAACTACCATGTGCTATAATTTGACCAGTTGAAAACTTTTCTATGACTGTATCAATGCTGTCTATACCACCCAATAAACTAGGATACATAACTTCTTTTATATTGATTGTAATTGAATCTTTAGTTTTGTTTATTATTTGAGGGGAATTAAGCATTTGATATGTACGTTGATACATACTAGGAGTATATGTAGCATACACCAATCTATATATCGTTTGTGACATTTTCTCCTTTACTTTTTCCCCAGCTTCCTCCAAAGATTCACTTATTGCATTTTCTACGTCATCTAAAAAGTCTTCTATTGAGTTATAAGTTGCCATTTACATCACCTATTCCTCTTGTTTTTCGTCCCCTTCATTTACTTCGTTTTCTTTTTTAGGTTTATTATCACTTATTTTTTTAATGTCTTCTATTAAACTTTCTAAGACTTCTTGTTTTTCTTCAATTAATACCATTCTTAATTTATTATCCATGTCATTTAATTCAAGTAATTTTAAACTCATGGCTTCAGTTTGTAATTCATGTAGTATCTCATGTATCTCAGAAGCAACTAATGATGATACTGTACTAGGATTGTCTAGTATCTCAGCTATATCACAGTCTATTTCAAGATTTGTACATTTGTCAAATAATAATTCATATATCTTTTTACCAGTTTCTTCTTCTTTTCCATCAGTTACACCCATTAATAAGTTTAATGCTTCAGTTCTATCTTCATCTAGTAAATTATAGATTATTATTTCTTCTTCTACATCATCCACCATTACTTTGAAAGTTTTTTTCACTTTATCTAATTTTAATAATGATAATTTCATAATTTATCTCCCCTTATATAAAAAATAAATCGTAGGAAAACCACGACCTCATCTATCTATGGTTTTTCCTAGGGTTTAATCAACTAAAATTGTCACCTTGTTATAAATAAAAGTAACATTTTATTCTTTAACTTTTTTCTTAAACTTTTAATTATCTTTAGATAAAAAAAATAAAGGGGAGATGATACAAGACCATCTCCCCATAAGCTCATTGATAAATTTTAGTTTATATTATTGACCAGCTTTATCAATTAATTTGATTATTTCATTTTTAGCATCAACCAATACGTCAAATACTATTGAGAATGAAGATACATCAGTAGCAGAGAAAGTAGTATCAGTATTAACTTGTGGTTTAGCTTTATTCATAGTTATTTCTTTTGTTATTTGATTTCCAGCTTCATTTACTGCACAGAAAGTACCAACTATTTTAAATGATTTATTAGGTATAGTACCTTTAACAGTTATTGAACCATCTGCTTCGTTGTATTCACCACCTAATAACCATGCTAAGGCTTGGTCATTTATTAAGTGTGATTCCATAGTAAATGTACAAGTTCTTTGTCCATCGAATGCGATTGCATTGTTACCTTTCTTTTGAGCATATACAGTATCAGAACTTACACTTAATGAACAAGTATTTAAGTAATCAATAGTGATTGCATGTTCACCAGCAGTATCATCTAATGCTGTTATTTTTAAATCTATAGCATCTTTTATAGCATAATTTCCAGTAGCCATTTCAATTCCTCCAATTTATTTTAAAATTATTTTATTTTACAAGTAGTTCGCCAATCTTTGATTTTGTCAACATCATATTTAACACTACCTGACGAAACTACATTTTCATTAACTTCTTTTGATAACAATATATTATAAGTGTTCTTGAATTGCCAAATTGTAAAATCCATAATACTCTTATAATTTATTTGAGATTGCATATGTATTATTTGATTACACATGTCATAAAAGACATACTTATTTTCTTCAGCTAATCTCTCAGCTTCCCTTTTTCTATACTTTTTAAATTTAGCAATTACATCAGGTTCACCTATCATATCATCATCGGTATCTTTTTTTACAACAGTATCAGTCATTTCCAATACTGTTTCACATAAAAATAATATATTATTGTCATCAATAATATATTTACTTTTATATTTTTTCTTGCTAGTTTTTTCATCTATATCATAATGTTTTTCATCTAATATCTTTATGATTACTTGAGAAGAACCATATAAATCTAATTTTATAAATTCTTCTGAAACATGATACAACAACATCAATGCTCTTTGGAATTTTAATAATACGGGTTCATTACCTTCTTTTATATCTCGTTCACTTAAAGCATATAGTGTATTTAACATGGATGATTTAACTTTGTCTTTTATAGACATCACAAGATAAAACGGTTCTATAAAGTCATTAATATCCATTTGATTGTCCATTAATTCACCTATAGTTGGTTGTGCGATTTCACCTAAACCTGACCCTTTTGTAAATACAATAGGATTACCAGTAAAAAATAAACTTTTGTGGATCATTATTTATATCCATTCACAATGTTTACTTGAAATCTTACATCCCAACCTTCATAACCGTCAGGTACATCATAGATTGGAAACGCTTGACACATTTTAACTTTACCTATACTTTTTATATATTTGGAATTATGTATACAATTTGATAAAGCATCTACTAACGCCACAGTTCTAACTCCATTAAGCATAGTTAAGCAATCTTCATGACATAATATAATTACATCATATTGTATTGTTTTAACAGTTTCACTTTCTTTATAATAACTTGTATATGGTTCGTATAAGCTCATACTAACACACAAACCTACATCGCTTTCAGTTTGTATCTTATTAATTCTTCTACCTTTAAATACCTTATTATTGAATAGAATTTTCATAGGGTTTTTAACTTTATCCAAAGTGTATATATCTTTATCCTTTACTTTATTATAGTATAGTAGTTTTCCTACTTTTTCATCTAATATTATTTCCTCACATATATCATGTAAAATCTTGTTTAAATTATCCACGTAAATCATCACTAAACACCTCTAATCTCTATTGTTACAGTACATTCTACCTCGTTTCCATCTTTCATATAAGTGCAAATAGTACCATCATAAGTGCACTTACTTAACTTAATTATAGCACCTATGTTTTTATCACATTTATCTCTAGGAATATATATAACACAATGGTCTTCATCATTTTCAATGAATTCAACATCATTATTATCACAAACCCAACGGAATTGACCTCGTACAGTATCAGTACTTGTGTAAGTACCTTCCATGTTAGTGTATAAAACTTTTTCACCAGTTATAGTATTTTCATCTATAATGTTTGTTTCAGGGTCATTATCAGCCACACCATTATCCAAATCATCAGTAGATGATGCAGGTCTTTGAGTGGCAGATACTTTTATAACACCTTTTGTACCAGTACCCAATCCATTAAGTTCATAGTTGTTAATTTGAGTTATTTCAAACACACAATTAGCTATTACTAACTTAGTACCATTTGTAAGTTTATCAGTTATATCATTTGATCCCATCCATATGATTCTTTGTGAATCCAAAGTACTTCCATATTTAACATATTGTATACCATCACTTGTCATTACCATATATTCAATTGAAACAGGTATTTTGTATATTAAACCATTATGTTTATGATTTATATATTGATTACATCTTCTAGCAGTAAATGTTTTCATAGTATCCATTTCTCTACTATCTTTATGTTTAATCAACCAAAAATAATTGTCCATATAAAAATATGAACCAACATCTAAAGTAGAATCACGATCAGTTTTAACTAACTTCTCATCACCACTTCTACTATCGTTGATTACGATATCATTTACAACAATTTCTTCAAGTGCCATTTCATCAAGCACAGGGAATACAAATGGTGGTGAAACAGGAACTTCTATACAAGTGGGAATTTCATTTTTATATAACTCAAATGTTCTAGTCATTTTCTTGATTGTGTTTTGTTTATTTTTCTTAGTAGCCTTAGATAGCAATTCCTTGTGTCTTGAATATTTATCAAATGATTTCATTAGTACCACCCTATACCATTGTCATCAAAATCACTTGAATAAGTATAATCGGTACATCTTTGTTCAAATTCATTTTCACTATTCTTTTTTAAACTTTGTAATTGTTCCATTAGTGTAGCAGGTGATTTTTGATTAAAGTTTGTATCAGAATATAAAATATGCAAATTGCTATCTCTAAGTATTTTAGGTTTTAACCAATATTTTATCATACCCAAGGCTAATATCATGATTTCATCATCATTTAATTTATCAACAATATGTTCCTTTGTTTCATCAAATTCTAAATTCTTTTTACAAAACTTAAATTCACTTATAGCACCTTTTAGATAGACTAAAAACAAATCTTTTACGTCTTCTTCATTGCCATCATTTAGCATTATTGCAATCAAATCATCATCTATGAGTGATAAAAATACTTCATATATATCATTTAAATCAGTCATTTATTATCACCTACATCCAATTTTCTCTAAATATGTCTCCTAAGTTTAATTTTGAAGAGATAATTTCAATTTTATTTCTATCAATTTCATCAGGGTCTTTTTTGAATATTGATAACATTCTTCCAGCAATAGATATTAATAGTGGTCTATCACTTCTTGATACAACGTCTTTAAAATCTTTTATTTTACTATCATAGATTAATTCTTCAATATAATCTATTTGATAGTTATCTATACCAACGTATATATCCATTAATCCTAAATACACTAATAAATCATCTATTGTATATTTCTTGTCATCTTCTTCATCCACCATAATAACATCAGTAATTAATAAGTAGTGGTCTTCAAACATAAATCTACATCTGTTAACAACTTCTTGTAAATCAGCTAAAGTTAATATTTCTTTATCACCCATTTGTAAATCGAAGTATTTATATTTTGTTTTTTCTTCTACATATTTACATCTTACTGCACTTATATTGGTTATCTCAACATCTATTTCATTTCTTTTATTTTTTAGTTCTCTTATTAAGTTTCTTCTTGTGTTTCTTTCAACAGTTTTACGTGGTTTAGTAGTCCCACTTTTTGTAGTTTTTTTACTAGTAGTTTTTTTCTCAGTTGCCATAATATCAATCCTCCCATAAAATACATTCTCCCATGAGAATGTTATTTCATGGGAGATTAATTAATTTATATTATTTATTAACCTATTTTTAACATACCAAATTTAGATGCTACTGCTACACCAACATGACATCTTCTTAAGAAAGAGTATTCAACTTGCATATCTTCTCTATCGTTAACATCAGTTTTAGAAGCAACAACTGGTTGTCCTTCAAATCCAGCTTTTAATACTTTTTCTCCAGCTGGTATTATTAATAACACATCATCAGGAACTTCATTTGCTCCTAAATCTTCATTGTACATTTGAGGTAATTCTACACATTGTCTACCTTTGAATATTTTTACATAACCAAAGTTACGTTTGTCATCGTAATCAGCTAATGCATTTGCACCAACTATATTATCTAATGCAGTTGCAGTACCATATATAGCACATTTTTTACCAGTTAAGTTTTCAATTTCTCTAACTTTTTCTATTAATACATCATCAGAGTATGCAGCTGCAGTAACTTCTCCATTTAAGAATTCATAAGCGTTGAAGAATGCTTTAGATATTAATTTAGCTAATTCATATGTAAATGATTCAGCAACTTTATCTACACATTCTGCCCATGACATTTCACCTAACATGAAATCAAAGAATTCTTCATATATTTTGATTCCTAAAGTAAATGCTTCAGAACCTATTCTTTTACCATACATTTTTTGTCTTCTTAAAGAATGCATACCAGTTGCTATTACAGATACTTTGAATAATTGATCATCTTTTACTTTGAATTCAGGTTTTTCACCAAATGCATAATCTTTGTATTCTACCCAATCAGCGAAATATTCTTTTGTTATTCTTCTAGTAGTTTCAGTTATAGTTTCAGCAACTATTTTAAAGAATTTAGGTTTGTTTTCTTGGAATGCATAGTAGAATCCGTCTTCACCTGGTTTACATCCTATTGCATCTATTAATGCATTTCTTAATACTTCTTCAGCTTGTGCTTCAGTTTCTATATTGCTATATTTAGTATCAACTTTGTGATTATATAAATCTAATGCTAATTTACCCATTTTTATACTTTCCATTTTATAATTCCTCCTATTATATATCTTTTATTTTCGTTTTAAATCTTATAAAAATCTTATAACTATTACTGGATATCCACTGAATAATTCTACACCATCAACTTGTGCTATAGCATCAGCCATAGAAGTCGCTTTTTCTAAGTTATAAGTACCAGCTTTTGGTTTTAATAAGTCACCAACTGCAACTTTAGCTTTAGCAGCTGCAACAGTAGTTACAGGGTCTCCACCTAATAATACATGTGGTTCAACAGATATTAAATCCATTGCATCTAAACCATATCCTCTAGTTATACCTGCTTCTTCATTAGGATCAACTACTACATCGAAACCATCATTTGCTACTGCAAAATAAGGAACTTTTTTAGCAGCTGGTCTCATTAAAGATGCGTTAGTAGTCATTTTTACATCTTCATATCTGTGTCCATCATCAGCAACAAACACTACTTGACCTTTTATTTCCCCAGTTGCAGGGAATTTTTTAAATTCATATGTTTCTCTACCTAAGTCATCAACATTTTTTATTCCAGTTATATACCCAAATGCTCCATTGTCTACTTTTTCAGTAACTTGTAATACTCTTACTTTTTTATCATTAACGATATCTAATCTTAATCTACCCATTATTATTTCCTCCATTATTTATTCATATATTTAGATACATCACCATAAGTTAATTTAACTTGATTTGGTTCAGCACCACCTAATTTTTGAACATTATTATTTTCTTCTTTTTTAGAGAATTTACCTTTATTTTCCATATATTCTCTACTAAATAATAAAGCCAATTCTTTTTCATATTCAGTTATTTCTATTTCTCCATTTTCAGCTTTAGCAGTTAATTCAGAGAAATCACTTTCAAGCATTGCTTGATATTTGTTAGTTACAACATCAATTGCTTCTTTTTGTTCATTAGCTTTAATTTCTTTTTCAAATTCTTGTAATCTAGTTAATTCTTTTTCCATTTCACTTTGCTTACTAGCATTGTTTTCAATTTCTTTAGTTAGATCAGCTATTGAATTTGAATAGTTTACTAAAGTTGATTCTACAATTGAATATAAACCTTCAACGTCTTTTATTTCTTCTTCCACATTTAATAATTTTGCGAATTTAGAAAAGTCCACTTCAGGTTCATCAACTTTAGGTTCTTCAACGTCATCTACCTTTGGTTCATCAACTTCAGGTTCTTTAACTTCAGGTTCGTCAGCTTTAGGCTCATCCACCATTGGTTCATCTACCTTTTGTTCATCAACTTCAGGTTCTTCAACGTCGTCAACTTTAGGTTCTTGTACTTGATTATCCAAAACTCTTTCCCCCTTTTCATATTGATATATTGCTTCATATAATTTTTGAAGTTCTTCTTTATATGTATCCATGCTAGAATATTTAGTAAGGTTAGCTCCCTCTATTGCAGGTTCGACATCATCACCTAATACAGTTATCCCTTGATATGTAAATTTAGTTATATCATAATAGTCATCTTCTTCATCATAATGACCTTCTCTTTCTCTAATTTCCATACTCACACTTTTATATTCAGAGTTTTTTATGATTTCATAACCTTCATTAGAGTAAGTTTTCCAAACATATCCGTCACACACGCAATATTCTTCACCATTATCCCCTTCTTCATAAGTAACATTATTTGTTTCGGGGATTACACCAATAGGTCTTTCTAAATATTTATATTCAACTTTGTAGCCATTTGGTGTTTCAACTATTTTAGTCATTGTGTTGTGGCCATCAAAGTCGTATTTATCAAGGTCTTCATCAGTGCATTTAATATAAGCTAATATAGGTATATTCTTTAAAGTTGGCTCAGCATCTACTAACGCTTCTTTAGTAAATTTAGTCCAGTTATAATTCTTACCTGTTTTATTAAACTTGATTCTAACTTTCATTAAGTTACTATCGACATCGTCATTAGAATAATTTTCCATTTGAGATGGTATGTTATATAAACCATTTTCACTCTTTTTCATATCTGTATCACCTCCTTTAAAAGAACATTGTGCTAGATGTTGCTCTTATACAACCATCCATATTAACACTATATTTTTTAATTTTTGGTTCATTATATATAAATTTAAATACCTTAGTAATTACACCTTCTTTTGCAATATAGTCTTCACCTAAGTATTTAAATCCATTTTTAATTAATTCATCTTTCTTATTTTCATCAAATACATACAAATATTCCACTTTTATCACCTCTAAAAATCTAATTTTAATATACCATTGCCTTGTAATTCTTTTGGCGTGTCCTCTATTAAGGTAGTATAAAACATTAAAAACTTTTTAATTTCACTATTCGTAGGATTTCTTCTATAAGTTTTTCTAAAATATTCCAATAACAACGCCAATGCTCCACTTACATGAGGAGTTGCTTGTGAAGTACCACTTGATTTAGCATATCTATTACCAGGATATGTTGAAGTGATATTACTTCCATAACAAACTAAATCAATCGTAGAATTAGAGTTGCTAAACTTCAAAACTCTACCTTCAAAGTTACAAGCACCTACATCAATAACCTCTTTATATGAAGCAGGGTAACTAAGTTGATTATCAAGATTGTTACCAGCCGAAGCACACATGATTATTCCATTATTATAAGCATCTATTATAGCATTGTGAAATATTGGTTTATCTACAACACCACTTATTGATATATTTAAAATATCAATCTTTTCGTATATAGCATAATTAATAGCATCACATAAAGTAGAACTTTGACATTCACCATCTCTGCTTAACACTTTCATAACCACTATACCACATTTAGGCGCTACTCCAATTATTCCATTATCAATTCCATTACCAGCTATTATACCAGTAATATGAGTTCCATGATTAAAATAATCAGTTACATCTTCTTGAGACCCTTCATTTGTGAAATTTTTAGTTTTAATAATTCTATCTTTCAAGCAAACATGATTTACATCACATCCACTATCAATTACACCTACTCTTATACCTTCTCCATAATAACCTTCATTCCAAAAAGATTCACAATTCAATAACTTTATACCTCTAGGCATACAATACATTAAGAATTTTCACCCTCAGAAGTAGTTTGTGTTGATTCAGGATTCTGAGCATTACTAGGTCTTCCTCCTGTTGTATCTGATGAACTTTGAGTATAAGCAGTTCCCATAGGGTACATATATTGTTCTAAGTCAGCCATATCTTCATATCTTATTAAATTAAATGCTTCAAGAGGAGTATATCCCCATAAAGCTAAGTATTGTTTTTTAGATCCATATGTCGCTAAAGAAGTTAATAATGCAGTACGTTCATTGTTCTTAGTATAGTCAGTTGTTTCTAACACTTTAAGTCCCCAATTCTTCATATGTGCATTCAACTTCATTTCACAATTAAATATGGCTTCTAATTGTCTTAACATAATTCTACCTAAAATTGAATCGGCTGCATTAGATAAAACAATAGCTTCGTTTGATGATTTAGCACCATTAAATACTTCATCATTAATACCAGCCATTGAATATATATTATCTTTTTGAGAATCAACATAATTAACATTTTTATCTCTTGATACACCTATACTAACACTATCCACTTCCATTGGAGTTGTCAACGCATTAAAATATCCTGACACGGATCTTTTAAATGCTTCATGATAAGCAGATACCATTGGTTTAGGCATAGTAGGTTTACCTTTATCATCAGTAGGTACTTTTTGAACTAATAATCTAGTTGCACTTAAATAAGCATTTATTTTATCAACTTCTTTTAGTTCTTCTAATTTACATAATTCTAGGAACACATCCATATAATATGGTGTTGCTTCACTATTGTGATTTAAACTAAATGCATAAGCATGATCTCCTAATGGATACCAACATTCATTAATCAAACCACTCAAAGTACCTTTTTTGTATCTTCTCCATAATCTTTGTATTGGTTTAGGATAATTTTCACAAGTTTCCTCAGTAATCCAAGCTAAATTTATAGAATATCTCAATAAGCCATCTTTCATATGAGTTACTTCACACATTCTATTTGGCATTTGGAATACGTTATAGCAAGTGTCAAATTCTTCAAAATATGTATATACTGTTCCTAGTTTCATACATTCTTCCATCATCCAACTTGCATTATATTGAAAGTTAAATTTATCAAATTGAACACAAGCATTGTACTCACTATCTTCTAAAGCACTTTTAGTTTTTATTGAACGTATATCTTTTGGTATTAGAAAATGATAAAATAGCAATTGATTACTTTTATAAAGTATCATTTCTTTAAGCATACCATTCATTACTGCCATTTGATTACCTAACGCTTGTAATTCTTTTATATTACTATCTATATCTTTTAATAAGTCTTTTATATATTTAGTATTATATATTGTGTCTTCATAATGTTTCATAATTTTATCAGGAGTATTTAAATTAACTTGTGCAACACTTCTTGCAAATGCATACCAGTCACTTTCTTCCTTGCTTAATTCACCCTTGACAAATCTTTCTTCATATTCATCCACTTTCACTCACCTCCTAATCAAAAAACATCCATTCAAAATCATCAGCACTTGATTTCTTTATTTCATCTTTTTCTATCAATTCAGCTAAATAATTAGCATAAGCTATTGCTGAATATCTATCTTTTCTAGCACTACCATTTACAATGGCAACATTATCTCTATTAATTTCATATTCTAAGTTGATCATTTCATGTATCATCTTTGTAGTTTCTATGTATGGAAATAACACAGAACTAGCATATTCACCATCTAAATGGAATCTCTTATCAGTAGCCATGTCATTTTTCTTTTCCAAATCATCAACTAATAAACGTAATTTACCGTTTATAATTGCATTTTTAAGATAAACAATACAATCATTGTTTTCTCTAGCCATAGCTCTCATACCATACATAACTTTTAATCCATTCTCACTTAATTCAAAGTCTACATCTTTAGCTTTATTGAATAAGTCGAATTTTTCGTAGTGTGTATCCCTTCTTGCATCATAAGTTACTTGTTGCAAGTTGGTTAATACTGCACTACCATTCCCATTTATATCTATTATCATTTTATCACATTTAAATTCAAAGAATAGTTCCTTAATTCTAATAGCTTGTACTTGTGCATCTAATCCATTATGAGATTCCATATACACTACTTCTCTATAATAAGTACCATTATTAGGAATTAATCTCATTAATAAATATATGGAGTTATCGTTTTTTGCTCCTTCTTCCAATGCTATATCACATGCTAAAAGTCTTATTTCACCTCTAAGTTTAGGCATTTGTTTAGCATGTTTTTCTAATGCTTTTTTATCTTTAAGTTCCCAATCCTTCAAAGGATAAAATGCTTTATTTAATACTCTACATAAATTTAATTCATCTGATTTAAAATAAGATTTTTCATTTTCACCATACCATAACATTTCTATTATAATATTGATAGGCTCTTTATCCTATCGCATATATTTTCATATATGATTAGACTATATCTTCACCTTCAGCATTATCTGTTAAGGGTTGACTGTTCGTGGAAAGATTATCGCTTGCTATAGCTTACTTTCTAGTCGTTACACCTTACAACTACTTTTACTAGCTTTCATTGTCTTGGCTCGGTATTAGCATATTCAATTTGAACTTAGCCTTCACCGAATTTAGTCAATTCTAATTACATATTTCTATGTAACAGGGCAATGGTTTTGGTGAGAAACGTTTACCCTCATATTCCATCATAAATCTAACTTCTCCTATGTCTTCTCTATCCATGTCTATTTTCTCTTGAGTTAATAGTTTATGTTCTAGGGAACATTCATATGGAATGTCACAACAAAATGCATCCTTACCTTCTACCATACGATTAAATATAGTTAAGAATTTATCCCAAGCCCAATGTGATTTATACCAAGCTGAACTTAGGTACAACTCTTTATTTTGTTCTATAGGATAGTCTTTGTATTCAGGTTTTTCATAGAAATTAGGTCGTCTTGGTGCAGTTAAGAATTGTTTTAATACAGAGTCTAGGTTCTCTTTTTTAACTAAACGATACTCATCTCAATTGTTATCTTACAAGTTTTTTATCTTGTAACTCTAGGAGTTTCCTCGCATTATGGGATGTCATTTCATCCCTAGTTCGGCGTACATTTTTACCATATTTTAAAAACTTAGGTATCGACACTCTTGGAAATATTATATTCTATACTTTTCCAAAAAAAGAAAAGCATAGGTTCAATTCCTACGCTCTACAATACAAATAACATTTTAACTTTATTTGTTATCTCGGTATTAGCATATTCATAAGAACTTAGCTTTCACCGATTTTGCCGATTTCATTCTATATGTTTCCACATAGACGAGCAGATTTTCTACTATAAGTATGTTTCCACGAGCTCCTCTGGCTCCATCTCCACTTGTTGATACTCTTATATAACTACCATTTCTAAAGAAACAAGCAGGGTCATCACCTTCACGTATCCTTTTAATTTCTTTAGCCAAGGTAGGTGACTTATCTTTCATCTCTTTAATTTTTTCGGTTATGATTAAACCAGCTTGACCTTTATTTCCTGAAACAATGATTACTTTAGTGCCAGGATAAAGAATACATCTAACTACACAAAAGACGGCAGTTAAGAATGACTTACCTAACAATTTATTATTAACCATGAGTTTTTTATCTCATGCTCTAGGGGTTTCCCCCATTTTCATCGGTTGGTCAATTCCAACCTAGTTTAGCGTACATTTTCATCCTATAAAATAGGAGTCGAAGTCTCTTGGCGATATTATATTCTATGGAGGATGGCTATTCCTCAAATAGTTTCAATCGCTACGCGTTACGGTGACTAAGGTTTTTTAATCCCCTAGTTTACCTCGGTATTAGCATATGTTATGAATAACACTTAGCCTTCACCGATTTACCTCGATACTTAGTTATATATTACTATATAACTGGGGCATAGGATAGTCTACCCCTACATGCAATAAAACAGAAATAATTTGATTTCATCATGAAGTATAATAGTATTTGTTGAAACACAAACAAGTGCAATCTTAAATAGTCCTCAACAAATCTATGTGGGTTATTTCTCCAAAAACCAGTCCATATCTCTACTCCATGTAAAAGATTTTCCATATCATCTTTAGTTAAATCATTTCTGCGTACGTGTTTAGTTTTGGTTTCGAATTCTTTATTTAGTATCATCGTCATCACCATCTTTACCAAACAACTTGCCAACTTTAGTTTTTGTCCAATTCATAACCTTTCTAATTGGTGACAGATAATATCTTTCTATCATTTTTTCTATAGTGTCTACATCCTTAAATTCATCAGCAACTTCAGGTATTGGTCTATCAGTTTCAACCATATTTATCAAATATCCAACAACCATATTGTCGTCTTCCATATATGCTTTAGTCTTAGAAGGTATTACATTTAATTCTTCCATTTTAGCACTTATTCTTCTATCAATTTTATCATAATTGGCATAATCCCCATTAGCCCTACATTTTTCTTTTTCAACTTCAAAATCACACAAGGCTCTAATTATAACTTGCTCTTGTAATGTATTTGAAGGATATTGTTCCATATATAATTTCTCTAATGTTTCTAACCTTTCATACTCATTAGGTCGTCTATTTTCTCCCCATTTAGTGATCAACTTACGATGTTCATCACTTAATTCTTCTTCATCATCTACTAATTTATTATCTTTTGAAGTCTTATCTTTTACCTTAGTATTGACTTTTGTTAAATACGCTGCCAAAACATCACTTTCATCTTTAGATTCATTGTATATTTTTTCATCGTAATAAATATCAAAATTCATTAATAAATGTTTTAAAGCTAATTTCTCATTACCATCATATGAATCTACTAGTTCTAAGAAGTCTTCTTTCAAACACTTTTTACAAACAGGTATTCTTTGATTTTGAGAATTAGTCCTTGAATTTGAAGCGTAGAAATCTCTCTTTATTGATTTTTCACAACCACATTGAGTGCAGGTTAATTTATTAGATATTGCCATAACATCACACCTCCACGCTCTAAAAAAATAAGGATGCATTTTCATGCATCCTTTAATATGGGGAAATTTGATATTATTCAATCCTCGTTGTGGGGTATCAAGGATTGAATTGAAATCACAACTATATTCATATTTATAACCTCAACTCAACCCTCGACTAATTAATCAAGAGTTATATTGTAAGTACACAATCTTCCTTTTTCATTGAAAACTATGAATCTTTGTGCAGGTCTTGAGGTTAATCTTAAATTCCCAGTGTACTCAGTATCACCAGCAAATCCACCATTAGCAATTATTTCAGTTCTACCAACACTATCTTCTACCAAGTGATGATAATGACCTAAAAATATATAATCAGGTACTTCACCAGTTAATCTAACTAAGTTTTTATAGCTTGATTCAATTTTATCTTTATCCCCATGCGTTGCAAATATTTTACTATTTAATATATTACAACTTATTATGTCTCTTCTAAATTCATTTTCAATCATATTAACATTAGATATATCTCTTAATCTATCTTTCATTATTGTTTTAATTACTAAACCAAAATCATCATCCAATGTATTCTCTTGTCTTTTAGCAATCACTCTATCATGATTACCTGAAACAAAATAAACATTTATCTTATTATATATTTGTGCTTCACTCAATTTATAAATAAACTTACTCATTATTTCGGCTATCTCTAATGATTGAATAACCACTTGTTCTCTATTTTCAATTCTTGTTGTAGTGTGAATCAATCCATTTATCAAATCCCCTAATAAAAATAAATTTAATTCGCTTACATTATTTGTTTTAGAATGTTCTATTGTTTCACTAAGTAACGTATTTAAACGTTCCCTACATATTTCACTATTATAAACATTAGTAGCACATTTTATATCTAAACCATAATGTACATCAGATACTAATAACGCCCCAACTCTCTTAGTATCTTTAACTACATTAGGGTTATTTAATGTCAATTTATTTATATTATCTAAACGTTCAACATAGTCATTAGCTATATCAAGTAAATTCTTTTCTCTACTATATTCTCTTAACTCTCTATTAACTAATGTTCTTAAATCAGTAAGTTTTTGTACTTCCTTTTTGACTTTTATTTCTCTTTTTAGAAGTTTTTCATATGCTTCCATATTCATTAACTTACTATCATTGTCATTCATATGGTTATATAATATATCTATACCAGTAGCCATCTTTCTAAAATGGTCTTTTGACATAAAATCAATATTATATTTTTCCATTAGTTCTTCCCATGTCAAACTTATATTATCATTTATCTTAGCAACTATGTCTTCAACCATACCATCAGTTAATTCTATATCAAGTTTTCTCCCCATAATATCACCCCATCATGATATTTTATTTTTTAGTTCTTTTAGTGAAAGCCTTGGTAGATTTAACAGTTGTATTTATACTACCTTCAACATGTTTTATTTGACCAGTGTTTTCACCTTTCATAACTCTATAATTTCTAGGTTTGTTTTCTTTTTTACGTATCTCTAAAAAATTAACTATTCTACATACTTCGTCGATATCTAGTTTATCCCCTATAACAACACATGCTTCTTCTAATGCTCTCATGAAAAGTTTTATATCTTCTAAACTCATTGTTATGCCTTGCTCAACTAATTTATCTTGTATTATTTTAAAAGCATCCTTTTGTATCATAATTATCTCCCCATTCAATATAAAAAATAAAATTCCTCATAATCAAATTGGTGTGTCTAGCAACTTAGTCAAAGTCACTAGACACAATATATTGGATTTGAGGGAAAGTGAATAATGTTTTCGTTAGTAATATACTAGTATTACCAACTCTACATTTACTTATGATTTTTCCATAGATTCGTGCAACCTTTTTTGTCAATGTATTTACCTTGAACAAACAATTATTGTGTTTTTACTCGTCCTTTATTTCTACATTCCTTGCATTCAGGCTTATAAACATCATGTTCTTTACTATTTTTAGTAAATTCACTTATCAATTTTACTTCTCCACATGTTGAACAGGTCTTATATGTACCTTTAGCTATATTAAGATAATACCAATCTTCATAGTCTTTCATATAAACATTTATTATTTTCAATACTATATTATTCAATACTTTACTTACATATTGATGAGATTTTCCTATAACATCACCTATTTCCTTTTGGGTCATACATGATTGCCATAGGTTCAATATATTACGTTGTGAATCAGTTAACTTAAGTTTCTTTAAAGCATTATTCAAGTCATAAACAAGACAAGTAACATCATTTTGAAAATCAACCAATTCCATATCTCTATGTACTTGCAACAAAGCCTTCATATGTTCTACATCAAATTCATCAAACTCTTCCCAACTAGGATAACCATCGTCTTTAAGTAAATGTTTAGGTTTTAAGTGTGGATGATAATGCATTTTTACATCAACCATATCTACATTTAAAAAGCCTATTAGCTTTCTTAATCTCTTTTCAGTGATATGTGTATTCTTTTGTTCATTCATTTCTTTTCTAATATCATCATTGTCTCTAAGTACTTTTAAGTATTCACAAAAGTCATGATATTGTTTTATTATTGGATATCTATATAGATCAACATTAGTTATTTTTTCTTTAGGTGCTAATTTATAGTTGTCATGTGGTATTAATATTTTTAAATTCTTACCATTATTATTGTTATACACTTCTCGACTTCTATTATTAACTAACTCATCATCTTTCTTGATAGCCTTATCAAATTCATGCTCGTCATAATATATTTTATATTGAGTTTGTTTTCTTAAATCTTTTTCTTCATCAGCGTACAAAATGTAAGAACCTAACATTTCTAATACACTAGCAACATTAGTTTGTGACCATAAGAAGTCACTCATACCTAACTCACTTTTACATACTCCAGTATCCCATATATCTATTAAAAATCTATCATTAGTAAATTCTTTTCCATTTTCATCAACGACATTCAAAACGTCTTTAACATAATCTATTCTATCTTGTACATCAACTATATGTTTATCTAATTTACAATAATCTTGTATTCCTTTGCCATCAATCTTACCACCAAATATTGGTTTTGGTATCGCCATTCCCCATCAATTCCCCTCTATTATTCATTAACTAAGTTAAAAAATTCTTCTAAATCTTTTTCACCATCTATTATTTCATAAAGACGTTTTAAAGTAGCCACAGTTTCTAATGAATCTTCATCTAAATCTAATGCTTTATAATGAGTTGCTAGTTCATCAAGTGTATTTAATTTTGCTACTTCTTCAAAATCATTTACATTTGTTATAGCCAAAGCCAATGTTAATCCTATTTCATTTGCTTCTTCATCATCTAAATCTACAAATTTATATATTGCATATTGTCCCATGAACTCACCTAATTCTTCAGCATTCATTGTATCGTCTATGTTGTAGTTAGCAGTTTTATAAGCTATTATAGTTCTTACGGCATCTTCTATTATGTCTTCTTTTTCTTGTTCATTGGTTATTTTACCTTCACTAACACCTAGTTCAACCACAGTAGTTATTGCTTTGGAGATTAACTCCATTTCTATTTTGTTGAAAACATCATCCATCAAGAATCCCTCCTAATAATTTATTGTAAGAACTAAAGTTCCTTACATTTATAATATACTTAATTCTTCTAAAAAAGTGAACCTATTTTTATATATTTTTACAATTATTTTATTATTAGCAAGCAGTTAATAATGCGAATGACATACCTATCATATAAAGGTTGAAAAGTAACATACCTATAGCAGGGAAGAATTGATCAGCCGCTTTAAGTACTACCACTACAATAAAATCAAATACAAATAAGACTAAGTAAAAAGCTATGAACAAGAACATACCAGCAAGACCTCTAGGACTACCCATACCAATCATACCTAATACTAATATTATTGATACAACTAAACCAACCATGTTCCAGTTGATCCAATTTTTAGAGTTCTTGAAGAAGGCAATTAAATTTTCTTTATTAAAATGTTTCATTAAATATAGGAATTCTCTTTTGAATATTTTCATTTTTCTTTTCATACTAACATCTCCTTTAATTATTGATATTTATCTATACTATATATATTCCCATTGTTATTAGTTCTAAACACATAATAAAAAATTTTTTATTTTTTTAAATAATAATGGTAACCCTCAAATTTTATCATCGAGTCCCATCTAAAATGGTACATGTGGTACATCTACAAGTAGTTACTTTTATATTATCCATGGTAACTACAATGTTGAAATGAATAACGTGGCGACTACTTCGTGTGCCACACCTCCAAAACATAAAAACCATGTTTCGGAGTTACTCAAACAAACAAGTTTGTTTTCGTAAGTGATTTTAATGCCCAAAGGCAAGCATAAGTCATGTTATTTTTGGTTTTGAATTTCCATTGTCACCACAGGTGACTAATGGCAACACTACGTTTAAAAAGAGGTTGCATATTCCACGCCATATATAGGTAACGTGGAATATGCAACATTATTAGTTGTCTTTTAATTTAATTGTATAATATGTATGATGTTTACCCTTTGCTCGTTTTTTAATTTGAATTATTTCATAGTCATATTTATTCAAGTTACGTTTTATTCTTCTAATTCCCCAGGAGTTACTATCTTTATCCTTTAAAATCTTAAATAAATTCATAAAATCATCCTTGATGTAGGTCTTATTTAATTCAAAAGGTATCACACAATCTATGTTCACAACACCTTCTTCCACACATTTTGCTAAATGTTTATTGCATTTTACAGACTCAAGTTCTTTAATAGTATATCTTCTTGATGTTAATAAGTCATGATCATCAATTAATTTATGACAATCTATGCACAATGTTTTATATTTTATTTTAATTTGTTTACCTAACATAATTTCTCTAAATGTTTTTATATTATCTTCACTCAAACTTTCTACATCATCAATATTCATTGCCTTTAAGGTTTCTTGCATCATAAGTGAAAGTGGATATGTATGATGTGCCTCTAAATTCTTTTTAGCATTGCATTTTTCACAAGTATCTTTTATTACTAAATTTCTAATATATGAATTGAAATCATTTCTTATTATTCTTTTCAATTCCTTTATATCCATAAATTGTCAACTCCTTTATTGAATTGGTTAAATTAGTTGTATTCAATCATAGCTGAGGATGTTTTATCCTCAGCTATATTTAGTTATCTATATATCTTTATC
>ERZ1034844.200-NODE-200-length-35126-cov-4.208691_pt1 | contig 35126 bp, 23 predicted proteins | sample MGYA00520594_ERZ1034844 | MGnify/ENA primary metagenome ERZ1034844 (study PRJEB33766, sample SAMN09781733) | gut metagenome | biome: gut microbiome | host: Homo sapiens | place: Madagascar | study: EMG produced TPA metagenomics assembly of the PRJNA485056 data set... | reverse complement strand
TATGAGAGTAGTCAAGTAGCATTTAGAGAAATTCGAGTTTTATTTCGGATACGGGCAAGCGCGAAGGGACGTTTCCGGCGATGGAGACGCCAATGAAAGGACGTTCCACGATGGAGGTACCTACGAAGGGACGTTTCCGACAATGGAAGCGTCCACGAGGGGCATTTCCGACGATGGATGCGCCCGCGAATGGATATTCCCGACGATGGATGAGCCCATGAAGGGACAATTCCGACGATGCGTGAGTCCATGAAGGGGCATTTCAGATAACGAATTTACCCAGGAAAAAAATGAGCCGCACCTCCCAAACCCGGTAACCTTTTGCGGTCCGAGCGTGGGAGATGCGGCTCAAAAAGCAGGGCGTATTAGCAAGAGCGCTGATTGGCTACTGCAGTTCAAGTGCGCAGATGTTTTCCACGTGGTTGGTGTGGGGGAACATGTCGACGGGTTGAACCTCGGTAAGTCGGTAGCCGTGTTCAATCAAATACTCGACATCGCGTGCTTGCGTGTTGGGGTTGCAGGAGATGTATACGATGCGCTTTGGCGCCAAGCTGCAGGCAGAGCGAAGGAACTGCTCGTTTGATCCTGCTCGTGGCGGATCCATCAGCAGCACATCGAGCGATTCGCCTTCTTTTGCCAGCTTGTCCATGAAATGCCCGGCGTCTTCAGCGGTGAACTCGGCATTTTCGATACCGTTGTGGCGAGCATTTTCGCGCGCGTCCTTGATGGCGGACGCCACGTTGTCTACACCAATTACGCGTGCAGCATGGGCCGTTTCGGCATTGGGCAGCCCCTTTGCTGCAACTAGGCCTATGGTCCCAGTTCCGCAGTAGGCATCCATGGCTGTTTCAGTGCCATCGAAATGGGCCATTTCGATGGCCTTTCGGTAAAGCACTTCAGTTTGCGTAGCGTTCACCTGGTAAAACGAATGGGAAGAAATACGGAAGGTGAGCCCGCAAAGCTCGTCGATGATGAACCCTGGGCCATAGAGTGTCTTTTCTCCCTCGTTGCCCAAGATCACATTGGTTTGACGGGTATTCACGTTTTGCACCACGGTTGTGATGGCGGGGCAGCGCTTCTTCAGCTCGCGGCAGAAATTGCGTGAAGCGGGAAATTCCTTGCCGTTGGTAACGACGGTAACCAACAATTCGCCGGTGGTATGCCCTACGCGGATAACGGCATGACGGATAAAGCCCGTGTTGGCGTCTTCGTTGTAGGGTTCCATATGGTAGCGCTGCATAAGCGACCGAATGGCCAGAACCGCCTGCTTGGCATCCTTGTTTTCCAAGAGGCAGGCATCGGTGTTGATGACGCGATGTGTGCCTGCTGCGTACATGCCACAAAGGATTTCGTGCTGCGATGAGCCCTTCGAGCCGGTTTTGCCCCTTTTGCCCTGAGGTTTCTTTCCGCCTTTGGTCTTGCGCCCGGGAACGTAGGGCGAAGTGACCTTGTTGCGGTAGTAATAGGGCTGGTCCATCCCCGCGATGGGGTTGAATACGGTGCCCTCGCCCGCGAAAGGCTCGAAGAGTTCGATCATCTCATTTTGTTTGCGTTCCAGCTGTTTTTCGTAAGGGAGAGAAAGCAGCTGGCAGGCTCCGCATTGTTTTTGCGCGGGGCAGTGGGGCATGTTCATGGAAGGGGCTCCTTTTAGTGTGTGCACGTAAGAAGTGTAGCGGATGCAGCGCACTTGCAGGAAAACGACATCGCAATACGAGAGCCTTTGCTTTAAGGTTTGCTTGGTTGGGGCGGGCTGCCTGCTTGGTTGCCGCGGGCTGATTGCTTGGTTGCGGCGAGTTGCCTGTTCGGATGATGGGGATTGGCTTGCGTGAATCAACCCAGCATCGACGATAGCCGCTCAGGGATCGTCGATTTCCGACGAAGCCCTTGGAGGCCGGGGCCCAACAGGAAAAAAAGAGGCCCGATAGCGGCAGTGCGTTATCGGGCCGTGTGCGTTTGCTTATTGTTCGTTGAAGAAACGTTCGGCTATGCGGGCGCTTTCGGCTGCGTCTTTTGCATACCAAGTTGCCCCCATGGTGTCAGCGTACTCGGGTGTTAGCACGGCGCCGCCCACGAACGTTTTGGCATCGGGCACTTGTTCGCGCAAAAGCTCGATGGTCTTTTCCATGGACTTAACCGTGGTGGTCATCAATGCCGAGAGTCCGATTAGGCGGATGTTCTGATCTTTCGCGGCATCGACGATGGTTTGCGGGTCAACATCGCGGCCCAGGTCAACAACACGGTAGCCATAGTTTTCCAGCAGCATTTTCACGATGTTCTTACCGATGTCGTGGATGTCGCCCTTAACGGTGGCAAGGATGATGGGCTTGTCTTCTGTCTGCTCGGTGCTGCCGTTGGCTTGCAAGTGGGCTTTTACGACGTCAAAGCCCACCTTCACCGCTTCGGCGGAAGCCATCAGCTGCGGAAGGAAGAATGTTCCCTTGTCGAAACGCACGCCCACTTCGTCGAGCGTGGGGATGAACAGGCCATCGATCAGGGCAAGCGCATCATGGTTTGCCAGCAGTTCTTCGGTGGCTTTTTTCATGGGGTCTTTGCGCCCTGCGATGATCAAGTCTTGAATAGCGGCTGCTTGGACTTTTGCATCGGCCAGCGATTCGGGAATGGGCAACACGCTTGCGGCTTCGGGTTCTGCGGTTTTTGCCGTTGCGTCGCCGCTAAGAGAAGCCAGTAGGGCATTGCTGCTTGCGGGTTCGGCGCCGGTAGCTTGAGCGATGAGTGACAGCCCCTGGGCGAGCATTTCCTGGTTAACGTCGAGCGAAGGTTTCGCATCGTAGGGGTCGGGCGTTTCGTTGCAGTATTCGATGTATCCAACCGAACCGGCGTCTTGACCGTTGATAACGCGATAGCAACGCACCACGTCGCGGTAGCGTGCGGCGTTGGGGTTGATGATGGGCAGATCGAGGCCGGCTCCGAACGCAGCGGAAAGGAAGTTCGAGCTCATCAGGTTGCGTTGCGGAAGGCCGAAGCTGATGTTGGAAACGCCCAGCGCCGTACGCACGCCCAGGTGCTGCTTGCACAGTTTGATGGCGTCCAGGATGGCGCTGGCTTCCTTCTGGTTGGTGGCGACGGCCATGGTAAGGCAGTCGATTACGATGTCGTGCGCGGGAATGCCGTAGATTGCTGCCTCGTTCACGATGTTCTGGGCAATGGCAAAACGTTCCTGTGCCGTAGGCGGAATGCCTCCCTCGTCAAGGCACAGGCCAATAACGCAGCAACCGTATTTTGCGGCGATGGGCAGCACCGCATCCATGTTTTCCTGCTTGCCGTTTACGGAATTGATCAGCGGTTTTCCGCAATAGTGGCGGCAGGCGCGCTCGATGGCTTCGGTGTCGGAGGAGTCTAATACCAGCGGCAACGTTACGCACGATTGCAACTTTTGCACGGCAGAAGCGAGCATGGCGGGCTCGTCGATTTCGGGAAGGCCAACGTTTACGTCAAGCAAGTCGGCTCCCAAATCGCGCTGGCTTACCGCTTCGCCCACCAAGTAATCCAAGTTGTTTTCGCGCAGCGCCGCCTTTAGCTTGGGCTTGCCGGTGGGGTTGATGCGTTCGCCGATGATGCCCACTTCATGGGTGCCTTCATGCAGGATAACGGCCTGCTGGCCACTGGTGATAATGCAGTCGTGTGCAAGGGTGCGCGGGGTGGGGTTGCCGCGCTTCATGGCATTGGCTGCAACCAGGGAAATCATGTCGGGCGTGGTGCCGCAGCAGCCGCCCACAAGCGTTACGCCTTCGTCGATGATGGCGTCCATGGCGCCAGCGAATTCCTCGGGCGTTATGTCGTAGATGGTCTCGTCGCCTTCCATGCGGGGCAGGCCGGCATTGGGCTGTATCAGTACAGGCACGCGGCTGTAGGCGGCCAGCGTCTTTGCGAAGTCCAGCGCTTCAGCCGGGCCCAGCGAGCAATTCATGCCCACGGCGTTGGCTCCCATAGCCGAAAGGGTTGCGGCGGCAACTTCGGGCGGCGTGCCCAGGAAGGTGCGGCCGTCTTCTTCGAAGGTCATGGTCACGAAAACGGGCAGGTTGGAGTGTTCTTTTGCGGCAAGCAGCGCGGCGCGTGCCTCGGAAAGATCGGAAAGCGTTTCCAGCAAGATGATGTCGCATTCAGCGGCAACGGCAGCATCTACCTGTTCGGCAAACAGCTCGTAGGCTTCTTCGAAGGTGAGCGTGCCCATGGGTTCCATCAATTCGCCGATGGGGCCCAGGTCGGCAACCACGTAGGGGGCTCCTGCGGCACGCACGTTGTCGGCTGCGGCCTTGAATACATCAGCCACGGTGGCGCGGCCATCCAGCTTGTGGCGGTTTGCGCCGAAGGTGTTGGTGGTAATGGCCTGCGCGCCGGCGGCAACATAGGCGGCGTGTATGGCCGTAACCTCTTCGGGGTTGCTGAAGTTTAGCAGGTCGGGCACCACGCCGGCGCCGGCAAGGCCTGCGGCTTGCAGCATGGTTCCCATGCCGCCATCGTGGATAAGGAATTCCTTTCCGCGCAGCACGGCTTCAAGGCGGGCGTCTTTTATCTGCAGCCCCTCAAGGGCGTCGAAGCTTTCAGTGGTGGTTGCCATAGCAGGTGATTCCCTTCTCTAGATAAGAGCAGTATTCGCGTGCAATGCAGTCTTGGCAAGGGGTGCGTGCAGGCGTTTGCGGAACGGTGCTGAACAGTCCCACAACGGCGGTGACGCTTTTCGCCGGCACCAGAAGCAGACTGCTGTTCACGGAAAGGCCCAGCAGCTTCTGCGCATCTAGTGCTTCGATGAAGCGCGACTGCACGGCCAGAGGCAGGTCGCCGTAGCCGGGGCTGAAGCGCATGCGGGCGAACAGGCCCGCCTTCTCGGCCTCAGCGGCAATGTCTTCCTGTGCGGCTTGCGCAACTGCTTCGATAAGCGCATTGCAGCAGGCATCGTATAGGATGGCATCAAGCGGGTTGGTGGCTCCCAGCGAATGCAGCGCACGCTCGCTTGCCAGGCCCAGCGTTGCGGCGAAGCAGGCGGCGAAGCGCGCCCCGCGCAGGTGGGTGGCAATGCTGTTGCCCTCAAGCAGCAGGTTGCAGCCCTGAAGCGCAACCACAGGTTCGCCTTCCCAGCTCGTACGTTCCTCGTCTATGGCGAATGCGCGCCACGTGTAGGTGGGGGAAAGCTCGTTTTCGCAGGCAATAGCCCATTTTTCAAGGCGGCGGGTTAGCTCTTCGTTGATGGTTTGGCCGGAATATCCCAGGTAGCGTAGGGCTTCTGGCCTGCTTAGCTTCACGTGAGCGCGCGCCTTAGCCCTCATGGTGCGCAATGTAAAACGAGGCGCGGTGGTGTCCGCGCCTCGGGTAGGTTGCATGCTTTCGGGCTTGTCCGTTACTGGCGCCATGAATCCCTCAGAAGCGCCAGGCATTGTTGGGCAATTTCCGGCTTGTTCATGGTGTACAGGTGCAGGCCGTCTACGCCGTGGTCTGCCAAGTCGATCAGCTGTTCGGCGGCGTACTCGATGCTTGCCTTGCGCAGCGATTCCGGGTCGTTAGCGTAGCGGTTCAGAATCTTCACGATTCTGCCGGGAAGCGAAACACCGCACATGAACACCATGCGCTGCACTTGCTCCTTGCTCATAACGGGCATGATGCCGCAGGTGATGGGCGCGGTAACGCCTGCTGCTTGGGCTTTGTCCCAGAAGCGGTAGAAGCATTCGTTGTCGAAGAACAACTGGGTTACGAAGAAGTCGGCACCGGCATCCTGTTTGGCCTTCAGGTACTTCAGATCTTCGTCTAGGTCCATCATGGTGGGGTGCGCTTCGGGGTAGGCGGCGGCGCCCACGCAGAAGCCGCGCTCCTTCAAAAGCGGGATAAGGTCGGTAGCATGGCGGAAGCGCGTGCTGGGGGTTTGGCCTTCGATAAGGTCGCCGCGCAGGGCCAGCACGTTTTCGATGCCTTTTTCCTGCAGGTCGTCCAGGGCGGCGGTGATCTTTTCCTCGCTTGCGCTGGAGCAGGTAAGGTGAGCCATGGCCGTCATGTCCAGCTCGTCTTGCAGGATTGCCGCAATTTCGCTGGTGGCATTGGAGTTCTTGCTGCCGCCGGCGGAATAGGTTACGGAAACGAAATCGGGGTGCAAATCAACCAGTTTGCTTGCTGTTTCGCGCGCTGCATCGTTGGTCAGAACGCCCTTGGGAGGGAAGATTTCGAACGATAGTGGAGGGCGCTGGTTGTTGGCCTTCGCGCGTTTGAATGTGTTGATGATTTTCTTCATGGGCCTGATTATAAAAGGCGCGTCGCTCTTGGGAAGCTGCTTTCTGGCGATTTGCTATACCGATTTTATTGCATGCGTCATAGGGAATTTCTATGGCTACTTCGGGTGGGGAGGAACTGCTTGCGGCATGCCACGCTCTATTCGGTGTGCTTTGGCTCATTCCGCCTGGCCTGCTTCGGGGTGGCTGGAAGTCCCTATGGGCTCGTCGTCAGCTGCAACTAATCGTTAATGCCCTAAACCTTTTTTCCTTAATGCTGAATGGCCTGGCTGAATAGGCTGATTCATTATCGGTCGATTTGGGAATTCTGCTGAATTGCGAAAGTTTGAGCAAATGCTCCGATTCAGTTCGCAAAGGAGGGGTTCCCTTACAGAAGAGGTGTAGCTATGCGTTTCCTCAATGTTGTCATGTCGTTGGTGTTTGCCCTCGGATTGCTAGGCTGCGCAAACTCAAGCCAATCGGCGGATGACGCTTCAGGGAATACCCCATCGGGGCGGAACGTTTTTCTTGTTGACCAAGATCATAAAACGTTGCTTAGCTTGGGTGAGCCTTCTGTGCTGCTTGGCGGCGCCGAGGAAAATTGGCGTTGTCTTGCTTCATATGATCTTGATGTCTCTTTTATTCTTGGGGAATCTCGCGGCTCCCTTGTTGCTCTTTCGGTTTCGGGGGAGGGCGAATGCGGTGTTTTCTCCGCGGTTGATCAGGATGAAATTCTTGAGTCGGGTTCGATGCCCAATCGCTGCGATGCGGGTTCTTCCTCTTTCAGAATTGGTTGTCTTGTCGATTTGGGCGAATCTGCCTGTTCCCAATTGGTGAATGACAACGGACCCCAGTGGCATCAACTTGCAGAAAAAGTCGCCTCTAAAATGGATGGGTTGATGATTGTGGCAACGATGGATTCGGGTGCTGAATATCAATGGGAGTTGGTCCAGGGCGAGTAGCAACAAATTGTATTGTGCGTAAACAGGTTTTACACAAACAGGAGAGAGCGACTGCTTGACGATGATTACGCCGTCGAAAACGAGAAGGAGGTCAAAATGACTATTTCGAAAAAGGCAGCAGCATCAACGTTGGTATGTGTTGCAATTGCGCTTTTGCTTTCCTGCTTTGCTCAGCCCGCATTTGCGACTATGCCAAATTGTAAAGTTTGGGGCAATCAGAAAGCCTATACCTATGGGGGAATTACGATTACCCATAAAGCTGGAATAGAATCTATGTCCTGGTCCGGAAGTCAGAATTACATTACGGGTTGGGCTTATGCAAAAACTAATAGCTCGATTGCGGAAGGTAAGATTGGCGCTAGAGCTGAGCTTTATGATGGTGCTGGGTTGTTGATTAATTCGACAAAGCCGATTTGGAATGCCGCTGGCGAAAAAGACGTAGGTGTTGGCGCTGGTGCAGTTAGAAATGTTGGAGGGAAATATTACGCTGGGGGCATGGTGTACATTTCCGGAACGCACATTAATCACGATATCTGCGCCTATTCCCCGACGACGACATGTGATTTGCTTGAAGAAGGAGATGCCCTTATGAGTGTTTCCGAGTACAGCGTGAATAGCAACAATCAGACTTATGGGTCGATGGTTTCAGCAAATTCGGTGGGATATGAACCAGACCTTGTTTCCGCTGTTGCCACGAATGGTAAAAGTGGCTATGTCGTAAACGAGCAGTGGGCGGATGCCTCTTTTTCTGGGGAGATTACCTCGATTCCTGTTTACGCCGAAGATGGGAAAACTCAGATAGGTGTCTTTGAGTTTTCTGATCCTCTGCGGAGTTAGTCTTATGCAAGAGGGTCGCCATTTATTGACGGCTGGCGACCCTTTCTTTTTTGGAGGGGCAATGAATATCAGCCAACTTGAGTATCTTGTTTCTGCGATTCATCTAGGGAGTTATTCCCGTGCCGCAAAAGAGCAGTTCGTAACTCCCCAGGCTGTTTCAAAGGCTATAAGGACTTTGGAGTCGGAACTGGGTTTGAAGCTGATTTCGTCATCGGGGAAAACTATATTACCGACAGACGTTGGGTTGCTGATTGCCGAAGAAGCAGAAGCGGTTATCCATCATGCAGACAGAATAGGCTCAATCGCTTCCTCGCATAGGTTACGTATTTCCGATGAGGGAAAAATGAAGTGCGCTATTGCGTCTTGGGGCGAAGGGGACTCCTTAATTCCGCCACTTGTGAAGGATCTGCTAGGAAAGAGTGGTTGGGTGGAAAGCCTAATCGAATTGCCCAACGAGAGGTGCTTATCTGGTTTGAGGTTGGGCTATATTGACTTTGCTGTTCTGCTTGATGCTCCGATGCTCGAGGGTTTTGAACGAAAGTTTCTCTATTCTGTATCGCCTAATCTTCTAGTGAAGTCGAATAACCCGTTGGCATCTCGGGATGCACTTTCGGTGCATGATCTGAGGACGGTCAAACTTGCTTTGCCGTTTCATGCGGAAGAAGTCTGCCCTTATTTGAAAGATTTAGCTTCTGATTATGGGGTGAATCTTCATTTTGAGATACTCGACAACAGTCGAGAGAGCATCGGGGATTTCTTTTTGGACAATGAAAATGCCGCTCTTCTTGCCATCAGCGGATCTGCTTGGGAGGTTTTGATACCTGACGTTGTCAGCCTCCCATTTGTTTCGCAAGAAGGGGTTCGCTTTCCGGTTTCGGCAATTTATTCGGATTCGAGAAGCGAAAATGCCGACAAGCTTTGTGACTTCATAACTTCAAATCTGAAAAACAAGTCAGATTAAGCTAAATAAATTCGGAATCCTATGCGCCGGGTTAACACCAGATAATATTTTTACCGCAGGGCGTATTTGCGCTTGATGCGTTCCAGCTTTCGTTTCCAGGGTAGGTAGAGGGCGGAAAGGAATATCACGGTGGCTATGCTGTGGGTCAGATCTAGCGGCAGGCCGGCCAGGTAGGCGGCCAGGGCCCCTTGCCAGGTGACGGGTACCAGGAATGCCACGATGTACCAGCTGTTCAGGATGAAGCCGTATCCCAGTCCCGAAAGGAAGCCGTAGCACAGCAGCACCACCGTGCCCAGGCCGAAGCGGGGCTTGCCTTGACCTTCGTCCAACTCGAACACGCCACTTTTTGCCAGTACCCCAGCGATGTAACCTACTAAGCCCCAGGCGTACATTTGCCAGGGGGTCCAGGGGCCTTGGCCGAAGAAGAAGTTCGAGCACAGCGCTGCCAGCGCCCCTACCATGAAGCCGCTGTGCTTACCGAACACGGCTCCGGCAATGATGCAGATGGCGCTTACGGGTTTGAAATCGGGGATGGGGGCGAACAGGATGCGGCCAGCTGCCGCCAATGCCGCCAATGTTGCGGTGGGCATAACCTGGCGCAACGCCGGGCGACCTGCTTCGAAGCCGCAGAAGAACACGGCCAGCGCTGCGCAACCAACTAACAACGTAAGCAGCGCCGATTGCTCGATTTGCAGGTAAGCGCAGGCCAGAAGTGCTAAAACCGGTGCCGCAAGGGCTACGGCTTCAACGATGGTGCGCGCGATGCGGCCCAGGGTGCTCATCGCTGTTGCTCCCAGGCTTTGGTGAAGGCATTGGCGGTAGCGCGGTAGAACAGGTTTTCGCGGAAGAACTGCGCGGGTGCTTCGGTGCAGGCGCATTCGCCATCGAACAGCATGCTTATTTCATCGGCCACGCAGGCTGCGAAGGGCAAATCGTGCGTTGCAAGCACGATGGTGGTGCCTTCAGCGACTAGGCTGCGGCATAGCTTCGCTACCGTGAGCTTGGTTTTTGGGTCCAACCCCTTGGTGGCTTCATCCAGCAGAAGCAGGCGGGGGCGCGTAAGCAGCACCTTCGCGAAGGCCAGCAGTTGCTGCTGCCCGCCCGAAAGGTCGTAGGGGTGGGTGTTTTCCAGACCGTTTAGTCCCAGGCGCTTCAACATTGCGAGTATGTCTTCGTCGGAATAGCCGCAGGGGCGTTGCCAATCCTGTAGCTCTTCGGCAACGGAATCGCATACGAATAGCGCTTTCGGATCTTGCGGAATGAAGCCTTGGCTGTCGCGGCAAGGGCTTTTTACGCGCCCGCGCTGGGGGCGCAGGGTTCCCGCCGCCAATGCCAGCAGGGTGGATTTGCCGCACCCATTGCCGCCCACTACGGCGTGCAGTGTGCCCTTCTTCACCGCAAGGTCGCAGCCCTTCAGCACGAAGGGGCTTTTGCGCTGGTAGCGGAAGGCAATGTCGTCGATGTGCAGGGCAATTGTGCTGGTGCCCGTGTTGGCGGTTCGTGGGTTTTCGGCGGGAACGAACGGCTTCGGTTTGGGCAGGGGGCATTCGGTTAGCGTACCGTTTGCCAGCTCGAAGCGCTGGGTTGCGTAGGGGGCCAGAAGTTCAGGCGCATGCGTGGTGGCTACGATGGTTATGCCCAGCTCGCGGTTCATGCGGAACAGCGCATGCGCCAGCGAATGGGCGGCTACTGGGTCGAGCTGGCTGGTAGGTTCATCTAGCAGCAGGATGCGCGGGGCGCAGGCCATTACGCTGGCCAACGCCAGCAGCTGGGTTTGGCCGCCGGAAAGGCTGTTCGCGTTCTGGTGCAGCCAGCTGTTCATGCCGAAGAAATGCGCCAATTCGGCTACGCGGCGGCGCATGGATTGTTGCGGGGTACCCAGGTTTTCCAGCCCGAAGGCCAGTTCGTGCCAGGGTTCCGAGCACACCACCTGGTTTTCGGGATTCTGCGTTACGAAGCCCGCGGCGCGGGCTGATTCTTCGGCACTTAGCGTTGCGGCATCGGTTCCGAACAATGTGATGCAGCCTTGGCGGTTGCCGCGAGGCGCAAGCTCGGGCTTGCAGCTACGCAGCAGCGTGGTTTTGCCGCAGCCGGTAGCGCCGGTTATCAGCGTGAACGAGCCTTCTTCTATTTCTGCGTTCAAGGGCCCCAAAAGGGCGGGCGCGTTTTCGTGCTGGCTGCTTGCTTCGAGGTACGAGAATTGGAATTCTTCGAATTTCAGGGCAGCGTTCATCGGCGAACCTTTCCAGCCAGCTCAAGGAACAAGGGGAATGCCAGCACGGGAACATACAGCACGGCAATGGGGCTGGCCAGCGTGCCGTGCAGGGCAGGGAAGAAGCCAAAGCCATTTGCCAGGAAATAGGCGGCGAAGGCGGCGGCTACGGCTAAGGCTGTCAAAACCGTTGCCGCCACTGCGTCGCGCAGGCGGAAGCGGTTTCGGCGGAAGGTGGTGCGTTTGCGCACAGCGCCCCAACCGCGGCAGCGCATGGAGCCGGCCGATTCCAGGGAATCTTCCATGCTCCAGCCCATCAGGGTGGTGGAAACGCGCAGCTGGTCGGCGAAGCGGACGCGGCTTAGGCGTTTTGTGGGGCGGATGCCCTCGGCGCATGGGGTGCTGATTGTTTCGTTGGGGTTCGATGCGTGTGCTGCGGTGTTGTTGCCCGCTTGTGCAGCAGTGCTTGTTGCGGCGGCGCCGTGGCTAGCGCGTGGAGCAGTGCAGGCGGCCAGGGCGGCATTGATGGTGCGCCCGCGCTTCACGAAACGGGGTATAAGCCGCATGATCATGGAAACCATCAGCGAAATGGTGGGCAGTATGCCGCCCAGGGCTCCCATTACCTTGTCGGAGCCCAGCACGGCGTTCGCGTTGGAAAACCATTGCATCACGCATAACAGCAATGTCGCCATGGTAAGCGCGTTGGCGTAGCCTTCGGCATATACAGCTTGCGTGCCTATGCGGAATAATTCGGTGGTTCCAGTGGAGCTGAACAGGGGGTTCACCGCAACGATTATCAGCATCAGCGGCAGCTGCCACCCCAGCGATTTCACCACTGTGCCCGCGCCCCGCAGCCATGCCCCGCACGCCAGCGCGGCGGCAAGCGAGAGCGCCAGAAGCAGGGGGTGCGGGGCTGCCATGGCAAGCACCAGGGCCACGGCGAAGTAGCCCAGTGCAATTGCAGGGTGCAGGCTGTCGAAGGCAGTGGGCTTCATTTACTTCACGTAGTACCAGGAAACGGAGTCGCCGTCTTTGAGCACGTACTTTCCGCAGGAAACGTTTGGCGCGCTTCCATTGACGGAGTACATCCAGCCGCTTTTCCCACCGTATTCAAATTCCGCCAAGCCGCCGATAGCGCTCACGTAGATACCGTATTGGCTGCTTTTTGTGCTTACCGAAAGGCCGGTTGCGCACAGGGCATCGTAGGCGGTGGCTCCCTTCTTGAAGGTGGGGTGAGCGCTACCTGAAACGCGCCCATCGGCAGCGCTGCTGGAAACGGATACCGAAACAGTAACGGTGCTAGAAGCGGTGGAGTTTGCAGCGGTGCCCTGGGAATTGCCGTTGCTGTTCTGCTTGCTGCTTGAGCTGCTGCTGGAAGAGCTTGCCTTGTTGCCGGAGCTGGTTGAGGTGCCGTATTCCTTTTCGGTGCTTTTGCCCTGGTTGCCTGATGTGCCGTCGCTTTCGTCCTGGGTGTTGCCGTCTTGGTCGGCTGCTTCGCCCGATTGGCCCGCTTGCGGAACGTCGTTGCCGTAGTCGGTTGAAGCGGAGTCTGCCTGTTGCGTGGCTTCGCCCTGATTGCCCTGGTTCAGTGCATCGGGTGCAACGAGCGCGAATGCCGAAACGCCGATAAGGCAGCAGCAAGCAGCCGAGATTATGCCAAGCGCTATCTTGTGGGCGCGGGTGAGCTTTTTTGGATCTTCAGCCATGGCTCCCGCCTACAAAGAACGGCGACGGAACAGGAACGTGCCCACGGCAATCAGGCCAGCGCAGCCTGCAGCAATACCTGCGATAGGTAGCCAGGGAGCGCCCTTTGAATCGTTGCTGTTGTCGGAAGAGGTGCCACGAGTGGAAGATGCGCTGGTAACAGCGCTGCTGTTCTCATCTTCGCCGGAAGCTTCGTTTTCAGCCAGTGCTTCAGCATCGCTCAGGGGCGCTTGGGCTGCAGCAGATGCACTGCCAGCACTAATAGGGGTTGCGGCAGGGGCATGCCCGCTTTCAGTGTTGCTGGATGCTTTGTTGTTCTGCTGGTTGTTGGCTCCAGGTTTTTCAGGTGTTTGGTTGTTGTCGGAATTGCTGCCACTGCCGTTGTTGCTGGAAGAAGCGGTGCTTGCCAGGGCGAACAGCGTACCTGAATCGTTGGTCCAGTACAGGGTGCCATCAGTACCCATGGTGATGGACTTGGTGCACCAGTTCGCCATGCTGCCAGTTGCATCGAAAAGCTTCGTGGTGGTGTTGGTCTCCGGGCAGTAGACCCACGCACCGCCGCCGCTGGTGTAATCCGGCCAGTTGCCCTCGGCGCCGTTGCAGGTGAAGTAGGCATACGTGTTGCCATCGGCTGCTTTGGCAACCAAGGGCGCGCTCTTCACTTCGAAGGGAAGGGAAACCGAGTGCTTAACCTGCATGGTTGCAGCATCGATGATGCTGAGCGTTCCCGTGTAGTCGGCTGCGCAGCCGCCAACGAACAGATTGCCCTGGAAAAGGGTTGCTGTGCTGGTGCTTTTGCTGGCGAAGGAAGTGGCATTCGATTCGGAAAGCGAGCCATCGGAGGTTACCGCGATCTTGTGCAGCGTGCCATCGTTTGTTGTGACGTACGCTTCGGTTCCGGCGCTGTTCGAGATTGCCGTGGAGCGAATTGCAGAGGACAGCTTAAGCGTGGAAACGGTTTTGCCCGTTGCGGGGTCAACGGCGGAAAGCACGCCGGCGTCGTTGCCGTACAGCAAAACGTTGCCAACCTTGCAGGCACCGCTCCAGTAGAAGCCCGTGTCGGTTTCTTCGTTTGCCCAAACTCGTTCGCCGGTGATGGCGTTGATGCCGAAGAACGTGCCCGTTGCGGCGTTGTAGTTCGAGTCAAGCGAATTGGCAGTGCCGGTGAACACCATGCCGCCAGAGGCGGTTACGGTGGAAATGTTCTGAGCACCCGGTGCGATGGCACCTGAAACCCAAAGCGTTTTCATTTCGCTCGCAGATACGCCCTGCAAACGACCATTGGAAAGGGGAATGACGATAACGCCGTCGGTGTATACCGGACGGCAGGTGGAATCAATGGCGCTGAACAGCTGAAGCGATGCGGTTTCCTCGCCCTTGGAGTCCAGGCGGTGCAATACGGCGGGCTGTGCGGTCCAGTCGGTGTTCAGGAGCGATGAGGCGAAGTAAATGGAGTCGCCCAGTGTAAGGATTTCTGAGTAATTGCCGTTGCCGTAGGTTTTCTTCCAGGAAAGCGCCGCGTTGTTGGAAGAGGTGGGGGCGGAGGTTACCGTGCTGGTATTGCCGGTGTTCTTTACGTACGAAGTGGTGTCGCTGCCCGTTGCCTTGTCGGGATGGGGGGTGTTGGGGTTGGTTGGGTAGTTACCCGTGCCGTTATCGTATTTGGTATTGGGATCGTTTGAGACGTAGCTCAGCTCGTAGGAAAAGCCGCTGGACTCAATCCTGTTGCCATTGATGCCGTCGCTTTCCCAGATGCCGTTGATGGTGCTCGACCAGTATTCCGAATAATCAGCGGGCTGGGTGTATGCGATGCCGTTTACGGTGATGCTGTTCACGTAGTACGCCGTGTAGCCAGGGTAGGGGGTGCCGTGAGAATAGCTGCTGATGTAGCCCTGCTCGACTGCCAGCTTCAGCATATCTTCAACGGTTTTACCCTTTTCGATATCAAAGGTGTGCGAAACCAGAGTGGTGCCGTAAACCGAGATCTTCAGTGTTGCTGAAACGGTATCTGCCTTGGTGCTGGATGCCTGATTTGCAGGATCGGCACTGTTGGCTGATTGACTCGGTGCTTTGCTTGCGCTGTTGGGATCTGCCGTTTCGCCAGCGTTTGCCTTTGAGTTGCTAGCCGCTGCATGCCCTGCGGTGCTGCTGGAGCCCGATGCCTGGTTTTCGCTCGCATCTGGCGTGGTGTCTGCCTTGTTTGCGGTAGCGTCAGCCGTGGAAGGGCTGCTTGCGCTGCCGGCCGTGGAGCTTTGCTCTGCCGTGGTTGATGCAGCATTGTTGGTTTCTTCTGCTAGGGCAAAGCTGGGGGTTAGGGCGGTTGCCAAGGCGATTGCTGTAAGCAGCGCAAGGGCGCGCTGCGCTAAGCCGTGGGAACGGCAGGTGGTGTTGCTCACGTGAGCTCCTTCTATCCAGGGTGCGGGCTGGCAGGCATTCCGACTTGATCGAGCAGCGCTCGAAGTTACGGTTACTGGTATAGCGAAGGATTTTCACCTTCATTCCCCTGCGGCATGTGAGCACCTGCGCAAAAAGCGCAGCCAGCCGTTACCAAAATAATGCGGTCACATTATAAAGGGGGTTTTCTTTGTGCGGCAAGTTGGCGTTGCGTGCATAGGCAATGTGGCGATTCGCTTGCCCGTGCTGACTACGCGCGTTTGGGCCCTTGAAGCATGGCTCCAAAAGCAAAACGCCCCGCATCAGGCCGAAGTTTGATGCGGGGCGGGAAAAAAGAGGGTTCGGGTTGCTAGGCCTTTGCGGGCTTCGATCTTTTGGCAAGAGCTTCGATGGCGGCGAGGTTCGCCATGGTGGATCGAATGACGTCTGAGCGGGAAAGCGAGCCGACGAGCGTTCCGTCTTCGCTTACTACCGGCGCTTTCTTGATGCGCTTCTCGGCAAGCAGGCGGCATGCTTCATCAAGTTCGGATCCGCTTTCAACGGAAATGGCGCCCTTGGTGGCAATACGCATCACGTTCAAGTCGAGCAGCTCGGAAACGCGCTGCATGAAGTTTTCGTTGTCAGTAGCGCGGTACAGCATGAGAGTTGCGTCTAGAACGGCGCCTTCACTGCGTCCGATGTACTTCATGATGTCGCCGTCGGAAATAAAGCCGACCACCTTCATATGCTCGTCGACCACGGGAACACCGGAGGTTTTGTTAGTGGCCAGAATCTGCGCAACCTCGCGGATGGAATCGGTGCTGTGGACGAAGTAGGGCTGCTTGTTCATGGCAAGGTCCACGGCGATGTGGTCGTCTGCCTTGGTGGGCAGGCGCAGGGCATTGGCGCGTTCTGCTGCGGAGGGCTCCTTCTTGGTGTCGCGTACGGCGGCAACGATAACCACAAAGATCGCGATCATGATAAGCGCCGTGAAGGCGAATGCGATGCGGTCGCCCGCCATAGCCTGTTCGAGTGCGGGCATCTCGGGGAACAGGAAGGTGGATGTTGCGGAAAGGGAAACCAAGATAGCGGTACCTAATGAAGCGCCGACCTGGTTCAGTGTGTTCTGCAGTGCATTTGCGTGCTGGATAACGCGGTTGTCCAGCGTGTTGATTCCCCAGGTGTTAAGCGGGGTGACCAACGCTTGCATGCCAACGCCCAGGCAGGTGTAAATAACGATGATGAAAGGTACGGGTGTATCGAGCCCGAAGCCGACTAAGCCGCAACCGCCGATGGCCGCAATCAAGGCGCCTGGGATCGCGATACGGCGAACACCCAGTTTGTCGAACAGGCGGCCGGCGAAGAAGCCCATGATGGCGCCCAACACAGCGCCAGGGAGCATGATAAGGCCGGTTTCCAGGGCAGATACGCCGAGCAGGTTTTGCAAATAGATGGGGAGCAAAACGCCCGTGCCAACCAAAGCTGCTTGGAGCAGGGCAACCAGGATGACGACAATGGCGTATGCGCGGCTCTTTAGCACGTCGACTTTCAACAGTGGCACTTCAAGTTTCAGCTGTCTACGTACGAAGAGCGCCAAGAGAACGGCACCGACAATGATAAGGGCGATTGGAATGGCTACGTTAGTTGCCGAAGTGATGGTGGCTAAGCCGTACAGTAGTCCCAAAAGGCCCAGTGAGCACAGGGCAACAGACGGCTTGTCGAACGAGGTGGGTTCGAACTCGCCGTAGCTCTTGAGGAAGACGACGGCAGAGATAACGATAAGCACAGCTAGTGCGGTTACCAGCATAAAGAGCGAGCGCCATCCGACGGATTCGACCAACAAGCCGGAAAGGGAAGGGCCGACAGCAGGAGCAAAGCCGATAACCAAGGACACAATGCCCATGGCACTGCCGCGCTTTTCGCGGGGGAACACCAGAAGAATCACGGTGAACACCATCGGCATAACCACACCAGTGGATGCTGCCTGGAAAATGCGGCCGAGGAGCAGGATGCCGAAGAAGGGCGAAAATGCTGCCATAAGCGATCCGAGGGCGAATACCGAAACGCCTGCGATGAACAGCTTTCGAGTGGGGAAGCGGCCTATCAGGAAGGCAGATAGCGGGATGACGATGGCTTCGACCAGGGAATAGGCCGAGGTGAGCCACTGAACGGTGGTGGCGTCGACTTGAAGGTCTGCCATGATGGAGGGGTATGCGGGCGAAAGGAGCGTCTGGTTCAAAACAACCAGCGTGGCGCCTGCCAGCAAAATGGCAACGATAACTACTTGATTGCGGGTGAGACCCATCTAGTTTTCCTTTCTTGTGCGGGGATCGATAGGGGTGGTTTTGAGTTGGCCGTTGAGGCTTGCGAGCTTACGGAAGGCTTTAAACCCTTCGATGACCTGCTGCTGCAGTTCTGTCGCATCGGGGTTTTTCCCAAAGAGGGCGGAAAACTCTGCATCGATGGCAGCCGATTCGGCACGGCCTTTATCCGTGAGGTAGATGCGGAAGCTGCGCTTGTCGTTTTCATCTTGACGGCGCTCAATAAGCCCACGATCTTCCATAGGCTGTGCGATAGGTTTGAAATTGGAGGGCTTTACGCACAGGTGGTAGGCGAGCTCCTTGATGGTTTGGCCGTCCTGTGAGGCAATCTCGCCAAGCAGGTGGGCTTGGTAGGGGTTTAGCCCGTGCTTTGCAACGATGTCCGAAAGTGTCGACTTGATAAGCAGGTTGATGAAGCGGGTTTCCTCGAATAAGGTTCGGCAAAAGTTGATGTTTTCCATAGCTGATGATCCTCCTTTCTGTTTTCGAGAATAAGAAAGCGCCCCATGCAGGGGCGCCTATAGACTTGTTTGATAGGATAAATAGTACTAAAACATAATTATATTTTAGAAACAATTATCGTTTCTTCATAAGTGGGAACCTGGTACCTGTTCCTTTCCCGTTAAAAAGGACTGCCGGAGATTCCGGCAGTCCTTAAGCGCTCATTGTTGGCAGTGGTCCAAAACCGAAGGCGGAAACCTGGTGCCCGTCTCTATTTTCCCACCTTGATTGCACCTTTGTCGCAGCGATTGCCCCAGGCATCGATGAGGGTATCGTCCTTGTATACACACACGATTTCGCAATGATTAGCGCATTTCTGGCAGATGACCTCGCGGGTGGTGAACTCGAAATCGGAAATGTCGAAATTGAAGGGCTTGCGCTTCGAGGTAGGGGCATCAGCTGCCAGCAATGCGGCACCGTAAGCTCCCATCAGATGGCCATCGGGGTCAACCAGAACAGGTTGGTTCAGCGCTTCTTCGAAGAAGTGAACTACGCCAACGTTCTTGCTCACTCCTCCTTGGAATACGATAGGCGATTGAATGCGTTTTCCTTTGCCCACGTTGTTCAGGTAGTTGGTGGCAACTGCTTTGCACAAGCCAGCGATAACGTCTTCGCGGGGGTAGCCAACCTGCAGCTTGTGCACCAAATCGCTCTCGGCGAACACCGTGCAGCGAGCGGCGATGTTGGCGGGCTTTTTCGAGGTTAGGGCGATGGGGCCGAACTCTTCCACTTCGACGCCAAGGCGGTGTGCTTGGCTTGAGAGGAACGAACCAGTGCCTGCGGCGCACAGCGTGTTCATGGCATAGTCGGTGGCTATACCGTTTTCGACGCAGATGATCTTTGAGTCTTGTCCGCCGATTTCGAGGATGGTGCGCACGTCGGGATGTAGGTGAGTAGTGCCAACGGCGTGGGCGGTGATCTCGTTTTTCACTACGGTGGCATCCAAGATAGAGCCAACCAATCGCCGTGCGCTGCCTGTGGCGCCAACGGCGACCACCTTGATTTCTTCAGTGTTTATCTGGCTCTTCAGGTCTTCCACCACACGACGTGCCGCATCGGTGGGGTTGCCTTCCGTCCAAAGGTAGGAGCGGGCGACAATCGTGCCATCGGGCAAAATGATGACGCCTTTAGTGGAAATGGAACCGGTATCGATACCAAGGAATGCGTTGCTCATCAACGGGCCTTTCTCATTGCGATCATGTCATAGAACGCCTCGAGTCGAGTGTCGAGGCCGGTATCGCTTGTTTGCGAATCGTAGCTCAGGTACAAAATGGGAATGTGATAATCGCTGCTGATGCGCTGCAGGACAGGCATCACGTCGATCTCGGGTGTGCATCCGGAAGATTTAAGGTGGACAATGCCGTCAAATCCCTTTTCGGCGTAGCTTTTTGCTGCGGCGATGGTCATGGTGGAAGTAGGCCCCATGTCGTAGCTTACGTATTCGCTCACGCCACGGCGCAGGTTTTCCTCGTTGTAGTGCAGATTGCGATGCGTGATGTTCAAGTAGCGTGCGAGCGAAACACCCATGTCAATGAGCTTTTCTTCAATGTTGAGATTCGAATGGGAATCAACGGCGGTGAAGTATTCACCTACGATTCCGATGCGAATCGGGTCGGCGGGTTCTTGCGTAGGCAATTCTCGAAGAATGCCCATGCCCTGTTTGTAGGCGGAAGTTATCTGGCTCAGATTGGTGACGGTGCGCATGTCGGCAAAGAAAGTATCACGGGCGCGCTTGAAAGACCTGGGCTCAACTTCGAAGCCGGCCTTTGCGAGGTAGGCATCGTTGTAGGAGTCTAGGCACTCGATCATTTTGAAAAGCGCTAGGAACTGCTTAACCCCTTGCGAGATAGACAGGTTCGGATTCACCTTCTCTTTGCAGATGGTTAGGTACTCCTGCATCGGCTTGCCTGTTACCGTGGCGAAGTTGAGCATCTCGAACTCGTAGCCCATGTCACGAAGGATGGATTCCTGCAACTCGCCGTAATATCCCAGGCGGCAGGGTCCAGCAAATTGAACAAGAACGTCAGCACCGCGTTCTAGCGCTTCGATGTAGTCACCCAGGATGTGCTTGAACGGAGCACATACGAAATCGTTACTGTGTTGGGCGCCCCGCTCCAGCGTGCGACGCGTCGGCTCGGGCAACGATACGTAGTCGGCGTCAAGCACCTGCTCAACGAAGTACTTGAAGGCAATGTCGTAATAGGAATAGCGAAGGAAGGCAACTTTGGTACGTGCGTGACGATCGGCTTTCTTCTTCTGCTTCTTCTTGTTGCGATGCGCGCGAAGGGCCTCGGGTGTGCCGGGAATAAAGGAAATAGACGCATTGGGGGTTTCGTCGGAATAGCGGCGTTTGAGGGTATCGGCCGCCTTCTGCACGGCATTCAATGCAGCCAGTTTGCGGTTTGGCTCTTCGCCTTGCTGGCGGTTTGATTCGTTATTCATGCAGGTAGCCACCCCTTTGCTGGTAGCGAAGAATATCGACAAAGCTTTCCAGGCGCGTTTCCAGGCCAGCGGTTCCGCTCTGTGCATCGACAGTGAGCGAAAGGATGGGCTTGCCTTTGATGCAGCGCATAAGGGCATCGTTGGTCATGGAGTCGGGCCCGCAAGGGAAGGCGCTCACCAAAACAATACCGTCTATCTGGTCGTACAGGTCCAAAATGGTGCCGATAATCTCTCGGTTGACAATCCAAGGCAGGGTGTCGGAAAACTCAAAGCTTTTTTCCAGCGCTTTTTCGTGATTGTGGCGATCGGCGAAAAGAATGCAGGTTTCCATTTCTTTCAGCATGTCAATAAGCGGCGAACCCACAAAGTTGTCATGAATCACGTAGGGGTGCGCCGCCAAAAGAATTCGTAAGGGATGTTCGCCTTCGGGCATTTTGGCAACGCGTTTTAGTAGATCTTCCTGTTTGCGGGCGCGTTTCTCGTCGCTATTCGTCTGGGCGCGAACGGCGGCAGCATAGGCTTTCTTTGATTCTTTTCTTGTTGCCCCGAGTTTTTGGCCGAGGTCGATATAGGCTTCCTGCTCCTTGATGTGGCTGTCTGCTCGATCAACTTCGCAGGAAATGATGCGGGGACGTTGCGTGATGAAGGTATTGGCAACTAAATCTGGCAGTGCCTGGAATTTGGTGCAGAAGCCTTTAAAGTTTCCCAAATTGTCGATGCTGGGAGCAAAAATGGCATCGCATTTTCCCAGAAGGCTGGCAACGTGACCCATATACAGTTTTGAAGCCAGGCAGCATTCGTCGATGGAGAGGTGCGCTCCTGCTTCAAGGGTGCTGCGGTCGGATTTGTCGCTTACCACAACGGTCCGGCCGAGTTCTTCAAAAAAGGTACGCCACATGGTTTTGTAGCGAAAATACAGTAGGGCGCGAGGTATGCCAACGGTTTGAACGTCAGCAAATTCGGCTTGCGCCTTAAGGTCTAAAGGGCTCATATTCCTCCATATTGATGAGGGTGTTGGGCTGCTTGGAGCTGCCCTGTGCCTTTATTCTCTTCTTCTCGGGGCTTTGCTGGTTATGGTTTCATGTGGATTCCATCTTGCGTTATGTTTAAGCACCCATCCAATAACGTCGCTCCATGAAAGGAGCCGCATGGCCAGGTACCGTGCCGCAATCGTTTCGCCAAAAGGGGCCGCCCCCAATCAAGCGTTATCGAGTTTAAACTCTTGCGCCAGTATGGGGGTGGGCGGCTATAGGTTGTTCAGGATTGCCTGCCTTAATTCGTTGCGTCGCAACAGTTTGGGGCATGCCAGGACTCCGAAGGCGGTTGCTAGGGCTAAAACGGCAAGGAGGGGAACGGGAGCGGAGCCATCGTTGGTTTTCGGCAATTTGGCGGCAACGGATTCCATTGCTGTTTCGACTGGGTTGGTGGATTGGACAACCGAGTCTTTGTCTTCGCCATGAAGCTCTAAATTGCGGTGGGTGTCGATATTCGCGACATTCCACAGATCAACTGCATCGCCCGATAGCGTTTCCTCTGTTGTTTGCATGTGCAGGATGGCGGGAGCGTAGGCAATCTTGCTGTCTTCTTCACTGCGTGTTGGCCCCGTTGCTTCCTCCAGGTTGAATGAAGCGCGGTTTGCGGGCAGGTTGGTAAGATCAGCTTCTTCGTAGCGCTCGGGGCGTTCCCATTCCTTGGCATCTTGGACATTGGTGCCAAAGCCCTCTTCGACCCTACCGTGCTCGAAGGCTACGGCAATGACGAACTCTCCCTGTTCAAGCGAAAGATCGTTTACGGCAAGCTTTTGCGATTCCAAGGTAGAAACGTCTTGTTTCCAAATGCGCCAGCCGCTGAAGTCATGGATGCGTTTGTTGGTTGGATTGTCGGGGTTGTAGGGGTTTCTTATGCAGGCATTTGGCTGCTCGCCAAGGGAATTGTTTGCTCCGTTGTTAGTTGTGTCGGCGTTGTCGGGCTCGCTTCTGTTCTGTTTTGCAGCGCTACCGCCATTTGCCTCGCTCGACCCTCCGTCTTCTTCGCTTGCTGCTTTCTCCTCTTCTTCCTGATCAAAGTTTGTTCGATACCACACATTCATTAGGCCGTCGTAGTCTTCGAAGCTTACAGGTGTGGTGATGCCCGTGAGGTGAGCATAGCCGTCCTCTGCGCAGACGATGGTATCGGTCATGGTGAATTCATCAACCCAGGTGCTTGAAGTGGACCGGTAATCGATCGTGTAATCGAACGAACCCGTTTCATTGAGAAGGGTTTCGCGCTTGTCAACTTCGCCCGAAATGGCAAGGGGAATGGTGTCGTTGTCAACGGTGCCTAGATCGAGTGTGGTGTTGTCTCTGCTGATGGTTATCGTGAAATGCGCCAGTATGGTGCCTTCATTTTCCTTGCAGGGAAGCTCTTCTATTTCATACGTGTCATAGGGGAGGGCGCCCAAATCGTCGTTGACCTTTGCCGTTGAGCCGTGCGAATCGCGTTCAAACCAGATTCCGTCTTTTGCCGAGGTACCGGCGTTGGTGTTGCGGGAGTGGGGTACCCAAGAAGATGCTGTGTTGGCCATGCCATTTTCGTCGGTTACCAGCACGTGCTCTTCGCCCGTGGTGCGCGAAGTGATGCGAAATGGTACGTTCGCCAGATGCTCCATGGTGCCGCTTTTCGTTTTCGTGAAGGCCAGATCACCTCGAATTACCTGCTCTTCAAAGGAAAGGGGAACCCAGGGGCTGATGTGCTCTTCTGTCCCTTCGCTGGTTAGCGATACCTCCCAGGGCGCATCGCAGCTGAGATACCCTGTTGGTGGCTGTATCTCTTCTACTAGAACGGTGCCTAAGGGAAGCGTTATAGCGTGGTTGGTGTCGTAGTAAAACTCATCCCCTTCAACGAAATGGTTTTCATCGAAGGCAAACCCGCCTGTCTCATCTGTTTTGAAAACCCATGTCCGCTTAGGGGTTTCAAGATAATCCATGCTTTGTTTTGCTGTCTTCTGGCTGGAGGGATTGACGCTCGATCCGTCCAGGATATTCCGAGGGGCTTGTTTTTCTTGATCGAAGTAGCTAACGCGGAAAAGCGCTCCTTTCAGGGTTGCCGATCCGAGGGGGTAGGGGGTTTTGGTTTCTGCATCGATCTTTTGGCCGATGAGATTGATAAGCGCGTTTTGCGGTGCATCGGAAATGTTCGCGGTGGTGGTGCTGCCCGAGGTAATGGCTGCACTTGCATCGGGTGCAGGGGCAAAGCCTTCGGGCGCTGTTTCTTCCCGAATGGTGTAAGTCCCTGCGGGCAGCAATGGGCTCTTGGCGGTTTTTCCATCGGCGCCCGTCGTAAGCTGGGCTACGCGCGATCCTTCTTGGTTGTACACGCCGAATACGGCTCCTTCCAGCGAATAGCAGCGGTTGTTTTCGCTGATAGAAGGATTGGAGGAAGCTTTGACCACTTCGAGGTATCCGCCAAAGTTTTTCTTGATAGTGGCTTCCAGGTACACCGTTTGATAGCCGATGAGGCCTAGGCTGTTGCTTGGGCCGCCAGGTCGTGCTGCGCCAGGAGGCGTGATGTTCACGTCGTAAACCACTTCGCCTGCTTCGACGTTGACTTCTTTCAGGGTTGCTACGTAATCTGCTCGGGTATTTGAGGGTGCCGCGGCGCTGGGCAGCGAACAGGTGCCGGTGCCGGCATAGCCTTTGAGCTCGCCGGTGAAATCAGAAATGGCGAACTTAGCGGGATGCACGTTCCAGGTTGCGCCGATGTAACAGCTGCCAGTTAGGGTTCTTGGGATGTCCTTTGTGGGGTCGAACGCTTCAACTTTGGTAGTGTTGGCAATCCTGAACAGGGCATATATGCTCGTTGATTTTTCTACGGGCTTCGCGAAATCAAAAGTGGAGTCATCGGAAGTGTCTACCCAGCGCACAAATTCCCAGCCCTCTTTGGTGGGGGTGGCGGGTGCGCTCCCGTAAGCCTGCTTAAACGTATTTCCGCGGGGCACTTTAACGGTAAGGTCATCGGTTTTTGCATCGTTGAAAGAGACGCGAACCTCGTAATCGGCTTCCACGAATGTTCCTGTGACGGTTATGCTTCTCTCGACCTTTGTAGCCAGCCAATCAAACTCTTTCCCTGTTTCGTCGCGCCATTCCAGGGTAAGCCCCTGCGCTTCTTTTGATTCAATAAGCTTTGCCAGGGGCTGCTTGCCTGATTCGTCTGCCATAAAAGCGGGATTGGCGCCAACGGGTTGCCCCAAGGTGAAATCGGTCCCGGCAACCAGAGTGGGCAGAACTCCCGTATACCCTTCAACTTGGATGACGATGGTTGCCGACTGCCCAGGGGTGTTTCCCGCCTGCGCCCAGCGGGGCGCAACTGCCGAAACGACAAGAAAACATGCCACAACCGCGATAAGGATGCACTGTGGCAAACGATGTTCTGCGAAAGGGATGGCGCATTCGCTGGCTTCCCTTTGGGGGAGCCTTGTTTGACGGAAAGTGCTCCGTGTGGGGTGCTTCGTTGGCGTGGTACGGTTTGTCGGTTTGTCGCCACGCCGTACGCGCGCGGCGGCACGATTCTCTGGTTTCATGATGCAGCCTTTCCTTGCAGTGTTGCTTGCCGCAAGTGTTGCAGCCGTTGCTTAAGAACATGCGAAGCGAGTGAGAAAGTCGTGCGAAAGCGGTGCGAAATATTTGGGAAATCATGAAAAGGTTACGTGACCGTTAAATCATCGATCTTGAAAATACCTATTTTCACCAGGTGATATGCAACGAATACCGAAATATCTTATTTATCCGATATGAATTATGGAATTAATACTTGACAATACCTACGGGGTTAGTAGGATTTGGAGTCAAGAAAAGGACTTCCTTCGAGGTTCTAAAGCTCAAGTTTGGTTTGCTTCGGTAAGGCAATGTAATCTTTCAGCGAGCTGAAGGCCCGAAGGCGATTTGCCGTAGGTGCGGCAGAAAGAAGGAATCATGGCAGTGTACAAGAGCGTTTCCGAGCTTATTGGCAATACCCCGTTGGTAGAGCTCTCCAATTACGAGAAGAATCACAATCTGAATGCAACCATCATCGGTAAGGTCGAGCTGTTCAACCCTGCTGGCTCCATCAAGGACCGTATCGCCAAGGCTATGATCGAACAGGCGGAAGCCGATGGGAAGATCGACGCAGACACCGTGTTCATCGAGCCTACTTCGGGCAACACCGGTATTGGCCTTGCTGCCATTGCTGCCGCTCGCGGCAACCGCATTATCATCACCATGCCTGAAACGATGAGCGTTGAGCGCCGCAACCTTATGAAGGCATACGGTGCCGAACTGGTTCTCACCGATGGCGCTAAAGGCATGAAGGGCGCAATCGCTCGCGCTGCCGAGCTTGCCGAGGAGATTCCGAATTCCTTCATTCCCAGCCAGTTCACCAATCCCGCCAACCCCGCTGTTCACGAGGCAACCACCGGTCCTGAAATTTGGGAGGCAACCGAGGGCAAAGTGGACATCCTGGTTGCTGGCGTGGGCACCGGCGGAACGGTTTCCGGCACGGGCGCTTACCTGAAGAAGCAGAACCCCGAGGTCAAGGTTGTTGCCGTGGAACCTGCCGGGTCTCCAGTTCTTTCGGAAGGCCATCCGGGCGCTCACAAGATTCAGGGTATCGGTGCAGGATTCGTTCCTGATACACTGAACACCGATATCTATGATGAAGTTATCACCATCGCCGACGAAGAGGCGTTCGAGGCCGGCCGCGAGCTTGCTGCAAAGGATGGCTTGCTGGTGGGTATTTCCTCAGGCGCTGCCGTTGCTGCAGCGACTAAGCTCGCTCAGCGCCCCGAAAACGCTGGCAAAGTCATCGTCGCTATCCTCCCCGATACGGGTGAGCGTTATCTCTCTACGGCGATGTTCAACTTCGAGTAAGATCCGAGCAGGCGTCTTGACGTACTGCTCTGGCAAGTGAGGCATGAATGTCCTACGAGCAAGAGAACAAACAGGCACTGGTCGCTTACTTCACCGAGGGCGCGAAGGGGGACAAACCCCTTGGCGCCCTCGGCGTTGAAGTGGAGCACTTTGTGGTTACCGCCGAAGGCGAGTATCCCGTATCGTATGCAGGAAGAAGCGAAGGGGAATTCGGCGTTCGCGATGTGCTGGCGCATTTGGCCGATGCCTATCCTCAACATACCTATGGCCTTGAAGGCGACCTTATTGGGCTCGCTAGCGATGAGGCCTCCATTACGCTTGAGCCTGCTGCTCAGCTTGAAATCAGCATCGCACCGTATTCGTCTATCAGCCGGATCCTTCGTGTGTACAACGAGTTTCGAGCGAAGGTCGATCCATTCTTGGCTGAACACGGGTGCAAGCTGGTTACCAGCGGTTATCATCCTACAGCGCGCGCACTCGACCTTACGCTGATTCCGAAGCAGCGTTATCGCTTCATGAACGACTATTTCAAGGAAATCGGCACTCGTGGTGAACGCATGATGCGCGCTTCTGCTTCTACGCAGGTTTCGGTGGATTATCAAGATGAAGCTGATGCCATTCGAAAAATGCGCATTGCCCAGGCGTTGGCGCCCATCTTCGCAAGCGTGACCGACAACACAGCGGTGTTCGAGGCGGAGCCTGCGCCCCGGCTGGCGCGATTTGCCCTGTGGCGCAACGTGGACAACGATCGATGCGGTTCGGTGCCTGGCCTTTTCAACGAGGGTTATAGCTTTGCGGATTACGCCGAGTGGATTCTTCACACGTGCCCCATTTTCGTTACGCGCCCTTCCGCTGATGATCCCACGGGCCCCAATCTGCGCGCGGTGTATGGCCAGTCTGCCTATGAGGCATATGGCGAGGCTCCCATGACCCGTGCCGATATTGAGCATGTGCTCTCGATGTTTTGGCCCGACGTTCGCTTGAAGAACTTTGTGGAAATACGCCCAGCCGATTCGCTGCCCGCGCCGCTGATGGCGGGATATGCGGCGCTCGTGAAAGGCATCTTCTATTCCCAGCGTTCTCTTCAGGCAATCGAGGAGGCGTTCGGAGTGGTAGAAGGCGTGTGGCCTTTGACCGACGACAGTGCCAACCAAGCCCTTAAGTCTATTCAAGAGGATGGTGCCGAAGCGGTCGTCTGCGGCAAAACGCTTGCCGAATGGCAAGAGCTTATCTTCGAAATCGCAGATGGGGCGCTTGACAAAGAGGATGCCGCCCATTTGCATGACCTGGTGGCATTTGCTCGCGGCAGGCGATAGCTCGCATCTCGGCATTTTGGCCGTGCTATTATAGTCTTATTCCTATATGATTACAGGTTGTTTTGCGCATTGCCCGTTGCATCGGGCCAATGTGCCGATGATGTTCACCATTCCGTCAGGAGGCACCAATGAAGATATCTACCAAAGGGCTGTATGCAGTGCGCTTCATGGTGTTTTTGGCAGGGCATGGCGGCACGGAGCCAGTGCCGCTGAAGGAAATCGCTAAGGCTACCAGCATTTCGCGTAAATACCTGGAGCAAATTGCTTCGAGCTTGGCGGCAGCGCAGCTGGTTCGCAGTGCCCGCGGTGCTTCGGGCGGCTATCGCCTTGCGCGCGGTGCCACGAACATCACTATGCTCGATGTGCTCACCGTAACGGAAGGCTCGCTTGCGCCTGTCGATTATCTCGATGAGCTTTCCGGGGAAGCGTCTCCTGGCGAATCGTGCTACGAGATCTTCGTTTGGAAGGGTCTGCACGATTTGGTGAAAGATTACCTGGGCGGTATTTCTTTGCAGGATGTGGTGGATCGTTCCTCCCAGCTTGCGATAGACAGCTACACCATCTAGCAATAAAGCGGCTGGCTTGTATGTGCTGGCCTGCAGAAAGGGAACGTCATGACGGTAGCGAATGGAAGTGCTGGCAAGATGAAGCGCTTGCCTGTTATCGGCATCGTTCCTTCCCAGAACACCACCGAAAAGATGGTGAGCTTCCCCGAGCGCTACGCCGACGCTATCATCAAAGCTGGTGGTGCCCCCTTGTTGCTGCCGCTTTCTGGCAACCCCCATATATACGAAACGCTATTTCCTTTGATAGATGGTTTTGTCCTTACCGGCGGCAATGATATCGACCCGGCTCGCTATGGCGCTATTCGCGATAGCGGCAAGATCGACGAGCATACACCCGAGCGCGAAGAGCTTGAGTATTTGATCTTGAGCTATGCGTATCGCTTTGATTTGCCGCTGATGGGTATTTGCCGAGGCATGCAGATGATAAACGTGTGTTTGGGTGGTACCTTGTTCCGCGATTTAGGGGATCAGTTCCCCGGTATGGTGAGGAAAGGCATCAACGACGACAAGGATGGTCTGCCCCAGCTTGCGCATTGGCAGCCAAAGCCTTACAGCGAACCCACTCATCCGGTGACCATTCTGCCCAATTCCAAATTAGGCAAGTTGCTGGGTGTACAGGACATCATGGTAAATTCCATGCATCATCAGGGGGTTTGCGATCTTTCTACGCGTGTTGATGCGGTAGCATATGCGCCCGACGGCCTGGTTGAGGCCATAGAGGTGCGCGACAAGAGCTTCATGATCGGAGTGCAGTGGCACCCTGAATTTTTCACGGGGCGCCATCGCATGGAGTGCGTGTTCGATGCGCTTATCGAGGCGGCGGCGCATTGCCATACTAATTGCGGTGAACGTGGAAGCGTTGTTATTACGCGCAGTGAGCCCGTGGGCATCCAAGCGCAATGGCCCGAAATCACATTTGCCGATTGCATCTGACTTATCTGCGGCATTAAGTCCTCCGCTTCTGCGCAAGCAGCTTATCTTGCCATATGCGAATACAGGCGTACGCGCTGCTCGAATTCCTGGAGCGAGATTCCTTGGGCATTGCTGATGCGGATGGCGAGGTAGCGGGCATTGTCTTTGATGGCGTAGATCATTTCCTCTGGGAAAGAAGAGCCGTCGAGTTTTCCCTCGCGATAGAGATAATCGATAACGCCGATCAGACCGCTGATGGAATACTCGATGATGATGCGCGCATTAGAGGTGAGCTCCTCTCCCTCGTTGCAGAGGATGGTTTGCCACATGTTGGCTATGATGGCGCGGATATTCAGCGCTACGCATTCTTGGCCACAGCGTTTCATCACAAGGCCGCAGCGCTGCGTGCGCTGGGGCAGCAGCACCTCGGTGAGCGCCTTGCTGTCGTTGCTGAGCATATAGAAGATGCCAAGCGGAAGGCCTTTGCTGTTGAGCAGCTCTTCTTCGATAACGGTGAACAGCAGCGCATCGAGCGATTCGTAATGGTAGTAAAACGTGCCGCGGTTGCAATGTGCCTTTTGGGTGACCATATTCACCGTGATGTGCTTCAGGTCGTTTTCCTCAAGCAATTCCCAGAATGCATTTTTGATGCGTTCTACTGCAGCGGGCGCCTGTTGATCTTTGCGGGGTCGTGCCATGATGGGTTCCTTCGTTGTGGGGCAATACGGGTTATGGCTCGTCCGCTAGGACGTGCGAGGGTTGCGGGCGGTCATGATGAGCATTTGCAGTCGGTTTTCGATATTGGCGAAGCTGACGTCAGGGTCGAAGTCGAGGGGCAGAATCTGCGCGTCGGGATATAGCTCTTTCAGACGCTTTGATATGCCGCGGCCAACTACGTGATTGGGTAGGCATCCAAAGGGCTGCAGGATAACGAACGCGCGGCACCCTTGCTTTGCATGGTGCAAGATCTCTGCAGGAATCAGCACGCCTTCACCGGCATCGAAGGTGTGATGGATGATGGGATCGCTTGCCTGTACCAATTCGGGCATGCGGCACGGCGGCGTGTACAGCGGGTGCGCTTTGGCAATTCTGTCGGTAACGTCGTGGGCCAACTTGAAGAAGGCATCAGATATCGAATTGTTCAGCTTGATGGGAAGCGGGCGATGCACCTTGTATTCGCGTTGCTGAGATCGCTGGTAGAAGTACGTTTTGCGAATAACATCGGTCATGCGCGCTTCGATGATCTCCAGCCCGTTGTTTTCCAGGTACAGCTCCATATCGTGGTTTGCGCCTGGATGGAAATTTAGCAGGTACTCGCCCACGATCAGCACGGTGGGGCGCGGTTTACTTCGGTCGTACTGCACGGAAAGCATCGAAGCTATGGCTTTTTTGAAGCCCTTCTTCATGCCCCCGATGCCGTTTTGGCGCAAGCCGCTTATAACGGCATCGATAGATTCGTCGAATGCTGCATCGGCGCTGCCCGGCTCCAGCTCGTAGGGTCGTATCTTGCGCAGCAGCTCTTCCAGCGCATCGATCATGGGCAAGCCGAATGCAATTTGCATAGCGGTTTTTAGGCTCATCTTAAAGCCAGGATGAACGTTGTGGGCGTCTTCGGCATCGTTGGTGATGATGGGAACTTGAGGATAGCCGGCATCATCAAGCGCTTTACGCAGAAGCGCAGCGTAATGGGTAAGGCGGCAGTCGCCGATGTACTTGCCAGTGGCGATAGCAACCTTGTTGGGGTCGTATTCACCCGATTCAAGTGCCGCCAACGCTTCTCCAACCACGATTTGAGCTGGGAAGCAGATGTCGTTATGAACGTAGCGTTTCCCCAGGTAGATTGCGCGTTCGCGGCCAATAGGAAGAGAAACGGTGGTCAGGCCCTGATTGGCAAACGCTGCCGCCATAAGTTGGCTGAAGGCATGCGAGGTATTGGGAACCAGCACCGTTTTGGTGGCGGCATCCTTCTTTGTGAATTTTTGCGGATAGGGATCCGCGAGCTTTTCTCCGGTGGCGCGAGCTAGGGCCTCGTCGATTTTGCGCTCGAATGCGGCTGTGCAGGCTGCGCATTGGGAGGATTCGCAAGTTTGTGCGCTGCCGCAGCAAGGGGCATCCGGGTTTCTCTGCTGATCTGCATCGATAGCATGGGCTGTCTGAGCAGATGCTATCGTTTTTTCTTTTTCGCGACGTTCGTTAACGGTTTCGATAAACGAGCGCACACGGATACCCAAAGGACCACGGATGTCGCTTTCGTCCACTTTGAGTACGAGCGGTGTTTTGTCGCTGATTTCCTTCATCAGGCGGATGATCTCGTCGGAAAGATAGGCATCGTGGCCGCAGCCGAAGCTCACTATCTGCACGTACTCCATATTGGGGCTTTGCGCTGCCAAGGTTGCTGTCGATAGCATTCGGGCGTGGAAATTGTTCGCAATGTCGATCAGGCTGTTCTGCAGCGGCACTTGTGTGGCTCCCGGAACGGAGTCGGCGGTGATGACGGGAATGCCGTGTTCGGTAAACAACGTTGGCAGCTCATGGTTAACCAAGTCGTCGTTATGGTAGGGGCGTCCTGCCAGCACCACGGCGTAGGTGCCTTCGTTGCGGGCTTGCGCCAGCACTTCGGCGCCGCGCTGTTGAAGGGCAGCGCCGAACGATGCCTGTGCGCTGCGTGCCTGTTCCAAGGCCGCCAAGGTTGCTTTATCGGGGATTTGGAAGGTTTCCTTGAAATACTTCACCAGCTGGCTGGTGCAGTCCTCTTCCGTGAACCAATGGAACATCGGGTTATCGAAGGGGGTATCCCAGCGACGGCTGGGGTTGTCGGAATTCTGCACCACCAGGGCGTATCCCTTAACCACAGCGCACATTGATTGGCTGTCCTTCGAAGTGTTTTCGGAGGGTACTGTGGTAACGATCGGCATGAAAATGCGGTCGACGCCCTGTTTATGCAGATCGCGAAGGTGGCCATGAACCAGTTTTGCGGGGAAGCATACGGTATCGGACGTGACGGCGGAAAGGCCGTTTTCGTAGATGGCGCGCGTTGATTTGTGGGAGAGCTTTACCGTGAAGCCCAACGCTTGCAGCAGTGTTTTCCAGAAAGGCATGCTGTCCCAGAAGAACAGTACGCGCGGAATGCCCAAGGTAATTCCTTGGGAAGGCACAACGGGTGTACAAGGCCAATCTTTGAAAAGCAATTGCTCGCGTTCGTTGTACAGGTTCGGCACGCTTTCCATGGTGCGGTTTGCTTCGCGTACTTGCTCACGCACCTTTGCGTCGGAAAGTTCGCCCACGACTTCGCCCTTAGTGCAGCGATTGCCGGTAATCCATGAAGTGCCATTGGAAAACGTGATGCGCGTGCGGTTGCAGCGGTTTGAGCAGAATGGGCAGATCAGATTCGTTTCTTGCGAATAGCTGAAGGATTCCAGGGCGTCCCAGCCGATAAACGAGGATGCTTGGCTGGCATGCTCGTTTTCTCGGGCAATAAGCGCTACACCGATAGCTCCCATAAGGCCGGGGTAGGGTGCGCGGGTAACCTCTTGGCTAACGTATTGCTCGAATGCGCGCAGTACCGCGTCGTTGAGGAATGTGCCGCCCTGGACAACGATATGGCTGCCAAGCTTTTCCAGGTTGGAAACGCGAATTACCTTGGTGAATACGTTTTCGATGATAGAGCGGCAAAGGCCTGCCATGATGTCGTTGGGGTTCTTGCCGTTCTTCTGCTCGGTTACGATGCAGCTGTTCATGAACACCGTGCAGCGGCTTCCCAGATCGGCGGGCGCTTTCGATTCGAAGGCAGCGCCGGCAATGCTTTTGGTGGGGATGTTCAACGTGGATGCGAAGCTCTCGAGGAACGATCCGCAGCCGGAAGAGCATGCTTCGTTTACTACGACATTGGTGATAATGCCGTTGTCGATCCAGATCGCCTTCATGTCTTGGCCGCCAATGTCCAGGATGAATGAAGCGTTGGGGTCGAATTGCTGAACAGCGCGCGAGTGGGCAACCGTTTCAACGGTGTGGCAATCAGCGCCCAGGGCGTTGGCGAACAGCATTTCGCCGTATCCGGTGGTGCCGCATCCCGCTACTTCGAGTTCGCAGCCGGCATCTTGGTACCGTTTGTGCAAGGCACGCAGTGCCTCTACGGCAACATCGACAGGCTCGCCTTCGTTGGAGGCGTAGAACGAGTCAACGAGTTCGCCTTCTTCGTTGAGCAGGGCGAACTTAGTGGTGGTGGATCCGCAGTCCACGCCAAGGTATACGCGGAGAGTTTCGGGAAGGTTCCCCTGTTCAAGTGCGGTTTTTGTTTGGGGCAGCTGATGGCGTTCGGTGAAGATGGCACGCTCTGCGTCGGTTTCGAAGAAGGGCTTGCCGGCATAGGCGCTTTGCGATGCGGCGCTTCCCGCCGCATCGTCTATGATCACGATGTGAGCGTCTTCCAGCGTCTTGATTGCTTGGGAAGGAACGAGGCGTGCCTGACGGTCGGCGAAGAGCTCTTCCAAGGCAAGCGCTGCGCCCACTGCAACGATGGTTTCGGGGTGATCGGGGATGATGATGTCTTCCCTGCCTAGCTCAAGGCGTTCGGCGAAAACAGCGATCAGGCGTGGGTTGAAGGTGAGCGGCCCGCCTTCGAATACGACGGGGGCTTCGATTTCCAAGCCCTGAGCCAAGCCGCCGATGGTCTGCTTGGCGATGGCGTGAAACGAAGAAAGGGCGATATCGGCCTTCGGTACTCCCTGGTTGAGCAGGGGTTGAATATCGGTCTTTGCGTATACGCCGCAACGGCCGGAAACGTTATGGACGGCTTCGCCCTGTTGGGCGAGGTCGTTGAACTGTTCGGTGGGCACTTTAAGAAGTGTGGCAATCTCATCGACGAAGGCGCCCGTGCCGCCTGCACAGCTTCCGTTCATACGCATATCGGCAACTGACAGGCAGTTTGCCTCATTGTCGAATTTGAAGAAGATCATCTTCGCATCTTGGCCGCCGAGTTCGATGGCGGTGCGCGCGGTAGGATAATTCGCGCCTACCGCAAGGGAATTTGCCACAACCTCCTGTACATAGGGCAGGTTCAGGGCTTCAGCTAAAGCCGCACCGCCCGAACCGCACAAGGCGGCGCGCATGGGGATGCCTCCGAACTGCTGGTCCAATTCGGCAAGCAAGCTTTTCAAGCAGTTTGCCTGCTGGGCATGATGGCGCACGTAGCGGCGCATGAGCACTTCATGGGACGCTGCGTCCATAACGGCTATCTTTGCCGTCGTGGACCCAACATCTATACCTACAAGGAGCTGCGATGATTGGTTGTTCTGCACAGGTGAAGCCACGATAGTAAAAACTTCTTTCTAACTAAAACAACCCTGTCGAACAGGGCATAGTTAGTTTATCCAACAATGTGTTTAATAAAAACAGACATTTGCGCTAACTCCATTTATTTTTCGTTGTTGTGGGCACGGTTTCGCTCGGTGTGGCGGTTGAGGGGTCTGCGGAAGGCGCCGATCCGATGCATGCCAATGCTCTGATGCCCGATGGCGGCTAAGGGACGGCGGGTGGCGTCCAATCGCACCAATGGTTGGTTCCCGGTGGCGGTTGGGGCCGCAGATGGTGCCGGTTGCCAAGGTTGAGCGGGATGTTCTCCTCTCTTGGGCCTTGAATGTCCTGTTTCCTTGAAACGCGTTCAAGCTGCTGAAAAGCCGATATAATAGAGAACAGGGATCACCATCTACCTAGCTGAAATGGAGGGGTCATCATGGCTACTGAATTCGAAAAGGGTTTCCGCGATATTTTCTTGGCAGGCGTTGGCGCTATGGCCATCACTGGCGAAAAGGCGAAGGAAGTGCTCGATGCCCTTATTGAAAAGGGCGGCGTTACGGTTGAACAGGGCAAGGATATCAACCGCGAGTTGCAACATAAGGCAAATGAGACCGTTGCGAAGGTTCG